>Ga0182021_10009030_pt1 | contig 11794 bp, 6 predicted proteins | sample 612E3MmetaG_FD_120493 | JGI IMG/M metagenome (GOLD analysis project Ga0182021, IMG submission 120493) | Permafrost microbial communities from Stordalen Mire, Sweden - 612E3M metaG (Illumina Assembly) | ecosystem: Environmental > Terrestrial > Soil > Wetlands > Permafrost | place: Sweden...
CGGAAATATCCAATTACCTGCACAGGTCATGCAGATTTCATTCTAACAGATACTGGCGAATGGTGGTCTGTCTTTTTGGGATCGCGTCCATATCAACCTTACGCGGAAGGATATATAAATACCGGAAGAGAAACTTATTTAGCACCAATGAAATGGAGTGATGGCTGGCCGATTATAAATCCGGGATTTGAGGAAGTACAGTATTATCATCCTTCTCCGTTGCCTCCGGTAGTACTACCAGGAACGCATCCGTATAGTGGTAATTTTATTTTGCATGATGAGTTCGAGCAGAAGACGTTACATCCGGATTGGATATTTCTTAGAACACCTCATGATCAATGGTATTCTCTTAATGAAAAGAGTGGATATCTTGTTATCAAACTCAGGCCGGACATGTGCTCCGGAACAGAGAATCCAAGTTTTATCGGAAGGCGCCAGCAACATGCATTTGGTTCTGCAAGCGTTTCAATGAATTTTCTGCCGAAGACAGACAATGAAAAAGCAGGATTACTGGTCTTCCAAAATGAAGAACACTTTTACTTCCTTTGTAAGTCGAAGGTGGGGAGCGAACCGATTATTCAACTATTTAAATCTCATAAGGTTTCTACGCGAGATTCAATGGAATTAGTCGCATCGCAGAAAATTCTGAATGAGGAATTCACTAAAGACGTATTTCTAAAAATAGAAGCTCGGGGAAATACGTATGCATTCTTTTATTCATTAGAACCTGCAAAATGGAGTTTATTGAAAGAAGGTGTTGATGCAACTTGGTTGAGTACGAGAGTGGCGGGGGGATTTGTCGGATCCATGTATGCAATGTATGTTACATCAAACGGTAAGTTGAGTACGAATTCAGCTTCGTATGATTGGTTTGAGTACCAAGGAAATGATGAAGTTTATAAAGAATTAAATTAATTGGAACACTCGAAAAATATGTGACTGGAAAATACATGTATAAAAGCCTCCAATATATAACTGGGTAATCATTTATAATTACGATGTCATAAATCTTTTAAAATGCGGCTCATTTATCCTTGACTTTTTGAAAAGGAAATCGTTACTTACACGAGTAAGTAACCGGATAAATAAGCATATTATGGCATTTCACACACAGGCAGATATCGCGAATAAACTAAAAGTATCGCGTGTAACAGTTTCAAAAGCTCTTCGCGATCATCCTGATATTTCTCAAGAAATGAAAAGGCGTGTAAAAGAAACTGCTGAGGAATTTGGATATACTCCCAATCTCATAGCCAAGAATTTGACTTCAAAGAAAACTCTTACCATTGGAATTGTTGTCCCTGATCTGGAAAATAGTTTTTTCTCTTATGCAATTGATAGTATGGTTGACATTGCGTCAGAGCACCACTATCATACGATTCTCACAGTGTCGAGAGAAAACGAAAAGAACGAGAAGTATAATATTCAAAGTCTGATAGGTATGCGGGTTGACGGACTGCTCGTTTGTGTTTCCCAGCATACCTCCGATTCGTATGTCTTTGAAGAAGTGAAAAAAAAGAATATACCTTTTGTTTTCTTCGATCGTCAATTAAAAGGAATGGGTTTTAGCAGCGTCACATTCAACGATAAAACTAGTGCAATCGAGGCTCTTGATCAAATTATAAAAAATGGATATTCATCCATTGCACACTTTGCGGGATATTTGAACGTGAGCATCAGTCAGAATCGATGTGAAGGATACAGAATTGCGCTGGAGAAAAATGGATTGGAGATCGATCCGGCATGGATTCTTGAAGCTGGATTTGAAATACAGGACGGGTACAATTCCTTCATGAAATTATATCAAACAAAGAAAATACCTGAAATCATTTTTGCAGTGAATGACCGTGTGGCGTTTGGTGCATACAAAGCTATCCAGGAAGTTGGCATGGCGATTCCAAAGGATATCGGCATCATGGGGTTTGGATTCAACGAAACTGCACAAATGTTTTCGCCGGCATTATCAATTATTCATCAAGACCCACGCAAATTAGGGATTGCCGCCTTGGAGCTGCTTATCGAAGAAATTCAAAACACAAATCAGGGTAAACTTCGAAATGTTATAATAGAAGAAGAATTTATTTGGAACAATTCAATTATCAAAAAATAATATTGAGAATAAAATTATGAAAAAAATCATTGTTGCTGGAGCTGGCGGGTTTATCGGCGGCCATTTGACAAAAGCATTGAACGCTATGGGACATCAGGTGCGCGCTGTGGATATAAAGCCGCTGAATAAGTGGTATCAAGTTCATTCGGGAGTCGAAAATATGATCCTCGACTTGCGTATCAAAGAGAACTGTTATCAAGCAGTGAATGGGTGTAACGAGGTTTTCAATCTTGCAGCGGACATGGGCGGAATGGGGTTTATTGAGACTCATAAGGCAGCATGCATGCTCAGCGTGTTAATCAACACGCATATGCTCATGGCGGCAAAGAATTGTGGCATTGATAGATTCTTCTATGCATCATCTGCTTGTGTCTACAATGGAGAAAAGCAAACAGATCCCAACAATCCCGGTTTAAAAGAAGCTGACGCTTATCCAGCGCTTGCTGAAGATGGATATGGCTGGGAGAAGTTGTTTAGTGAACGCATGTGCCGCCATTTCACCGAAGACTTTGGGTTGCGCACCCGCGTTGCCCGGTTCCACAATGTGTTTGGTCCGTTTGGCACATACGATGGCGGCAGAGAAAAAGCTCCTGCTGCAATATGCAGGAAAGTGATTGATGGAAAAATGCGAAGGGATAAAAATATAGTTATTTGGGGAGACGGGCATCAGACCCGAAGTTTCATGTATATCGATGACTGCGTCAAAGGCGTGCTTGATATTATGTACAGCAATATCACAGAACCGATAAATCTTGGCAGCAGTGAAATGGTTTCTATTAATCAATTAGTTGATTATGTGGAAGAGATTGCAGGGTATATAATGGAAAGAAAATATGACCTTGAGGCACCGAAAGGAGTGCGTGGAAGAAACAGCGACAATACTTTGATTAAAAAATATCTTGGCTGGGAGCCATCCATCCCATTAAAGGTCGGACTAAAGAAAACGTATGATTGGATCAACGAACAAATGATGAACAACAAAGGAAAAGACAGCAAAGCAGTTGTATTTAATGAATACTAAGCCATCGGAAATAATACAATGAACGAAAAAAAAGTTCTCGTTAGTGGTTGTTACGATTTACTGCATGCTGGTCATATTGCTTTCTTCAAAACTGCCGCACAATTCGGTAAACTCTTCGTCGCTGTTGGCGCTGATGAAAATGTTCGGTTATTAAAAGGGAAGGCGCCATACTATTCTCAAGAAGAAAGGGTCTATATGGTAAACGCTGTTCGTTATGTCGAACATGCTTTCATCGCGACAGGTGCTGGTATGCTGGATTTTGAACCCGATATGGAACGAATTAAACCTGATATTTTTGTTGTGAACTATGACGGTCATACGAATGGCAAAGAAGCATTGTGCAAAAAGCTCGGTATCGAGTATAAAATAATGGATAGAATTCCAGAGTCGGGGCTTCCAGCGCGTGCGAGTTCGTCCACAAAACAAGAATTACAGTTCCCGTATAGAATTTGTATTGCAGGCGGTTGGATGGATCAGCCATGGGTTTCGGAAATTTGTCCCGGCAGCGTTGTTGTAGCGCAACTATGGCCGACAATTGTTTTCAATGACCGTTCCGGCATGGCGACTAGTTCAAGAAAAGTCGCCGTTGATCTTTGGGGAAATAAACTTCCGGATGGAAATCCATTGAACAATGCCAAAATCTTATTTGGTGCCGAAAATCCACCTGGTTCAAAATTCATTTCAGGCTCACAAGATCACATTGGCTTGTTGAATCCTGGAATAAGCAGCCTTTATTACAAAGGCAAATATTGGCCCGACCAAATTGATTCTACACGAGACAAGGATATTTGCGATTGGCTTTCAAACATACTTCAATTATTTCCTTTGGAACCGAGACCTGCCGGTTATAATCCACTCAAAGAAAAAAATCTCACTATAAATAACGTTAAAGAACTTGGTGATGCAGGAGAACAATGCTGGAAAAGCATCCTCCGGAAAGATCCTGTCGGGTTGGGTCGGTCAATGACAAAGACTTTTCTTGCCTGGAAAAAGATGCTGCCATATACTGTCCCGGATTATGTGAAGAAGGAAATGGAAGAAAAATATTTTACGAACACGTTAGGAGCGATTACATCCGGTAGCGGCGGTGGGTATGCTGTCGTTGTGTCGGAAAAAGAAATTGCCGGGGCTATTAAAATCAAGGTTAGGATTTGAAAATGATAAAATTCAAACGTTATTGTAAAACTCTTCAATTGGAAAATGATGCCGAGTTCATTGAAGAATATAAAAAGATTCATGCGATGGGAAACGCCTGGCCTGAAATAACACAGGGAATGAAAGACGTGGGAATTATTGATATGGAAATTTACTTGGAGGGATCAGCACTATTCATGATTATGGATACCGAACAAAATTTCGATCATGATAAGGCAATGAAAAAATTGGCATCGTTACCGCGTCAATCGGAATGGGAAGCAAACGTTTCAAAATATCAGAAAGCATCGGTGTCATCATCGGCGAATGAAAAATGGAAGCTGATTGAGCGCATTTATAAACTTGACCAAAATAGTGAGCACAACGCTGAAGACGGTTATTTGGAAGAAATAAAAATAGTGAATCACATCAATAAATAAAATCGGGATTTACTGGTGCCGCAATTTCTCTTTCTTATTTCACACATACCGCATGCGAGAGAGATGGTAAAAATAGGTGAGATCTTAACACTACTATATTCAAAAAATATTTATTCTGAGAATACATAGGTAATCAAATAAAGGAAGTCATTATGAATTTTTACAAGATGTTTAAAGCGGAAGATGGTAAGAGTTATGTATTCACGTTTGCACTCATCAGTACATTGTTCTTGTTGTGGGGAATTTGCAACGGAATGATTGATGTGATGGATAAGCATTTTCAGGACTATTTGCATCTGACGAAAGCACAATCCGCGTGGGTACAGTTTGCACATTATTTGGGATATTTTCTCATGGCATTGCCTGCGAGCTGGTTAGCACGCCGGCTCGGATATAAAGGCGGCATTATTTCAGGATTGATGCTTGTAGCATTGGGCGGATTCTGGTTTATCCCTGCTACGTATATAGCATCATTCTGGGCGTTCTTGCTCGGTGTGTGTGTTATCGCAATGGGCCTGACAGTTCTTGAGACGGTAGCAAATCCATATACGACGGTTCTCGGTCCTAAGAACTTCGCAGCAGCTCGTATCAATTTTGCGCAATCGTTCAACGGTGTCGGTTGGATTTTCGGTCCGATCATTGGCGGAATGTTTTTTTATTCTGCGGGCGGGGCAATTGTCGCCCAAGGCCAAATTTACATTCCGTACCTTGCCGTGGCTATCGTTGTCCTTATTATGTCTGTGGTCTTCTACTTCGCTAACATTCCCGATCTTAATACTGAGGATGAATATCACCTCAGTGACTCGACCGCAACTACAGTCAAACGTTCTATCTGGTCACACCCGCACTTTGTTGGTGCAGTCGCAGCGCAGTTCATTTATGTTGCAGCGCAAGCGGGGATTTTTAGTTTTTTTATTAATTATATAGTTGAAGAAATGCCATCAATTTCACAGGGGCTATCGAGCGGTTGGTTTTTCAATGGCCGATCTATACTTCGCGAAGGCGGTTACTATGTAAACGAACAAGGGGCTACCTTCCTACTCGGTACAATTGGATTCCCGCTCTTCCTTCTCGGCCGTGCTACAGGAGTGGCGATCTTGAGAAAATTGGAAGCACATCGAGTACTCGGCACTTACGCAATTGCCAATGTTATTCTCTGCGGCATAGTTATTCTTAAGCTTGGATGGATTTCAGTGGCAGCGGTATTTCTCAGTTTCTTTTTTATGTCGATCATGTTTCCGACAATCTTTGCTCTTGGGATTTACGGTCTTGGTGTACAAGCGAAAAAAGCGTCGGGATTCATTGTCATGGCTATCATAGGTGGCGCAATTATGCCGAAGCTTATGGGGCATCTTGGGGATCTCTACAACATGTCTGTCAGCTTTTTAATGCCACTTTTTTGCTTCGTGCTCATCGCACTGTATGGCTACTCGTGGTCAAAATTGAGTAAGGCAAATTCTCATGTTGATCTTTCCGCACTAAAAGGGCACTAATGCTGCAGGTAGGTTAAGAATAAAAAGATTTTTTACCGTACCTCCTAGGACGATGTTTTATGAGAACATTACTGCTATTTCTTTCATTTAGTCTGCTATCAATACAGACCCTATCAGCTCAAAGCGACACTCTGTTAAAACTTTGGTACAATAAACCTGCTGAACAATGGGTTGAAGCGTTGCCTGTTGGTAATGGTCGTTTGGGTGCTATGGTATTTGGAAACCCCTGCCGCGAAAAAATTCAGCTCAACGAGAATACTGTTTGGGCTGGTCAACCTAACCGTAACGATAATCCTGAAGCCAAAGAAGCGCTTCACCAAGTGAGGCAATTAATTTTTGAAGGAAAGTTCAAAGAAGCGCAGGATCTGGTTAATAAGAAATTTATAAGTAAAGCTTCGAATGGAATGCCTTATCAAACTGTCGGAAATCTGAATCTATCGTTTCCAGGGCATGAAAATTACACGAACTACTACCGGGAACTAAATATTGAAAAAGCGATAGCAACATTACAATATATGGTAGGAGATGTTTCATATAAACGCGAGATATTTGCCTCAGTTCCCGATCAGGTGATTGTTGTTCACATGACAGCTGACAAACCCGGAAAAATAAATTTTTCTGCTTCGATGGACAGGCCTTCCGAAATTGCTGTTTCGACAGAAGGCAGGGATAAACTCATTCTCTCTGGCAAAACCGGCGATTGTGACGGGATTAACGGAATGGTCAAATTTGAGGCACAAGTTAAAATTGTTCCTGAAGGAGGTACAATTTCAGCAACCGATAATGCGCTGCATATAAAACAGGCAAATTCCGCGACTGTTTATATATCAATAGCTTCAAGTTTTAAAAACTATTTAGATATAAGCGCGAATGCTAGTGAAAGGGCAGGTCGGTATCTACAGGTTGCATTGAAGAAGGATTACGTGCAGGCATTAAAAGATCATATTTCGGCATATCAAAAATATTTTAATAGAGTACACATGAACCTTGGAAATACAGATTCAGTAAAAAATCCTACGAATATTCGCATTGAGCAATTTGCAAAAGGAAATGATCCACAACTTGCAGCATTATATTTTCAGTTTGGCCGATATTTGCTTATATCGTCTTCACAGCCGGGTGGACAACCAGCAACGTTACAAGGCCTGTGGAACGATCAACTTTACCCTCCCTGGGATAGTAAATATACGGTTAACATTAATACCGAAATGAATTATTGGCCTTCAGAAGTTACTAACCTTAGTGAAATGAACGAACCACTCATACAAATGATCCGCGAACTTTCCGAAACCGGAAAACAAACTGCAAGAGACATGTATGGTGCACAAGGTTGGGTCCTACATCACAATACGGATATCTGGAGAATGAATGGCCCTATTGACGGATCATACTGGGGTATGTGGCCTATGGGTGGTGCATGGCTTTGTCAACATTTATGGGAAAAATACGAATACAATGGCAATAAGGAATATTTGATGTCGGTGTACCCCATTATGAAAAGTGCTGTTGAGTTTTATATTAGCTTTTTAGTTGAAGAGCCCAAACACCATTGGCTGATTGTTTGTCCATCTATTTCACCTGAGAATTCTCCCCAGGTGCATCCTGAATCATCCATTTCGGCAGGGACAACGATGGACAATGAATTATTGTTTGATCTTTTTACTAAAACAATAAAAACAGCTGAAATTTTAGGAGCAGACCCGGAATTAGTTTCAAAAATGAAAGAAACTTTAAAACGATTGCCTCCAATGCAGATAGGTCAGTATGGACAGTTGCAAGAATGGATGGAAGATTGGGACAATCCTGAAGATCATCACAGGCATGTTTCGCATTTATACGGAGCATATCCATCGAATCAGATTTCGCCATTGCATACACCGGAGCTTTTTAATGCTGCACGCATTTCACTCATAGAGCGCGGCGATCCTTCAACTGGGTGGTCAATGAATTGGAAAATTAATCTGTGGGCACGATTTCTCGATGGCAATCATGCTTTTAAGTTAATGACCGACCAAATAAGCCTGGTTGATTCATGTGACTACAATCATATCGATTTTGATGGAAAGGGCGGCACTTACCCAAACATGTTCGATGCTTGTCCCCCTTTTCAAATTGATGGAAATTTTGGTTTTACAGCAGGTCTTGCTGAAATGCTCATCCAAAGCCACGATGGTGCAATCCATTTGCTTCCTGCATTACCTGATGTTTGGAAAGAAGGCAGTGTTCAAGGCCTTTGTGCACGGGGAGGTTTCGAAATTATTGAGATGAAATGGAAAGACGGAAAAATATCAAGATTGGTTATCAAATCAAAACTTGGTGGTAATTGCAGGATTCGCTCTTCTACGGCTTTGAAAGCTGATGCTGAAACTAAACTTGATTCTGCACTAGGTGAAAATACTAATCCTTTTTATCAGGTGCCGGAAATAAGGAAACCACTGACTTCGGGAAAAGCAAAACTTAATAACTTGGAAATAAAAAATAGTTTTGTGTATGATGTTCCAACAATTCCAGGGGAAATATATTTTTTAGCTGGTTTCAAACAATCATGTGATTCTTTAAAATAAAAATACATATGAAAACAAAGATACTCTGGTTGTTGATAATATGGTTTCTGTTCTTTCCTTTCGGGAATAACTATGCCCAGGAAACAACACCGATCAATGATTGGGAAAATCCTGCAGTAGTAGGGATACACAAAGAAAAAACACATGCTACTTTTTATCTCCCTAGCGAAAAACAGAGCAACCCTCAAATTATATCGCTCAACGGAACATGGAAATTTAAATGGTCACCCGACCCAACTTCGCGGCCGGTTGACTTTTATAAATCAGACTATTCTACTGTAGACTGGGCAAATATCGTTGTACCAGGAAATTGGGAGATGCAAGGTTTCGGCATACCCATTTACATCAACATAAATTATCCATTCCAGAAAGACCCACCCAAGGTAACCAGCGAACCACCCAGGAATTTTACTAGTTACTCTTACCGAAATCCTGTGGGAAGTTATTGTACTACTTTTCAAGTTTCTGAAAACTGGGACGATAAATTAATTTTCCTGAACTTCGGTGGAGTACAATCCGCCATGTATATTTGGGTAAACGGACATAATGTCGGATATAGCGAAAACTCCATGTCGCCGGCCGAGTTCGATATTACATCCTTTGTTCATAAAGGCGAAAACAAACTCGCAGTTGAAGTATATCGCTGGAGCGATGGAAGCTACCTCGAAGATCAGGACATGTGGCGGTTGAGCGGAATATTCAGAGATGTTGACCTGTTTATTCGCCCGAAAATTTTTATTCAGGACTTTACAGTACTTGCGCACGCAGGGAAAAATTATGCAAATGCTTTTGTGAAAATAAAAGCTAATATCGAAAATCGTTCCAACACGAATGTGAGGAACTTGCGTGTAGATGCAAAAATTTCCGGCAATACTTCGTCGGGACAAATTGTCTCGATTGATGTATCGAGGAAAATACATTTGATTGACATTAATTCTCAAATTCAAGTACAACTGGAAACAATACTGATCCAGCCACTACTTTGGTCTGCCGAAACTCCAAATCTTTATAATTTACATTTGAATTTGAAGAATGAAAAGAATGAGAATATCGAAACCATCCACTGGCGATTTGGTGTACGCGAAATTGAAGTGCATGGCGACCTGTTCACAATCAACGGGCAAACCGTAAAGCTTAAAGGCGTAAATCGTCATGAGCAGCATCCGCGCACAGGCAAACATGTCGACAGACAAACAATGGTGCGCGATATGGAATTGATGAAACAGGCGAACATCAACATGATACGCACTTGTCATTACCCCAATGACCCTTTGTTCTATGAATTGTGCGACCAATATGGCTTCTACGTGATGGACGAGGCCAACCAGGAATCGCACGGATTTGGAATTGGAAACAAAGAAATGGGGGATAATCCCGTTTGGAAAAAAGCTCATGTGGATCGTGCTGTGTCGCTTGTACAACGCGATAAGAACCATGCCTGTGTTATTTTTTGGTCGTTAGGAAATGAAGGCGGGCATGGGAGTAATTTAATAGCAATGGCCGATACGGTGAAAAAACTCGATTCAACACGATTGATTTATTCCGACACCCAGAGAGATGTTTCCGCTCTTTACGATGAAGGCTATTTACATCCCGATCAATTGAAGGAATTTGGCGAAAGGATAAAAGATCGTCCGGTATTTCTGAGGGAATATGCTCATGTGATGGGTAATTCTGGAGGCAACCTACAGGAATATTGGGATGTCATCTATGCCGACTCAAGTCTTGTAGGCGGCGCCATTTGGGAATGGGTCGATCAGGGATTGGCAAAGAAAAGAGATGGCTCATCCTTGAAATATGACGAGCATCCGGCAGATCTGAAACTGAAGGATAACGAGTTTTGGGCTTATGGCGGAGATTTTGGAGATTATCCCAACGATGGCGTTTTTTGTATTAAAGGATTAGTGGCTTCAGATCGAAATCCTAACCCGCACTATTATGAAGTGCAGAAAGTCTACCAATCCATTATATTTCAACTTGAAAGTACGAAGCCTCTAACCATAAAAGTGACCAACCATTACGACTTTCTTTCACTTGATGGATTCGATTTTTTATACGAGTTTACCTCAAACGGAAAAATAATCAATTCCGGAAAACTGACCGGCATTTCCTTGCCACCAAGAAATTTCTGCGATGTTCAAATTCCGCTCCCTGCGGTATTCGATACTATTTCAGCGGAAGTGTGCCTAAACCTGTATGCCCATCTTAAAAAAGCAACTCTATGGTCGGAAGTTGGATATTGCGTTGCGCGCGAACAATTTGTTCTAAAACGAGGTCAACCTAAAATAATTGAAACGGAGAGGAATGATTTAAAGGTAATTGAAACTCCACCCGAAATTTCTATTCAAACTGACTCGTTTAAGGTTGTATTTAATAAACTTACTGGAGCGATGATTAGCTGGGTGCAAATGAACTCGGAGCTATTGAATGGTGTCCTAGAGCCCTATTTCTGGAAACCTGCAAACAATAACCAAAAACAAAGTGGCTACAATCAAACGTTGGGTAGATGGAGAAATGCTGCATCGAATCGTGAATTGAAAAGTGCCGATGTAAAAAAACAGGAAGGGTTAGTGATAATCAATTTCTGTATGAACCTACCTGATATTGGCGCTGATTACACATTGGAATATACAGTGAATAATCGCGGACGAATACAAGTAGAAGCTGCCTACCATCCTCAAAATGATACTATTCCGAAAATCCCAAAATTTGGTATGCGGTTGCGTGTCAAAGATAAATTCAATTATATCAAGTGGTATGGACGTGGACCTTTCGAAAATTATCCCGACAGGAAAACCGCTGCACTCATTGGTTTATATGAATCGAAACTAGAAAATTTTATTACTAACTATGCTGTTCCGCAGGATAATGCCAACCGTTGCGATGTGAGATGGGTTTCTTTTGCCGATCAAAATGGAAACTCAATTAAAATTGAAGGTTTGCAGCCACTCTGTTTCCGTGCATGGCCGTACACCGAAGATGATGTTGAAAAAGCCAATCACCCGTTTGATTTGCCAACAAGAGATTTCATC
>Ga0182021_10009031_pt1 | contig 11794 bp, 9 predicted proteins | sample 612E3MmetaG_FD_120493 | JGI IMG/M metagenome (GOLD analysis project Ga0182021, IMG submission 120493) | Permafrost microbial communities from Stordalen Mire, Sweden - 612E3M metaG (Illumina Assembly) | ecosystem: Environmental > Terrestrial > Soil > Wetlands > Permafrost | place: Sweden...
CACCCCCTCAACCCACAATAGTAATACCGAAGAGGAAAACCTTAAGAAGAGGAAAGATTAATTTTACAGGGAAGGTCCCAGTGAGTGCCTCCTTCAAGGGAAAGGTGTTAGGAACCGAGACGTGGAAGGATCTGTATCTCACCCTTTGCGGGACCTTGTTCTCTCTCCACAAAGATGACTTTAACAAGGTACTTGCTGTGCGCGGGCGAAAGAAACTGTGGTTCTCGAGGAAGGCCGATAACCTAATGAGATATCGCATACCGGGGTCGGACTACTACACCGACGCATGGCTCTCTGCGAACGATGTTGCCCGAAGATGCTATCGGCTCATTGAGGTCTTTGGGTACGCTCCGTCTGACCTCGGCATTACAGCGAAATAGTCCCACCAGCTTCGACAGGGCCGGATTTCTGTCCGGCCCTGTCTTCGTTTTCGTCGCCGCCCACAATATGACGACCAACCGATATCTCTTGCCGCTGCCACCTTATTCACCTCTCTGTGTCCTCTGTGCTCTCTGTGGTGAAGAAAGCCGCATGTCATTTCTTCCGGTAAGCCTGCGGCACATACGCCTTGCATTTCTTCTCTGCGAACTTCTTCTCGATTCGCGCGAACCTCTGGATACCCCCCTCCAGCGGCACGCTCGGCCAGTCTTCCCCGATGAGCGGCCGCACGTAGCGCACAAAATCGTCCGTGACGTCGATCCGGCTCTTCGCGATCCACGCCTTCGGGAACGTCCGTTCCGAGTTTGCCACCGCCTCGAGCCTCACCTTGTCGTACCGCACGTTATACATAGTCCCCGGCTCCCGAAGGATCGTGCTCATCCACCCCGACCCCTCCTGCGCCGCGATGAGCACGGCCTTCCGGCCCACCTCCTGCGCCTCGTCGATGTCCACCGTCGACGCATAGATAGCCGTGTCGCGTTGGTCCGTGCCCATCACTTGGCCACGCGCGCTTCCGCGCGCCGATAGTCCCGAGCTGTTCAGGTAGTTCACCACCACCTGCTCGACCGTCGTCTCGCTCGACGAGAACTGCGTGTGCCCGAACGCGTCCTTCCGCACCCCGAAATCCCCCACGTCGAACCCCTCGCTCACGACCACGATGCACCGCCCGTCCTGCTTGAGTTGCCGGTTCACGTTCTCGCCCAGCGCCTCGATCGTGAGTCCCGATTCGCGCAGGTAGATCTGGAGCGGCATCTCGCGTTCCGGATCGGCCAGGCGCGCCGCCGCCGGAATGAACCCGATCTGCCGTCCCATCGCCTGGAGCACCAGCACCGGGTCCGACGTGCACGACCCGCGGTTCTCCTCGTTCGCGTTCTGGACGATGAGCGCCCAGTACCGCGCCACCGACCCGTACCCCGGCGTGTGGTCGATCAGCTTGAACTCGCTGTCCCCCACGTCGTTATCGATGGTCTTCGGCACCCCCACCGCCACGAGGTCCAGTCCCTTCTCGTGCGCCAGTTTCGCCACCTGGTTCGCCGTGTCCATCGAATCGTTGCCGCCGTTATAAAAGAAATACCCCACGTCGTGCGCCCGCATCACCTCGATGATCCGCGCGTAGTCCTCCGCCGTCTCCTTCTTGAGCTTGTATCGGCAGGTCCCAATCGCCCCGGCCGCCGGCGTCTTCCCGAGTAGCGCGATCTCTTCCGCCCGTTGGCTCGACAGGTCGATCAGTTCTTCCGCGAGCACCCCTTCGATCCCATGCCATCCCGCCCAGACCGTCCCGAACTTCTCCGGCATTTCCCGGCACGTCTCCACGACCCCGCGGAGCGAGCTGTTGATCACCGGCGACGGCCCCCCCGACTGCGCCACGATCACGTTCTTCGCTTTCGCCACGATGTCTGTCTCCTTCTTTGCCCTCGGTGCTCTCTGTGGTTCAAACGTCTCCAGGAATTCGCGGGATGCTCCCGTCCGCTAGGCGATAGAGCTGTTCGCCCGCCTTGGGGATCACAACGATGCCTTCCTTCTCGCGCCCCTTCCACTCCTCCGGGTTGATGCTCTTCGGGTCGCGGTAGCCCAGGTTGATCTTTCGGCAGCGCTTTTCCGGGATTCCCGTCGCAAGGATGACGTTGACCCTCGGCTTCTCGATGCCCCCCTCGAACGTCCCGATCCCTTTCACGTGCGTCGAGTGCGCCATCACGCCGCGCGGGACCCCGGCGAACTTCTCCATCTGCTTCAGGAAGTAATCGCGCACGTGGTACCCGATCCGGTCGATGACCTTCCCATGCGTGTACGACACCTCGGTGATATGCGGAGCATAGATGACAAGCTCCGCCCCGTCGGCGAGCGCCGGCTCGAGTTTGTACATGCACTTCCCCGCCGTCCAGATGTCGTCGTACATCGCAGGCGCGCACGACAGCACCTTCCTGAACGGCGCGTCCACCCGCACAATGTGATGTTTCGCGGAGAGTTCCGCCGCCGCCGACCACGCCTCGTACACGTCGCCCGCAAAAAAACCCCCAATCGGCGCCTCGCAGTGCTCGCGGTCCGGCACCCCCGCCGCGTGCGCGACTCCTGCCCCCGCGTCGCACTCGCCCGACGGTCCCGACCCCACCACGAACGCAAGACACGTCCTCGGCACGCTCACGAACGACGCCGCCTTCTCGATGATGTTCCGTACGGACGTGTCCTTGCTCCCGATGATGACCGGGTTGGTGCACACCGCCCCCAGCCAGTGCGTAAAGTCGATGATCTCCTGCGCCGCCACCCCCGGAAAGAGGTACTTGTGTCCGCCCGAAAACCCCGCCACCTCGTGCGGAAACACCGGGCTCACGATCACCAGGTGCTCGTAGTCGAACACCATCTTGTTGAGGAGGACCGGGACGGTTTCGCGCATCCGTCCGCCGGTCTCGTGCGCGACCTCGCTTTCCGTGATCACTCCCACCTGCTTGAGCTGCCCCCGGTCCTTCCACAGGTGGTTGAAGATTCCCACGTCGCGGTATTGCGTCTTGCGTTCCGCAGGCGTCAGACCCAGGAGCCGGTTCATCTGTTCGTCCGTCATCGGAGGGTGCGTGCCGAGCGCCACAAGGTAATCGAGCTTCGCCGCTTTGCCCGCAAGGTTCTCATGCAGCATGCGAAAGAGCATCGCCAGCGGCGCCGTTCGGGTGTGGTCCGGCACGATCACGAGCACCCGTTTTCCCGCCAGGTCCCGCTTCGCCAGGCCCTCCGCCACCACCTCGCCGATCTCCCGTTCCGTCAGCGCCGTCTTCGAAATCTTCTGAACGATCATCCAACCTCCTCGCTTTCGTTCTCAACCACAGAGAAGCCCAGCCCAGCCAGGGTTGACGACAGCCGCCGGCACTCGCCCGTCAGCGTGATCTTCGTGTTGTGGAACTCCCGCCGGCACGGGCAATCCCTCCGCAGCGCGTCGAAGTGCTTCCCGCGTTTCGCCGCCGGAAGTTTGATCATCTCCCGCATCCGCCGGTCGTCGTCCGCAAAGTCATACGTCCCCAGCACGAGCCGCCGCGCTAGGTCCTCCGCCGGTTCCGTGCAGTCCGTCAGCGTCACCTCAGGCACAATTGGCGCTGGCAGTTGTCCCGACGGGTCCCACTCCGACTTCACGCCCAGGAACTTCGCCGCCGCGCGATGCACTATCACCACCCCCGCAAGTTTCCCGTCGGCGGAATACCCGCAGATGTGCGGACTTGCGACGTCCGCCGCCGCGACGAGTTCGACATCAACCTCCGGCTCGTTCTCCCACACGTCAAGGAAGAGCGCCCCGAGCCGCCCGGACCGCCTCGCCGCTAGCACCGCACGCGTGTCGTGCACCGCGCCCCGCGACGAGTTGAAAAGAACCGCCCCGGGCCTCATCTTCGCCAGAAACCCCTCGTCCACCATGTGCCACGTGGGGTCCGCGCCGCCCTTCTCGAGCGGTACGTGCAGCGTCACGATGTCCGCCCCGTCCAGCACCTCGTCGAGCGCGCGGTACTTCGCGTCGTGCGTCTCTCGCGCGAGCGGCGGGTCGCCCAGCATCACCTTCATCCCCAGCGCCTCGGCCCGCCCCGCCACCCGGCTCCCGACGTTCCCCACCCCGACGACCCCGATCGTCTTTTCCGCAAGGCGGAATCCCTGGCGCTTCGCGAGTTGCAGCATCACCGCCGCGATGTATTCCGCCACCGACGTCGCGTTCGACCCCGGCGCGCTCGCAATCGCAATCCCGCGCCGCTTCAGGTATTCAATGTCCAGGTGGTCCGTGCCGATCGTGCACGTCCCCACAAACCGCACCGCCGACCCGTCCAGCAGCGCGCCGTTCACTTTTGTGACGGAGCGCACGATCAGCAATTCCGCGTCGCGTACCGCTTCCGCCGTGATCGCGCGCCCCGGAACCACCCTCACCTCCCCGAACCGCCCGAATCCGTCCTTCACCAGCGGTATGTTCTCATCCGCTACGATCTTCACGGCTTCACCCCGATTGGTCTTGCGCACCTCGTCCTTCTCACGCGATGGTAGCCCCGGGACGCCATCCGGTCAAGTCCAAAGGACGCCGGAATGACAGCCCGAACCGACGCATTCAACCTTGACACGCGCACCCCGCGTTGCTAACCTCTCCACTCTTGCTGGAAACGTTTCCATGCCCGTTAATCCACAGGAGCCTGTCGATGAAACAGAATGATTTCGGTCTCATGGGTCTCGCCGTCATGGGTCAGAACCTCGTCCTCAACGTCGAGAGCCGCGGGTTTCCCGTCTCCGTCTTTAACCGCACCACCTCCAAAATGGACGACTTTCTCAAGCACTCCTGCCGGGGCAGAAAAATCGACGGCTTCTCCGACCTCTCCGCCTTCGTCCAGTCCCTCAAGAAACCCCGCAAGATCATGCTCATGGTCAAGGCCGGCGAAGCCGTCGACGAGTTCATCGACAAGCTCCTCCCCATGATCGACAAGGGCGACATCCTCATCGACGGCGGCAACTCTTTCTTCCCCGACACCATCCGCCGCAGCAAGTTCCTCGCCTCCCGGGGCATCCTTTACGTCGGCGCCGGCGTCTCGGGCGGCGAGGAAGGCGCTCTCAAGGGGCCCTCCATCATGCCCGGTGGTCAGAAGGAAGCCTACGACGCCGTCGCTCCCATCCTCCTCGCCATCTCCGCCAAGGTCCAGGGCGAGCCCTGCTGCGCCTACATCGGTCCCGACGGCGCCGGTCACTACGTCAAGATGGTCCACAACGGCATCGAGTACGGCGACATGCAGCTCATCTCCGAAGCCTACTACATCATGCGCAACGCCCTCGGCATGGAGGCGGACGAACTCCACAAGACCTTCGCTCGATGGAACAAGAGCGACCTCGACAGTTACCTCATCCAGATCACCAGCGACATCTTCGCCAGGATCGATCCCGACACCGGCCTCCCTCTCGTCGAGCTCATCAAGGACGCCGCCGGCCAGAAAGGCACCGGCAAATGGGCCAGCCAGTCCGCACTCGACCTCGGCATCCCCGCCCCCACCATCGCCGAAGCCGTCTTCGCCCGGTGCATCTCCGCCATCAAGGACGAGCGCGTCGCCGCTTCCAAAGTCCTCAAAGGTCCCCTCGGCAAATACCGCGGCGACCGCAAAGCCTTCGTCGAGGCCATCCGCCAGGCCCTCTTCGCCTCCAAGATCTGCTCCTACGCCCAGGGGTTCGCTCTCATGCGCGCCGCCGGCAAGGAATACCATTGGTCACTCAACTTCGGCGAAATCTCCATGATCTGGCGAGGCGGCTGCATCATCCGCGCCCAGTTCCTCCAGCGCATCAAGGACGCATTCCGCAAGAGCCCCGACCTCCCCAACCTCCTTCTCGACCCCTACTTCAAAAAGGTCGTCGAGAAGAGCCAGGACAACTGGCGCAAGGTCATCGTCGCCGCCACCAGGCTCGGCATCCCGGTGCAGGCGTTCAGCTCGGCCCTGGCCTACTTCGACAGCTACCGCCGGGAGAAGCTTTGCGCCAACCTCATCCAGGCCCAGCGCGATTACTTCGGCGCTCACACCTACGAGCGGCTCGACAAGCCCGGCGTCTTCCACACCGACTGGCTCGCCGAAAGTTGACCTTTACGGGCAGAAGCCCGGAAAAAGGAGAGACGAACATGCGTAAGGCAGGAATTCTTTGGGGGGCCTTGACGGTCTTGGCATTCGCGGTCCGGCCTGCACTTGCCTTGCCCACCGTGGATGAACTCCTGGCAAAGATCGCGAAGGCCGCCTCCCAACTGAATAGTTACTCTAGCGACGCCAAGGCGACCATCACCGCGGGGCCCGGGAAAGGGGTCTTCGACTGCACCGAAGCGGGAGTCATCCTCAGGAAAGACGGGAAGGTGGTTTCCAAATCCTGCGTCACCATGAAAGGAACCGTCGCCGGTCCCAACGGCGAGCAAATGCAGTTCGAACATAAAACGGTCAACGACGGGAAGTACCTCTGGGAGGAGACCAAAGTTCCTCAGATGGATGTAACGATTGTGGTGAAGAAAAAGGGCGACGCGCCGGACCCGGGGACAGGCCTCCAACCCCAACAGGACAGTTTGACTGGGTTTGAGCAAACGAAGGAGATGTATACGCTTCGCCTCATGGGCGAGGATACACTGAACGGGCAAAAGGTCTATCTCCTCGAGGGCGACTTTAACGAGGATTACCTCAAGAAGAATCCGAAGGCCAGAACCCTCTTACCGGCAATGAAAACGGTGAAGTTCTGGGTCAACCAGGAGGACCTGTACTGGCGGAAAATGGCGGCCTGCGACCCGGACGGGCACGAGACGATGATCATGGAAGTAACCAATGCCAAGTTGAACGGCAAAGTCGACGAGACGCTCTTCGACTACACTCCGCCCGAAGGCGCACAGGTTCAGGACATGACCGAAGCGGGAAACTAGAACCCTGCGCCCCATCCGGAGGAGGCAGGGAAAACACATGGTTTAAGAAAAGGGCGTGACCTCATCGGTCACGCCCTTTGGGGTGCATCGCCTCGAATCACCCGTAGCCGTCATTCCGTTCCGGCAGCAGCCGCCGGCGGACTCACTTCTTCCTCCGCCTCCGATAGCGTCGACTCGTCTATCTGCTTCCGCTCTCGCATCAGGTTCTGCACACAATTGCCCACGCACACGATCATCTTCGGGAACTCCGCCGACCGCACGTTGTAGTACACCTTCAGTCCCTCTTTCCGGCTCATCAGCACTCCCGACTGTCTCAGGATCGCCAGATGCCTCGACACGTTCGACTGCTCCGCCCCCACCCCCTGCACGATCTCGCTGACCGTCCGTTCCCCCTTCTCCAGGAACTTGACGATCTGCACCCGAATCGGATGTCCGAGCGCTCGGAAAATGTCCGCTTCCATCTCATCGACGCGGTTAGGCTTGGGCGATTCCATGATTCCCTCCATACCTCTTCAACATTAACTCTCCACCCTGCTGCCATTAAAGACTATCTGAATTGTTAAGAACGTCAAGCAGGAAAGCTTTGATATTCCGCCACATTGTCATACACCGGTTTCCGAAGACCTCTACCTATCGCAGGGACCGATATCGTGCCCAATACCGTCAAGATGCCCGATTGTGAGCCAGGAGCGCACGTTTTGGCCATATCCTCACCGCCACTTCCCTAATCCCCTTTCCTCACTTATAATTGTTCAATTCTCGGGCAAAGCAGGTCACGATGACATTACTTTTCTAGCATTTTTACGAAAGCGGCTGATAAAAAGGCCCTTGGGACGAAAAAAGGGCGCAACCTTGTCGGTCACGCCCTTTTTCTCTGTTATTGTCGCCGCTTCTGCTTCTTCTACCCTGTGCTCTCCTTTGTGCGCCCTTTGCGCACTTTGCGGTTAAGAGCCTATCCCAATAACCCCGATCGGGGACCGTCCGCTGCTGTCATGCCGAGCCCCGATGTATCGGGGCGAAGCATCTTGCCCCCGAATTCGGGAGGTTCGCTGCGTTTATTGGCCAGATTCTTCGTCCCGATGGAATCGGGACTCAGAATGACACGAATTGGAGCCTTCCCGAACATGGGTTATTGGGATAGGCTCTAAGGCCACGCTCACCACCTCCCGCTTCGCTGCGCCCGCGGCTTCGGCAGGTCCTTGATCGTCGCGAGCGACTTCTGCATCTCCTCTTCGCTCAGTGCATAATCGGTCAACTGCCCCGCGAGGTATTTCTCGTACCCCCCCAGGTCCAGCAGTCCGTGTCCTGAGTAGTTGAACAGGATCACCCGTTCCTTCCCTTCCTCCTTCGCCTTCTTCGCCTGGTCGATCACGCCCGCGATCGCGTGGCTCGTCTCCGGCGCGCAGATGAACCCCTCCGTCCTCGCCCAGATCATTGCCGCCTCGAACGCCTCCAGCTGGTTATATGCCTTCGGCTCGATAAGCCCTTCCACGATCCCCTGGCTCACCAGCGGCGCCATCCCGTGGTACCGCAGTCCCCCCGCGTGCAGCGGCGGCGGAATGAACGCGTGTCCCAGCGAGTGCATCGCCAGCAGCGGCGTCATGCACGCCGTGTCGCCGTAATCGTACACGAACGGAGCGCGCGTCATCTTCGGACACGCCGTCGGCTCCACCGGGATGATCTGGATCTCCGCCCCGCTGATCTTGTCCGCCACGAACGGGAACGCCAGTCCCCCGAAGTTGCTCCCCCCGCCCGCGCACGCGATCACGATGTCCGGCTTCGTCTCCCCCGCTATCTCTAGTTGCTTCTTCGCCTCCAGCCCGATCACCGTCTGGTGCAGAAGCACGTGGTTCAGCACGCTTCCCAGCGAATACCGCGTCTCTCCGCTCGTGTCCGCCACCGCCGACTCGATCGCCTCGCTGATCGCGATCCCCAGGCTTCCCGGGGTGTCCGGCGTCTTCGCCAGAATCGCCCGTCCCGCGTTCGTCTCGCGGCTCGGGCTCGGGATGCACTTCGCGTCCCACACCTGCATCATCACCTTCCGCAGCGGCTTCTGCTCATAGCTGATCCGAACCATGAACACCTTGCACTCCAGGCCGATGATCTTGCACGCAAACGCGAGCGCGCTTCCCCACTGCCCCGCCCCCGTCTCCGTCACCAGCTTCTTGATCCCGAACTGCTTGTTATACCACGCCTGCGCCACCGCCGTGTTCGGCTTGTGGCTGCCCGGCGGACTCACGCTCTCGTCCTTCCAGTAGATGCGTGCGGGGGTCTTGAGATACGCCTCAAGGTGTACCGCGCGTCTCAGAGGCGTCGGTCTCCACCGATACAGGATCTCCCGCACCTCTTCCGGGATCGATATCCACCGCTTCCGGCTCACCTCCTGCTCGATCAGGTTCATCGGGAAGACCGGCGCCAGCGCCTCCGGTCCCACCGGTTCCCCATCCGGAGTCAGTGGCGGCTCCGGCGGCGTCGGAAGGTCCGCGGCGAGGTTGTACCATCTCTTCGGAACATCCTTCTCTCGCAACTGGATTTTCATCTCTCCCATGCCTGACCCCTTTCACCCTGAGTTCCCGACCCTGGTTCATCTCATGTCGCACAGGCGCCCTCGCCTGTGCGTTTTCTCCCCCAACCGGGCGTGACCGGTCCTTATACCCAAAGGGTCGCCCCAGCACAACAGGCAAATCGCCCCGCGAATCGCCTCGACGAGCACCCTCGTCATACCGCCGTGGTCTTCATCCCACGCTCCTCCTTATACCTCCGCCTCCGCCTCCGCCCCCTCGCCCCGAAACCATTTTCTCTTGAACCACAGACTCACCTTCACCAGGCCGATCAGCACCGGAACCTCCACCAGCGGTCCGATCACCGCCGCGAATGCCGCCCCGTGATTGATCCCGAACACCCCCACCGCCACCGCGATCGCTAGCTCAAAGTTATTGCTCGCCGCCGTAAACGACAGCGTCGCCGACTTCGCATAATCCGCCCGCACCTTCCGGCTCATCCAGAAACTCACCAGGAACATCGCCACGAAGTAAATCAGCAGCGGCGCCGCCACTAAGAGCACGCTTCCCGGCTCCCGGATGATCTTCTGCCCCTGCATCGAAAACATCACCACGATGGTGAAAAGCAGCGCCACCAGCGTAACCGGCGATATCCTCGGGATAAACCGGCTGTGATACCACTCCTTCCCTCGCCATTTCACCAGCACGAGCCGCGTGAGCATCCCCCCCAGGAACGGAATCCCCAGGTAAATGAACACGCTCCGCGCAATCTGCCCGATGGTCACGTGCACCACCGCGCCCGTCAGCCCCAGCAGCGGCGGCAACACCGTCACAAACACCCACGCATACACGCTGTAGAAAAGCACCTGGAACACCGAGTTGAACGCCACCAGGCACGCGCAGTACTCCGTGTCCCCTTTCGCCAGGTCGTTCCACACGATGACCATCGCGATGCAGCGCGCTAGGCCGATCAGGATCACGCCGACCATGAGTTCCGGCTGGTTCCGCAAAAAGACCACCGCGAGCGCGAACATCAGCACCGGGCCGATCACCCAGTTCTGCACCAGCGACAGCCCCAGCACCTTGACGTCCCGCAGCGCCTCGCCCAGCTCCTCGTATTTCACCTTCGCTAGCGGCGGATACATCATCAGGATCAACCCGATCGCAATCGGGATGCTGGTCTGCGATCCCTCCGGGCGGAGCGACCCGATCCAGTCGCCCACCGCCGGCGCGATATACCCCAGCAGCACCCCGGCGCCCATCGCTAGGAAAATCCACAGCGTCAAAAACCGGTCGAGGAACGATAGTCTCCGGGCGACGCCTTCGCGCGGCATCATCGCCTCCCCTTGGGGCGCGGCTTGCTCGCGGCCACCGACAGGCTCGTGATGAATTCCGCCGCCCTCGTCCCGCGGGGCAGCGTTCTGATGATCTTCCGGTAGACCGGGTCGTTCCAGTTTTCCATGCCCGCTGCGTAATCGGGCTTGGCCGTTAGGACGATGTTCACAAGCCCCGCCGCGCGCGCTAGCCGCTCCGTTTCCTTCACCAGCACCGCCCCCGCAATGCAGCCCACCAGCGCCTCGACCATCTTCACGATCCGCGCCGGCAGCGGCCTCAAGAGCGCTAGGTCCGAGATCGCGACCCGTCCGCCCGGCTTCAGTACTCTCGCCACCTCCTGCCACGCCTGCGCCTTATCGGGCGACAGGTTGATCACGCAATTCGAAATCACCACGTCCACGCTCCCATCCGCCACCGGCAGGTGCTCGATCTCCCCCAGTCGAAATTCCACGTTCTCAAGGCCCGTCTGCTCCGTGTAGGGCGCGATGTTGCCCCGGGCCTTGCTCAGCATCTCGGGCGTCATGTCCACTCCGATGGCGCGGCCCCTCTTCCCGACCTTCCGCCCGGCGATGAATACGTCGAACCCGCCCCCGCTCCCCAGGTCGAGTACCACCTCCCCGGGTTTCAGCCCCGCTAGAGCCGTCGGGTTCCCGCACGAAAGTCCCATGTTCGCCCCCGCAGGCAGCACGCTCAGTTCCTCCTCGCTGTACCCCACGGTCCTCGCCAGAAGGGTCGGCTTCGAGCCGGAACACGTGCTGGACCTACAGCACGAACCGCCTCGCTCCGCAATCTTCCCGTAACCCTTGCGCACCTTCTCTCGAATCGCTTCCGCTCTCTCCTTGCTCATGCTGACGTCCCTCCTTGGCGTGTCACGTCGTTTCCGGGACGGAAATCAGTTCCTCGACGATCTCGGCGGCGTCCCGGACGAACCGGGGGCAAAGATCCGTGAAAACCCCGGCCTTCTTCGCCTGCTCGAAGCCCTCCGCCGTGCTGATGTCGTTTCCTATCAGTTCTCGGCACGACAAGGCACGGTGGCGTTCGCAAAACCTCTTCGAGAACGTTCGCACCAGTTCCTGGGTCTTCAGTTTGGCCTGCGAATCGTCGGCTCGCGTGGCCCCGGCTTTCAGTCCCAGCG
>Ga0182021_10009033_pt1 | contig 11793 bp, 9 predicted proteins | sample 612E3MmetaG_FD_120493 | JGI IMG/M metagenome (GOLD analysis project Ga0182021, IMG submission 120493) | Permafrost microbial communities from Stordalen Mire, Sweden - 612E3M metaG (Illumina Assembly) | ecosystem: Environmental > Terrestrial > Soil > Wetlands > Permafrost | place: Sweden...
CCCGCTCCGGCCAATAGATCAGCGTCCAGAGCCGGTCGTCGGGCCGCCAGGCGAGTTGGTGCGGTTCGTCCCAGACCGCCTCGGCGATCCGCAGCCGCGAGGCGTCGCCCGAAAGGCCGGCCCACAAGGCGTGGACGGCCAGGTTGTGGACGCGCTGCCAGCCGTAGTGATCCCATGGCGGCAGGAGTCCGGCGCCACCGGCCATGGCCTCTTCCATTCGCAGCGTGTCGGCCAGACGCCAGCCGCCGGGCGCCCAGTGTCTAGTCCAGACGTCGCGTTCGCCGAGTTGTTCGAGGAACACACCCGTCCACATGACCAGCGCCGCCACGATGTCGGACTGATAGGTCGTTCCCTCGCCGGAGTAACCGCTCGCGGGCATGGCCCCGAGTACCTGCTCGAACTTCGGCCGCGCCCAGTCGCGCAAGGACCGGGCGCGCGCGGCCAGCCCGTCCACCTCCGCGAACGCGTGCCCGAGGACCACTCCGCAGAAGGTCATCGAGAACTGTTGATTGTGTCCGCCCGGAACGCGAGCGCGCAACACGGGGATCGCGTAGGCGTCGAAGAAATCCAGCAGGCCCTTGCCGACGGCGCGGCGTTCGTCGGGCGTCCAGGCGCCGTGGAGGTCGAGCCAGTTGAAATAGACGGCCAGACGCATGGCCCGGGGCGTAATGCACCAGATATGGTTGTCGAGGGTATCCTGCACGGGCGCCCTGGCGCCGGGACGCCCGGCCGCCAGGAGCGACGGGTCCGCGGCCAGCCACGCGATCCGCTCCTTGGCCTCGGCAAGGGCGGCCGGTTCGCCCAGCAGCGCGGGTAAAAAAACGTGGTCACGACGGAAGTCGTTGTCCCGGATCAACCGCTCCCGGAAGCGCGCCAGACATCGGGCCAGCAGCGGCGGCGGGTCGGCAAGTTTGCGCTTGAGCGCGGCGAGATCGGGAACGAAAAGCGGCGCGTTCACCGGCGCGATTCCTTCGGCGCTCACCACTCATCCGTCCGGAACGGCGAGGCCGGCAGGCCCTCCCGGTTGTACAGGTTGCACCCCTCCGGGTTGTCGGCCCACGCGTAGCGGACCGCCAGGGGCTCGGACACCGACGTCGAACTCACCACCACCGTGTCGTCCTCGATCCGCGCCTCCGCGGCCACGAACTTCCGGTCGGCCCCGGCGATCGCGAAGGTCTTCAGCGCCCCGCCCCGCGCCACCAGGCCGCCCCCCGTGTGGTCGAACCGCAGCCGGAGGCGGTCGCCCTCGATGACGCAGTCCCGGTAAAGCGGACCGGAGGGCACAAGAGGCTTGCCGTACGCGAGCGCCAGCGCCGACTGCGCCAGCCGCAGGCCCACGTCCTGTTTGTTGCGCGGATGAATGTCCGCGACCTCGCCGATGTCGATCGCCACCGCCAACCCGGTATTCGCCGCCTGGAGGCTCTTCAACTGCACCTCGCGGATCCAGACCCACTTGCTGTCGGCCTGATAAGGCAGCGGCTGCCTGAAGTTGGCCAGTTGGACCGTCAGGAACGGGAAGTCGCCCTGGCCCCACGCGCGGCGCCAATCGCGAATCAGCGCGCGCAGCATTCCGCCGTACGCGAGACCGTCGTCTTCGTTGCTTTCGCCCTGATACCAAGTCGCGCCCCGGATCGCGTACGGGATCAGCGGCTGGATCATGTTGTCGTTGAGCATGTAGGGGGACTGCGGATTGCCGGGGCCGAAGGGGATGGAGAAGGACATCGGCTTCACCCGCCCGAAATCGTGCTCGCACTGCATCCGCCAGACGCCCGCCAGGCCGATCGGCTTCGCGCTTCCGTCCGCCGGCCCCACTGTCATCCGCTCCGCCGGCCCGATCAGGCCGCCCTCATAGATAAACGAATAGGCGCGCACGGCGATCGTGGCGGCCCCGGCCTTGACCCAACGACCGGGCACGGTGTAGACGCGGGGAACGCACCAGTGCTGCTCTTCGAGGCCCCTCCCCGTGGCGCCGACCTGCTCTCCATTGAAATAGGTAATATCCTGCTTGTCGATCGCGCCGAGTCCCAGCGTCAAATCCTTGCCCGCCCATTCGGCGGGGATCTCGAGCGCGCGGCGGAACCAGAATACACCGTTGGTATCGGGGCCGCCGCTCCGGTTCCACGACCCCGGCGTCGTGACGGATGGCCAGGCGCGGTCATCGTAGCCGGCGTCGGCCCAGCCGTTGCCGAACCCGGTGTTTCCCGGGTCGCGCGGATAGTCCGGCGTCAGGGCTTCAGGACTGTCCGGCTCGTGGGGTGCAGCCCGGTTCCAATAGGCGTTGGTGAACACCGTCGACTCGTAACGCGCCACCTCATCACGCGTCCGGGCGTGCCGCGCCAATTCCTCGCGCCCGATCCACGTCTCGATTCGCGTGCCGCCCCACGACGCGTTGACCAGACCCACCGCCACGTCCAATTCCCGCGCCAGCCGCCGGGCGAAGAAGAACCCCACCGCGCTGAAATCCCAGACCGCCTGCGGGGTCGCCACCTGCCAGCAGGCGCCAACATCGGACCGGCGTCCGAGCAGGGCCTGACGCGGCACGGTCAGCGACCGAACGCGGGTATCCGCCTCCGTCAGCGTCCGCGGATCGAACGCCGTCTCCCGGACCGGCCACTCCATGTTGGACTGCCCGGAGCACAGCCACACTTCGCCGACCCTGACATCGGTGACGCATACGCGGGCGTCCGGATCCGGCGCGCGCGCCTCCAACGCGTAAGGTCCCCCGGCCGGCATCGGAGGCAGGCGGGCCAGGAATCGCCCGTCGTCGCCGGAGCGCGTTTCGGCCGTGTACGGCCCGAGCGTCACGCGCACGCGGACGCCCGGCCGGGTCCAGCCCCAGACGGGCACGGAGACGTCGCGCTGCAAAACGGCATGATCCGAGAATAGAGACGCCAGTCGCAGGCCGCCCTTCGAATTCTTCTCGCACATGGGAGACTCCTTCCACTTGCTTATCGACAAGAAAGGCCGACCATGATACACGTCCGCGTTTCGTTTGCAAGAAGCCGCGACGGGAGAACTCATGAGCGAACTGAAGGACTTGAAACAACTGCTTCACCAGGCGGGGTACCATCCGATCGAAATCGAGCGGTACATGGACCCGAAGAATCCGGCGATCCTCGAATTCGACGCCGAACTCGGCTACCTCCACCGGAACCACTGCATGAAAGACGGCATGAACGGCACGATCACGGCCGGCACCTATGCGCCCCGCGGCAAGCACCGCACGATGATTAACTACGCGGATCAGCCGTGCCGGATTAATACCTACGGCGACAGCTACACGCAGTGCGCGCAGGTGAGCGACGGCGAAACCTGGCAGGAAGCCCTCGCCGCCAATTTCCGCGAACCGATCCGGAACTTCGGCGTCGGCGGCTACGGCGTCTACCAGGCCTACCGGCGCGCCCTGCGCATGGAGGCCCTCAAGAACTTTGCCGCGGAGTACATCGTCCTGAACATCTGGGACGACGACTACATGCGCAACATTGACGCGGCCCGCTGGGTCCGCGTCGCCTGGATGTGCCGGACTCTGCCGCGCGGCAAGAAGGACGGGTATCCCGTCCACGGCTTCCCCTGGTCGCACTTGCGCTATAACGTTTCCACGGGGAAGTGGGAGGAACGGCCCGGCATGTTCAAGAAGGTCACCGACTTGCGCAAGCTGGTCGGTGCGGACAACTTCTACAACGCCTTCAAGGACGACCCGGTGGCCCATCTGTACTGCCTGCGCGAAGGCGGCGAGGCCCCCGTGGAAGAGTCGGAGAAAGTAGCGGAGGCGTTCGGCCTCAAGGTCAACCTGCGCAACCCCAAGACGCGCCAGGCCGACGCCAAGAAGCTCCACATCGCCTATGGCATCCGCTCCACGATGTTCACCGTGGACAAGTTCCGCACGTGGTGCAAGGCCAACCACCGAAAACTGATGCTCCTGCTGAGCTACGACGTGCCCACGCTGCAGGAGTACGTGAAGAAAGGAACGAGGTTCGACGCCGAGTTTGTGGAGTTCCTGAACAAGGAGAAGTACCTCTATATAGACACCTTGCCGGCGATCGGCGAAGAGGCCAGGTTGTTCAAAGGGTCGGTCGAGCAGTACTGCGAGAAACTCTACGTGGAGCGGGCCGGCGCCCAAGTGTTCGGCCACTACAACCCCTACGGCAACAGGGTGTTCGCCATGGCCATCCGGCGGGGTCTGGTTGACTGGCTCGATCCCAAGCCGCCCGCGTACCGGTGATGTCCACGCCCCTGAAAGTCCGTGACGGTTCGGTTGCGCTGGTCGCGTTCGGCGGCAACGTCATCCACAAGACCGGAGAGGCCGGGACCTACCCCGAGCAGCAGGCCAACGCCCGCCACATGTGCAGTCGCCTGCTGACGCTTCTGGAACGGGGTTACGAACTGGTCATCACCCACGGAAACGGTCCCCAGGTGGGCAACCTCCTGATGCAAAACGCCTTGGCGCGGGAGATGGTTCCCGATCTGCCCCTCGACGTGCTGGTGGCCCAGACGGAAGGTTCGCTGGGGTACATCCTGCAGCAGGAGCTGCTCAACGAGCTGCGGCGCCACGAAATCCGCAAGTACGTGGTGACGATGATCACGCAGGTGGAGGTGGACCGGAGCGATCCGGCCTTCAAGAACCCGACCAAGCCGGTGGGGCCGTTCTATACGGAGGCGGAGGCGGACGCCCTGCGGCGGCGGTTCCCGGGGTGGCTCGTGGCCGAGGATGCCGGCCGGGGCTACCGCCGCATCGTGCCGAGCCCGACCCCGAAAAAGATCATCCAGAGCAAGATGGTTCGTTCGCTGGTCTATGCCGGCAACGTCGTTCTCGCCCTGGGGGGCGGAGGCGTGCCCATCTGCAAGGACGAGCGCGACGAGTACACGGGCGTGGAAGCCGTGATCGACAAGGATCTCTCCAGCGCCCTGCTGGCCGTGGACATCAAGGCCGACATCTTCGTCCTGCTGACCAACACGGAAAGGGTCTGCCTGAACTACGGCGCGCCCGATCAGCGCGAACTCGAGGTGCTGACCTGCGAGGAGGCGCGCGAGTACCTTCGCCTGGGACATTTTCCGCCCGGCAGCATGGGGCCGAAAGTCCGGGCGGCCCTGATGTATCTCGAAGGCGGCGGGCGTGAAGTGCTCATCACGGACCCCGACCACCTCCTTCCGGCCCTCGACGGCCGGGCCGGCACGCACGTGGTTTGGCGCTAGCCCGCGATTCTCAGGCGAACAGCAGTTCGCCAAAGTACTCGGGGCAGTGGAAATCGGGGCGGGGCGTTCCGACGGGCGACCAGGTGCCCCACGCCGGATCGAGCCCCCGGTCGCAGCACTTGTAGAAGTTGCCTTTCCAGACCGTTCCCGGTCGGGGAACCGCGCAGCCGGTCTGCTCGCCGAACAAGGCGAACGGAACGGAGTACTCGACGACATACCCTTCCGCGGGACCGGGCTCGGGTTCGGGTATGGCGCGCCCCTTCGGAAGACTGGTGGCAATCCGGATTCCCCCCACCCTGTCAGCGGCGATCGGCGTGAACTGGCGATGGGGCCCGCACCGGAACAGGAGCAGCGTGCCGATGCAGTTGATTTCAAAGTTCAGGTACTCCGCCCCTCCCGTCGAGACGAAGAACTCGACGCAACTGTCCGTGCAGACCGGGCCCTGGTAGTCCACGGTCCGGGCCACGATGCTCCGCTCCAGGACCTGGAAACGGACGTACAGCGCCGCCGGGGAATAGAGAAGCCTCGCCTCGACCCGGGGCGGCGCCGGATCCTCCGGCTTGCGCCAGGGATACCGGTCCACCTTGGCCTGATCGGCGCCCTCCCAGACCGGCTTGACCCGCGCGCCGTCAACCGCGAAGTCCGACTCGACGCGCCGTAGGCGATACCGTTTCATCGGCGCCTCACTCCAGCACGGCGTCGGGGCCGATGGGCATGAGATCGTCCCCGGCCCGCACGGCGTCGCCGGAAAGCACGAGGGTCTCGGCCACAATGACCTTGAAGCCCTTGGGATCCAGCAGCGTGCAACGCACCAGGGCCGAGTTGCCGCCATCCAAGTGCGCCCGCCAAGCGTCGTCCGGCAGCGGGAGGTGGACCGTCACGCGGCCGCCGGGCGGGCAGGACACGGGCACGTCGCGGAAGGGACGGATGCAGGTCATCCAGATGCTGGCGCGGGCGAACTGGACGCGCAGGACGCACTGCGACAGGTCAATGGCGTTGAACTGGTTCTCGATCTCGAAGTTGATATCGCGCTGGCCCTTGCGCCAGGCGAGGCGCTTCGGGAAGTGGACGGGACTGTACGCCACCCGCATGGCCCAGAAGAACGGTTTGGGCGTGAGATCGGCGCACATCACGCCCCAGTCGGCGTCCTCGCCGAACAGCATCCAGCCCCACGGATTGCCCTCGGGGCCGGACCCGGCGGCGGCGCAGATCCAGGGGAAGAAGGCGCCGCCCAGGCAGGTCCGTTCGCCGCGCATCAATCCCCATTCGCGCTCCAGCCGGTCCTGGAAGACCTGAAGACTGTTGCGCTCGGTGAACGGCGGCTCCTGCGCGTCGTCAATGATGCTGCCGTGCGGGGCGTTGAGCAGGTCCGGGATCATGTTGTGGATGCCCCATTCGGAGCTGAACCACACTCCGCTCCAGCCGCGGGCCAGCGCCTCCTCGCGCGTGCAGGTCTCCATCTCCGCCTCCCAACTGCGCGGATTGGAAAGCCGGCCGGTCGCAAGGAAGTCCTTGACGAGCGTGAAGCTGTAGTGCGTGTCGGCGATGTCGCCCACGCGGACCTCGAAGATTCCCTTGATCTTGTTCGCCGGCCCCGGCGGCGGGAACATCGTGGGACGGCTCGGGTCGAGCCGTTTGACCAGGGCGTCGTACTGCCGCAGGTGGCTCCACCCGGCGTCCGCGGTGGCCGCCGTCTTGGCCATGTTCTCGTTGCCCACGCTCCAGACCATGAGCGAGGGGTGATGCCGGTCGCGCCGGACCCCGCCTTCGAGGCGCAGGAGGGCCGGAGGGACCCACTCCAGGTCATGGATGTAATCGGTGCCCCAGTCGATCGGAAGCTCCTGCAAAAGATAGAACCCCATCTCGTCGCACAGGTCGCTGAGGCAGCGGGGGCCCAGGTAGTGCGTGCGGATGCAGTTGACGTTGGCGCGCTTCATCATCTTTAGGTTGCGGCGCAGCCACGCCTCCGGCGTGTACATCCCGAAGTCGGGATGATACGTCAGATGATTCACGCCGCGGAATTTCACGGGGCGGCCGTTGAGCCGCGGGCCTTCGGGGGTCAGGTCCAGCCGGCGGAAGCCCGTGCGGTAGCGGAGGCATTGCGCCTTTTGCCCCGGCGCTTTCAGCGCGATTTCGACGGTGTAAAGGTTGGGATACTCGTCGTTCCACAGCCGCGGGTCCCGCACGGTCAACGCGACGGGCAGCGCGGCCTCCGCGCCGGCGGCGACGTCGGCTTTCGCTTTGCCGGCCGCCACGGTTTCGCCGGCGGCGTCGGAGAGCGTCACGGTGACCGTGGCCCGGACGGTTTCCGCGCCGGTGTTGGCGACGGTCACCGTGCCCGCGACCGTGCCGGTCGCGAGGCCGGCGTCCAGCGCGCTGATCAGGTGGTAGTCCGCCGCGTGGCAGGGCTCGACGGCGAACAGCGTGGCCGGCTGCGCGAGGCCGCCGAACTCCATGGAGTGCCGCACCATGTCCATCTGGACGAACGTGTGGCGGCGGATCAGGCGCACGGCCACCACGGCCTCCTGGCCGGCGGCGACGTGATCGGTGACGTCGAACTCGACGGGCGTGAGTCCGCTCAGGTGCTCGCCGAGGAACTGGCCGTTGATGTAGAACCGCCCGGCCGGGTAGACGGCGTCGAACCGCAGGATGATCCGCTTGTTCCGCCAAGCCGCGGGGAGAGTGACTTTGCGGCGCAGCACGGCTCCGTCGTCCGGGGCGATGTGGGTGAGGGTGACGCGGTTCCAGTTCGGGATTTCCTTGCCGCCCGCCTCCGGATCGGCGTAGAACACCTTGCCGGGCTGCGGCATGGATTCCCAGGCGCTATCGTCCGTTGCGGGATCGGCCAGTTGCCGCTCGTCTGTCGCGAAGGGCCACTTCCGGACCTGCCAGGGGCCGTTGAGTTCGAGGGTCAGGGCGGGATTCGCGAGTTGGGGGGTCTGTCGGTTCGTTGCAGCGATCACAAGTTTCATCCTCCTTAGGGGCATTCGTGGCGCCGTTCTTCGAGCGGCTGAAGCGCCAGGCAAATGGGTGGAAGGGTTACACAAGGCGCCGGACAGCGGCAAGGATTATCTGGCGGGATGTCGCGGGACCGGCCTCTTGCCGGTCATTCATCCGATTCCACATCGTAATCCTAATCTTAATCGTAATCGTAATCGTAATCGTAATCCAGCTGCAAGAGAGAGAGGATTGAGATTAAGATTACGATTAAGATTAGAATTCGTTCTTTTTCCCTGCCGCTTGGCCTGCTGGCGGGACGCCGGCCAGCGATTCGCATTTTGGCCACAACGGCGGGAAGGTTTCGAGACCTCAACCATTCCCGCCCTACAGAATACGCTCCGCGCTCATCGTCGGCTCCCCTTGTGGGACAGGCCATCAGGCGAATGGCGGGACGCCGCCCCCACGGCCCCGATCAAAGCACGGCGCGAAGCGGATCGAAATCCTCCCCGGCCAGACCCAGGTGCAGATGACGAATCCAGCCTTCGGCGAAGGTGAATCGTCCGGATTTCCGCCCCATCGCCGCGCTCATCTCCCGGAGGGTGTCCAGGTAGGAGTCCTGGCCCTGGCTGACATCGAGCCATTCCTTCTGGCTGCGGTGACAGGCGAGCATATCCGTCTTGAGGGCGATCGTCGCCGAGATGTCCACGCAGCAATCCGGCATCACCTCGCGGCGCAGCGGGTCGTGGAGTCCGTAGGGCATGGCGTGGTAGAGGGCGACGGGTTGGGAGGTGGCCGCCTGCGGCGGCTCCGTCCGGTAATTCGCCATCCCCCGCGTGAAGGCCGCGGTGACGGCCAGACGGGCGGTATTGGAGTGGTCCTCCATGTAGTCGTGCGGGTAGTGCGTCAGAACGATCTCCGGCGCCACCTCGCGGACGACCGCGGCGACTTTGGCCACGAGTGGCGGGGTGTAGAAGATCTCGAGGTCGGCGGCGATGGACTCGTGAAACACCGCGCCGGCCAGGCGGCAGGCGGCCATGGCCTCTTCACGGCGGATCCGGGCGATCTCGGCGGCGGGCAGCCGGTCGGTCCCCAGGTTGCCGTTGCCGAGATTCCAGTAATGAATCTCCCAGCCCGCCGCCTTGAGGCGCAGCAGCGTGCCCGCCATCATGAACTCGATGTCGTCGGGATGGGCCGCGATGGCGAGTGCCCGTCGGGTCATCAATGCATCTCCACCGCGCACTCCCCCACCCCGGGGCGCAAGTAGCTGAAGTGGACGTTGGGATGGTCGGCCAGGAGACTCATGGGCACGGCCGTATCCACGATCCGCTTCGAGATCATCAGGGCAGTCAGGCGCATGCCGAAGGGGTTATCGTGATGGCCGGGATGCCAGATGGAAACCTTTTCAGCCTTCCACGTCTGCCTGGGGCCTACGGTGATGGCGGAGGCCGGGACGTTCTGCACGACGCCGCCGCCCGAGGTGCGGGCGTTCTGGATCAGGGTAATCGGGTGGAGACTGACTTGGCGGGTGCCCAGTTGACGGTATTCCGCGGCCGACGGCGGCGCGTTCACGTAGGCGCCCTCGCGTTTGAAGGGATCGTTGAAGGCCCAGTGCTTCACTTCGCCCTGGCCGCCCTGCATCAGGGCGCAGCGCACGCGCTCCCAGCTCGCCTCGTACGGGGCGACGTTCAAGGCCGGGAAGTGCAGGTTTTCCGCGGGCATGACCAAGTCGCGGTCGATGCGGTTGAAGCACAAATCCAAGTCGGCCTTCTTGAAGCCCAGCGCGAAATGCTCGTCGGCTTCCTTGCCGTTGACCACCCATTCGTCCATGCCCCAGAAGTGGGCGTTGTGGAGCTTGAGCCGCAGGGCGTTAACCATCTGGGCCACCAGGGGCAACTGCTCGGTCGGCCCGATCGGGCCGCACACGCCCACGGGATTGGCCGGTGTGGCCTGCTGCCAGGCCGCGACGTATTCCAGCGCCTCGGCGCCGTAGAACTCCTGCGGCGTCTCATAAAAATGCACCGTAAAGCCCGGGCGGCTGAGCTGCTCCAGGTCTCTGACCGTCAGGCGGGCCGCGTCGTCGAGGATCCCGCGATCCAACGTGGTGTAATCCCACCAGTTGGGGGCTACTTGACTGATATTGCGCATGGCTCTTCTCCTTTCTGTTTGCTCTTGCCGGCGCGGATCCCCGCGCCTGCCGTTCCCGGGTTCGTCCCGCCCTCGCGGCCTAGTGTGCTGTCTCACAAATGAGTATGCATTTCATGCATGGGTTTTCGATGGTAGGGCCGGGTTTATCCCGGCCATAGCCGGCGTAAAGCCGGCTCTACCCTCAGCATCCGTTTTGCGTATCTATTTCAGAGACAGCACACTACCGCATGCCGCCCATGCTGATTTTCACGTTGGCGCGCTCCTCGAGGCGTTCGAGTTTTCCGTCGCGAATCCACGCGATCCGGTCGGAGACGTCGAGCATCTTGGTGTCGTGCGTGGCCGTGATGACGGTCACCTTCTGCTCCATCTGGAGCCGTTTGAGCAAATCGATGATCTCCGCCCCGATCTTGGTGTCCAGGTTGCCGGTGGGTTCGTCCGCGAGGATCACGGCCGGAGCGTTGACCAGGGCGCGCGCGATCGCCACGCGCTGGCGTTGCCCGCCGGACAACTGGTCCGGCAGGTGACGGATCCGGTGCCCGAGACCGACGAGTTTGAGGACTTCCGTTGCGCGGTCGCGAGCCTGCTCCTGGGTGGCGCCGCGCAGGATCATGGGCAGCGCCACATTTTCGAGGGCGGTCATGACCATGACCAGATTGTATGTCTGAAAAATGTAGCCAATCTTGTGGCAGCGGATCCAGGCTTGCTTCTCCTCGGAGAGCGCGAACAGGTCGGCGCCCATGAATTCGATGGTGCCGCTGGTCGGTACGTCCAACGCGCCGATCATGTTGAAGAACGTAGACTTGCCGGAGCCGGACGGTCCCATGATGGAGAGGTACTCGCCCTCATAGATATCCATGGAAATCCCGTTCAGGGCCCAGACGATCTCTTCGCCGAGTTTGTACCGGCGCGTCACATTCACGGCGCGCGCGATGATGGCCGACTTGTTCATACCGCTTTCTTCCATTGCGCCGATTCCGGAACCTTCAGAACCACCATGTTCAGGGTCATCAGTTTCTTTGTAAACACGATCACGCCCTGCTCGACAAGCTTGCGGTCACGGCCCGAGGCCGACGTCATGCGGTCCGCAATCGTCCGCAACGTGTGGTTTCCATCGGCAAGCTCGTAGTAAAGCGTTCCGTGCTCATCCAGTTCGAGCTTGCGGCTGTAGTCGTAACCAAGCCAGTTGGCCACGCGGCGCTTCAAGCCGCGCAGCGGCGGCAGACGACGCAGATGAATGTGGCCGCGGCTGTCCCGACGCACCGTTACATCCTCCGGCTGAAGCGGAATGACGGCAAACGGGTCGGCGATGATTGGCCGGCTCGGGTGCCTGTCTTTTTGAAACCACTTCATGACTGTTCACCGTTCACTGTTCACTGTCCACTGTTCACTGTCCACCGCCCCTAATGGATCTCCTGCACCTGGATGTCGATCGCATCTGCGGTGGTGACGCGTGTGATCAAACCATCCTCAATCCATACAATCCGGTCGGAGGCCTTCAGCATCTTCAGGTCGTGA
>Ga0182021_10009034_pt1 | contig 11793 bp, 8 predicted proteins | sample 612E3MmetaG_FD_120493 | JGI IMG/M metagenome (GOLD analysis project Ga0182021, IMG submission 120493) | Permafrost microbial communities from Stordalen Mire, Sweden - 612E3M metaG (Illumina Assembly) | ecosystem: Environmental > Terrestrial > Soil > Wetlands > Permafrost | place: Sweden...
ACAGACCGGCGCGATGCTGAACGCAATAGAAAGAACCGCGGTGGCAAACACTGTCAGGAAGATCAGAACAAACTGCCGAGGATAGTATTGTGGGAATATCTTAAGAAGTTTCATTTATGTCCACCAGATCGGAGAACCGGAAAGGAACGTTTTAAGCAATGAATCTCCCTGCAGCAAGCTTCGTGGAATATGACACGGAGAGAGTTAAAAACATTACCACGGCATACACTCTTCGCCCCCCGCTGCCGTTATTCTCAATCAATTGACCCAAACCACATAGACTGCTCGCCCGGATTTCATGAACTTATAGGCGTAAACACCCGTCCCGATTTCGATCTGCTTAATATTCGAAAAGTCGCTTCCCCCAAGCTTTTCGGTCATCAACTTATAGGTGTAATAAGAGAGCTTTTTTACGCCCCTGCCCGGATTGTCCCCGTACTGCCCGTCATAAATGAAGCCCGTGTGGTCGAACTGGCCGTCATTACCTGAGAACCCCTCCATGATGCCGAAGGCCCAGAATACTTTTTTTATTCCCAGCGACAGTGCATACACATATCTCTTCACCACTTCCGCTGCCTGTTGTTTCTCACTTTGGGTGGATAAAACTTTGAAGTCTAGCCTTCGTTGGTCCATTGTACCCTGGTCACCAAGCTTTCTCACGGGGACCCTTGGGTTACCTGTATAGGTTCCGGTCTCGGTAATCCAGATTTCTGCATTAGGAAACCCGTTTGAATCAAGCGCCTTTCTGATTGAAGCGTAGCCTCTCTGAAAATTTACCCATTCTCCGGCCATGCCGAAGAAATGGAAGTCGAAGACATCGACGTACTTTCCCTTAAGCTCCCGCATAACTGGGATATAGAAGCTCTCAAGTGCCTGCGGGGCCGCCATACCACCCATAACCACCTTGCAGTCAAAGCAGGCATCTTTTACAGCCTTTCCGGCGGCCTCAACAAGCTTTGCATATCCTTTCCAGTCCCTCGTTGCGATATCGGGCTCGTTTTCTATCTGCCAATACTTGACGGGGTTCTTAAGCCCGGGCATGTCATTCACCCCGTCCCCATCGTACCGCTCGACAAGGTTTTTCACAAAGATCGAAAAATTCTTTTCGTAGAATTCGGATTTAAAGGTAAAAGTTCGTCGTTTAGGTTTTTCCTCTTTATTTGTCCTCCGCGCTATTCCACCTATGTTTCCCATAATCCTCATGCCTTTCGGCACCGAGCCATAAACATAATCCGTTTCCTTCCAGTCGAACTTGCCTTCACTGATATCTTCATCATTCTTCTGTATTTTATCCCACAAAGCATAGTATTCTGGCCTGTTCCAGACCACTCCCATGTCAATGGGATGCGAGTAATCGTAGCCCATCTCAGACGGTTCCCTCAGCCTATGCCTATCCACTACAGACTTGTAGGTGTATGCGGGATGAAATCCGAAAGGGGAGGACTCCGGATCGGTCTCAGCCAGGCCAGTTGGTTCTTTTTCTTCTATAAATATCGGGACCCAGTCCACGGAAAGAGCAACCTTGCCACCGACGACCTTGACGGCTTCCGCCTTGAAATCTTTGTTTTTCAGGCCACTCTCGCTTTCCACATCCGGCACGGCGCGAGTCACATAGACCTTGTTGGAGCCAACCGGCAACTCAATCTTGCGCGGCGGTATTTCTTTCATCTGATAATGCTGACCGGAGGTTTGGCCAGGGGGCGTGATCTCGCGATCGACACCTTTTGAACGGTCAGGCCGAAGTAAGAGTTTGCCATTAACCTCCTCGCATATTCCGCTTATCGTCTCTCCGCTCGGATTTATCAACTGCGCCGCACTTCCAACACTTTTCCCTTCACATGCCTTGTAGGCTTCAGCGGGAGGATTAAATTGCTGCCCATGTGCAATGCCGACCATAAGCATCTGAAGAATTACTACGATTGTTACTCTCTTGATGGCTTTCATAGACAGCTTCTCCTTTCCTATCTTCCCAATCCCCCGATATTACTTGTACAAGAAATCCTCTATTCTCGGTGATTATAGCTATCATAGTAGCTGTGATAATAGCCTTGATAATGACCCATCCCTGGAGATTTTACCTTATTCATTATAACACCGATTATATTGACATTAGCTTTGTTGAAAAGATCGGTGACGTGATTTATCATAGCGGCACTGATCTTGCTCGACTCGACCACATATATAATCCCATCTACAAGGGTACCGAGAACCACTGGGTCATGTACTGCGAGAGCGGGTGGAGAATCTATGATAATCAGGTCATATTGCTCTTTTAAACTCGATATGAATTCCTTCATCTTGTTAGATTCTGTGAGGTTGCCCGGATCTATAGGGATCGGACCACTCGTAATAATGTCAAGGTTTTCTATGCCCGTCTTAGAGACCACCTCTTCAATGGTCTTGTTTCCCGTTATAACGTTTGTGACACCAATTTTATTGCTGAGATTGAAGATACGATGGAGTATAGGCTTCCTGAGATCGAGATCTAAAAGCAGCATCTTTTTATATTCCTTACTCATGGTGAAGGAGAGCATAGCTGCTAAAGTGCTCTTTCCTTCACCGCTGATGCTGCTTGTTATGAGCATGGTCTTGAGAGGTTTATCAATATATGCATACTTGATATTGTTTTTTATAGTCCTGATCGCCTCGACCATGATACCATTAGATGGTAACTTTGTTATCAGAGACTCGTTTTTGAGCTTCCGTGACTTCGGTACCGTACCGAGGAACACAAGATTGCAATTTCGCTTCAAATCATCAACTGTTTTTATTGAGTAATCGATATACTCCATAAATAATGCGACCAAAATGCTCCAAAAAATCGCGATAATGAATCCGAGCGCATAGTTCAATGTTTTATTTGGGAATGAAGGTTTTTTAGGTGTAATAGATGGTTCCACAATTTTTAAATTTGAAAGAACCAAGGCTTCGGCTATATCCACGTCGTAGATATATTTAAGCAACATTGAATAGGTGTCCTTCATGGCCGAGAGCTCAAGATTGATCTTCTGGCTTTCAGCGTTCTTCTTGGGTAGCGTCATAAGCTCACTCTGATAAGCACCTATGTACCATTTAAGGAGTTTCCTTTTAGCAATGTCAACCTCAAGGTTTATTGAGTTCGTGAACATCCCCGTGTAAAGGCTGTCATAGGCGGGATCGACCGAGTAGGTCTTAGAGCTAAGGTAAAATTCCGCCGCTTTGCTTATGAGCTTTCGGGAGGCTTCGATCTGTGCCTCGATTCTCCTTACATCTGGGTGCTCCTTGGTAAAATCAATACTTTTATCCGTAATTGAAAGGAGAAGAGTGTTTAGGTTTGTCTGCAGAGTATTCAGTTGATCGCTTCTTGAGATTCCTCGGTTTGACTCCCGAAAGATACCCAATCCCTTCATCTTCTTCTCTGACTCGGCGAGCGTCTTTTGGAGTCCTAATATCGCCTTTTCGTTGTCGTCGTATTCACTCTTGGCGGAATATATCTTGGTTTCAATGGCCTGGGATTCCATCGAGAGGTCATAGGTTTTTTCCCTGGTCATAAAGTCCGTCAACTCTTCAAGATTGCGATTGTACTCCTTCTTGATATTGTCTATCTGAATTTGAATGGACGGATGAGTGGATTTATATTCTTCGACAGTTCTCTTGCGCATTTCTTCAATGTAGAGATTCGCGACTTCGTTCGAAATTTGGGCCGCCTTTCTCGGATCATGCGAGTAACCGTTGATCTCCAATATCCCAGCATCTTCGTACTGGCTGATTTTCACATGGGGAAATGAACTGATGTAGTATGTATATTTGGATTCTACAAGTTTATCTGGGTCTAGGGGCTCGCCTTTACTGTCTTTTAAATCTAATGCCTTGACAACTTTGCTTAAAATAGGTCTGACCGTGCCCAGAGATATCTCGGTGTAGAACTTGTAGTCTTCAGAAGTCGCATTTGAATTGGTGGCTTGAGCGCTGGTCTGGACACCGATCATTGTCATAAGAGCTGACGTGGTTGCTGCCGTATCGACCCAAATCAATGTTTTTCCCTTGTAGACAGGACTGAGCACATGGCTTAAGAATACAACTAATCCGAAGAAGACGATGAAATTTGTGAAACAAAGCCATCTTCTGCGTAATATTATAGCCCAAATTTTATTAAATTCCATTTAAAGACTCCAATTAAAGCTTTAATCAAATACATTTTTTTCAATGGTTATTGAGTTGACCTACCATTTAATCGTCCGCAAGCATTCTCCGTTGCTTTTTTACTCCCACTTCATTGGCGATGAACTTCATGAACCATTTAACTAAAACTAACAAAAACGGATCAAGCCACTTAAGAGTCGGTTTGATGTAAAATACTTTTGTAAGCCCTTCCACTTGATCCGGTAATAGTTCGATATCTTTTGGGACAGCACCTTCTTCGACTGCCCTCTGAAACACCACGGTTTCCGGTTCAAGCCTGATCCAGTTCATATGGGCATTGCCCCTGCCGCGCAAGGCCAATTTCGCTTTTACATAGAAGTACAGCGTCTGCAAGAGGCCTGACACAGTATCTCCGGGAGCGTTTAGAAAGAAGCCATAGATTACATTGAAATTCCTCATTTCCTTGTCTTTGGTGAATAGCTGCAAACTTTCCTCGATATCTTTTGCCTCCAACATTTTATTGAGGGCTTGAAGGACGCCCCGCGAGATCCCGTCAGGAGAGAAAATAATAGCTTTACACCCCGCCTTTTGGGCAAGCATCAGGAAATCTTTATCGGTATTCTTGATATCCATGTATGCGGACCACTCCACTTTAATGCCCCTCTTTATAAATGCCTCGCATATTTCCTCTGCGTGTTTTTTCGGACTATTAAATATAGCATCGGCGAAAACAAATCTCTTGATATTGAAAACGTCGATGAGATACTGGAGTTCATCGCTTATGCTTTCAGCGCTTCGCACTCTCTGTCTGCTGCCGTTCAACAGGGGATAATTGCAATATGTGCATTTTAGCGGACAACCCCTCTTTGTTTGGACCCCAATGCAATTGATATCATTACGGTAATCATTAATGTCGAAAAAATCTCTTCGTGGATATGTCATGTGTGCAAAATCAGGTAAGGCCCGTGCTCCGCTAAAGATGACCTCTCCATTTTTTCTATAGAATATTCCCTTGACCACGCCGGGGTTGTCGATCTTTTCCAATAGCTCAGGAAAACTGTCCTCGCCTTCCAGATAAACCCCAAAATCAAGTTCCAAGTTCCTTTGCATAATCTTTTCGGCAAAGATGGAAAAGCCCGGCCCACCGACGACGATCTTTGCCTTGGATGAAACACTCCGCGCAACACGGATAGTCTCTTGAAAATATTTGTAATAGTAAAAAATATCCCACCGAATTAGGTTGTCGATATTTCGCAGCGATATCCCTATGACATCCGGAGACAATTCTATTATCCGCTTTTGCATTCCATCAAGCCCTTCGGGTGAGGCATTGGGATCATAACCCCGCACCTCATGCCCCCTTGACTGAAGCGCTGTTCCAACATAGGCCAGCCCCAGCGGATACAACAGAAAATCCTCTTTTCGCCCGAGATACGCTTGAACCAGTAAAATCTTCATAAGTCCCCCGCCTTTTTTATTACGGCACCCGCCTCATCCAAGGGATATTTCCTCACGGTATAGAGAAACCTTACATAATGATCAGGATATGTTCTAACGTATTCAGAGAAGAGTTTCACAAAATAATTTATCCAGGTGTTCACGAACGTCTCTCTATCGGCTAAATTCGGCGGTTCAAAAGGAGGATGGATAATTATCTTATGTCTATTATCTTTCTGTCTAACCATAAAGCACGGCAGCATTGGTGCACCCGTCGTATGAGAGATATATGCATAACCGGTAGAGAGCATGATCTTGCCGTTCAGGAAGGGAACGATTTGACGCCTCCTCCCCACAACTCCGTCAAGAGAAACGACCACTATTTCATTATTCTCAAGTGCCTTGAATACGGGTCTTATGGACTTGTTACCGCCAAGATATATGAAATGAGCCGGAAGTGAGGCTTCGCTTTTAAATTCTTGTTTCATAACGAGATTATGATAAGAGTCTTCATCATCCCTTACAAAAACCAGCGGGTTGACGGCTATCTGATTTACTTTGTAACCATTATAACCAAGCGCAGGCAGGACGATCTTCCAGGACCCGAAATGCGTGACACACAAAAAGGCTCCCTTACCCTTTCTGAGAGCCTCATCCAGATATTCAAGCCCCTCGAAATAAGCAAGTCTGTTTATTTTATTGCGATTCAGCGCAGGAAAAGTCCATATCTCGAAAAGGTCTTTCCTGGAGTTACGCATGCTATCTATTATGATCTGGTCGACATCCTTTTTTATCCCATCTCCGAGCAGCACAAGCATATCCTGCTTTATCATGTCACTCTTGCTTCCAACCATGAAACTTCCGATGACATCCCCAAGCGCATGAATGCCTTTCAGGGGCATGAATTGCAATAGATGCCTGATCGAGAACATAAAGCAAAGCTTAAAAATCGCGATAACCTTATCTTTCAATCTAAAATCCTCCTGTGCTAACTGTCAATATCCTTGAAGTCTTTGCTTACTAGACCTTAAATATTTGTTTATGTAACCGGTGTTGGTCATACGAATAAAGAATATCTTTTCCTGAATTCATAGATAGCTCAGCAGATATTCCGGGTTTGTTTTGAGTTTTTCTGCCGCCTGATCGCCAAGGATATTAGCTGCTATCCTAAAGGCATGGGCTGTTAGACTCAACTCTTGATTATATGCATGGACATCGCTCGCTATGAAGTTGATTAGCCCGGTTTTAAGTAGTTTTTTTGCCCTGAGGCCCGTGAACCATCCGTTTCTGCCCGTAAGGCTTCCTGCATTAAGCTGAAAGAGAATTCCTGATTCCGACCACTTCGTAAGCTTTGGCACATTATTCCTAAAGTACACATACCTCTCTACATGAGCAAGGATGGGGGTAATTCCTTTTAAAAGCAGTTCGAAAAATACTTCTTCACAGAAGTTAGGCATATAATCAACAGGTAGTTCAACCAATACATATTTTCTCTTGCCTCCAAAGGTGGCAAATGGATGATTCATAACAATATTGTGCAGATCAGGAATTATATATATCTCAGCACCAAGGATAAGTTTTATGTTCATACCCCTGTGACTGCATCTCTCTTGAAGGAAGGCGAAGACGTTCATTATCTCTTCAGATCTATTCCAGTCCGGCTCTTTCAGATGTGGAGTCAGTACAAATGTACTTATCCCCTCCCGCTCACCTTTTTCGAGGATCCTTATGGACTCCTCAATTTCAGAAGGCCCGTCATCTACCAAAGGCAGTATGTGCGAATGTATGTCTATCATAACAAGTCTCTTTTACGTAAGCGTCCCCAGTGATCAACCGGCTTTTCTCCTACTGAATTATTTCAAGCCAAGCTCTCGAATCGCGGCAATAATTCCTTCATGGAGAGATCCATTTGTAGCGACAACACCACGGTTTTCGCTGAGAGACCGACCGCACGCGAAATTAAGCGGCTGGCCGTGAATATCGGTGACTTTACCTCCCGCTTCAGTGACAATGAGGGCGCCGGCTGCATGGTCCCAGATTTTTTCAACATAGTCCGCTGATTTGGGAAGGCGTAAATAGGCCTCAGCTCCCCCGTGACCCACGACAGCGTACTTTGTCTGACTATCGAGGCGTACCGGCGGTGCGATGATTCCGAGCAAACGAGCAATCGCTGAAGTGTCATCGTGAGAGGAATGGCCCGCTTCGACCGATTCACAAAAACGCAGCCGGGCATAGGAGGTCTCTTGAGTGACATTTATCGGTTGCACACTTAGGTCCTCACCGAGTGACAAGACAAACGCACCGCAACTCTGTACGGCGACAAATGCCGTTCCGTTCTTTCCGGCAGTGTTGTCGACCGAATAATTGGGACAGGCAAGCACCGCAATCTTCACCTCACCATCGATGATCAAAGCCAAGGCCACGGCGTATTGTTCACCACGCAAGAACCCTTTGGTGCCATCGAGAGGGTCGAGGGTCCAAAAGCGCCTGACACCTCCCTCGGCTCCTCCACGATCAATGAGCGAACATATAGTTTCGAGGTCATTCGGACCGTCGGTCGCCCCGACATATTCAACCAGCCGTTTTGCAAGAGAAAGGTTTTCCCCTGTCCGTAAGCTGGCTGCGTTTTCTTCCGCAACGATGAGGTCGTTAGGAAAGCGGTTTGCCAGAAGCTCGCACACCAAAGCCTGACTGCCATAGTCCGCGAGAGTAACAGGGCTTTTGTCCTTTTTCTCGATCACATCCTTGGTGATCGTTCCTATGACCTTTTGGCACAACTTGGCAGCCCGTTTCACTGCTGCGATTGCGACCATCGCTTCTATTTGCCAATGTGAATGATCGAACAATAGGGACCTCCTTTGCTGGGCAAGCGGTCTTGCCATATCTGGACACAGTGACGAGTCGAGAGCTTTGCACAGCTAAGGTTTCACTTGAACCCGTAGCGATCAAATACAAAAGCGAGATCTGTCCTGATGTTTTCTTCCGAATAGCCGAATGCCTCAATCGGAAGATTCTCATGCTTCCGCTTGAATTTCGTTTGTTTCTTCTCCCGATCGCGGAGTTTTTCCACCAAATCGGCGCTGAACTTGAAACCAACGAAATCCTCAATCCTGCGCATGGTCGCCCCAAAATCTTTGTAAATGGAATCATAGGTAAGTTCCAGTAGTTGATCTTTCGGTATGACATTTCCCTTGAGGATTTCGTCCATCTGCCGGTAGAAGAGAACATTGTAGTTATACCGATGCTCGAAATACTGGCGGAGACTTTCTGGCGGAATATTCTCTAAGCCAAACTGGCTATCTAATTCACGTTGGTGAATGGAAAAATGCGAAGGCATGGTGTCTAAGGGAGAGCGGACAAGGTATATAATCCGAGCATCGGGAAACACTTTCATGAGGGTTTTGATCCTGAACAGGGAAAAATTTATCTTAGCCATTATTTGCGGCCGTCCCGAAGCAAAGATTCTTCGCTTGAAGCAGCCGCTTAAAAAACGAACTGATCGCTCCTGATGAGGTTGATCGTCATGAAAACAGAGTTCTGGGTATCCGCGTTTCACAAAACCAAGCGGGGTCTCCAGTGTCAGGAACTGTGTATCAAGAATATTAAGGAAAAGCACCTCCTCTTCTTGCGCCACCAATTCCCGGATATTATTTTGTTCTGAAATAATCTCGCCAATGGCGGAATTCTCTTTCTTGCGTCTGATCTGAACCATGATTCGGTGCGGCGAAAATCGGAGATCAGTTATTAAGGATGCCAGAAGACGAAGTGTTCGGAATCGCTCGAAAACCTTTCCCGCCGTCAGGGAAGGATGATGAATCTCCCAATCCCGAAATGTCAGGAAATCCGAACTGGAGGTAAGCACTGTGTGGAGAAACGTTGTCGCGCTGCGCGGATGACCAATAATGAATATTGGTTTGACGATCTGCACCTGTCGATAGCCCCTGAAAAAAATGTCATCCAGGCTCATCGACAAATAGACATACATCACCTTCATCGGAACTTTGAAAAGATAATAGAAAAACCAACCTCGAAATCCGAAAACGGCATGGGCGGATTCGAGAATCCTGAAATACATTCTTGCGCAATGATAAATCAGCCACTTGTTCATAGGGTTACCTCACTGCCGACATTCTCTTCCCGGTGCTGGTTAAATTGATAGAGCATTTCTTTTTTACTGCGAGCCGCGGGGGACTATAGGAGAAGCGTGTTCGTATGTCAAGTACATTTGGGGACACAGGGTCATTCTCCCCTGAATGTAGCAATCCAGTTGATGGCTCTTCTTAAACCGGTAAAATGGATGTTAAGCTTCCTTTCAACCAAGTCCAGTATAATAAGATCATACTTATTGATGCCATTGAAAAGTATCAAACAAAGGAAATAGCTAAAAGTGTAAAAAATAAGAAAAAAGGGTATATGGTAAATCGATTGCGTAAAGTTCTTCGTTAGGAGGAATAAAACCCCAAGAGGGATTGCAGCAGAGATTAGAGTTTTGAATAAATTTAACGAGAATGGTTTGACTTTGGAATGATTGTATAATACGAGAGATGAAAGTATGATAAATGCCGTAAAGGATAGGGCTGTAGCTGTCGCGGCCCCGTTCAAGCCGTACTTGGGGATAAGTACAATATTGAGGACAAAATTGAGAATGATGGTGAAAATGGACAAAAACATCTGCGTCATTGATAGCCCGCTCGCCGTAAGCGTGACATTGTTCATACCAAGGAGTAACGAAGGCAGATACCCAATAACAATTATTCTTAAACAAGGCGCACCCGAAATATATTCTTTCCCGAAGATGTTTGTTATGATCAACTCAGGAAAGAATAAAAGCACCATGCAAACCGGAATCGAAATTGAAAAAATCCACTTGTTGAATATTTCATATAATAATGACATTTCTGTGAATGACTTTTTAGCGTAAAACTGAGTTGCTACCGGCAAGAACATGAAGATAACGGGTGTTGTTATCATACTGAATATCTTACTTAAAGAGGCAGACGCATTATAGGTGCCGACCTCAATGGCGGTTCTATAATAACCAAGCATTAAGGTATCCATTGTCCCTAGTACAAGCCACATAATTGGCATGAACATCAAGGGAAGGGAAAAGATGAGGAGCTCTTTTAAGGAGACACCAGATGATTCCCATGCGGTAAAGTTTACATTGTAAGTCTTGGAGAGATAAAAGTATGATGCAATACTTGGGAGTATTACCGATATAACATAGGCGTACATGATCGTTGTTGCCGAAAGCCCAAAAGGTAATGCAAAAAGAAGCGAAAGGAGGAATACTCCGCTCCTCATGAAATCCAGGAAATATACCTTTGGTACCGTATCCCCATGCCCTCTCGCTACCGCTATGGCAAGGTCGAGCAAAGCATAAAACGGGATCGTAGTGAAGATTATTTTCAGCAATACTGACAGATTCGGGATGTTTCGATAGTAATGATCGGCTATAAAATCTGAAAAGGCGAAGGCGACAACGAAGAAAATAATGCTTAAGAGGGAACTCGCCTTTAAAGATATGAGTGATGCCTGATGAGCTTTATTTTTCTCAGATCTGCCGGTAAAAAAAGCCACATACCTGGCGATACCCACTGAAAGGCCTAAATTGGAGAGCATGTAGGCAAAGCTCACTATGCCGTAACAAAGGGAATAAATGCCGAATATCTCCGGGTCTGTCGCCCTGGTGATTACTATCTTTGAGGCAAACCATAAGACATTGCCTATGATTACGCCTATAAGGGTAAGAACGCTACCCTTAAGTACGATGCCTATGGATTTTTCAACATGCTCCGACATTTCCAACCTTGCTTTGGATAAAGGGATAATGGTTAGTATAGGACAAGCAAAAAAGCTTAAATACAATAATCAAATGGCCATCGACGGGTGAAAAGTATCGGGCGATCCTCAATTACGTGGCACAATAATCGTCCCTGTCGATTCTTTTCCAGTCAGGACATCCCTCGCCTGCGGGTAGAGAACGATGCCGCTCTCAAGGTTAACAATCGGCGAGAGAATAGCCGTGAACCGTTCCATGAACCTCTGCACATCTGCGATGACCCTCGGGAGAACATAGACGACGTCGCCGTTTCTCAAATAGACATCTTGTGTCAGGTTTTCTCCTTTAAGCATACCGTGGAGATTCAAAGCCTTTATGACAGCCTTGCCGTTTTCGCTTCGGACCAAGAGGATATTGTCCTCGTTGGCATCCGTGGTAAACCCGCCCGCCTG
>Ga0182021_10009037_pt1 | contig 11790 bp, 11 predicted proteins | sample 612E3MmetaG_FD_120493 | JGI IMG/M metagenome (GOLD analysis project Ga0182021, IMG submission 120493) | Permafrost microbial communities from Stordalen Mire, Sweden - 612E3M metaG (Illumina Assembly) | ecosystem: Environmental > Terrestrial > Soil > Wetlands > Permafrost | place: Sweden...
CGACGAGATCGCCCGGCACCACGTCGGCGACCGGTATTTCGAGTGGCTTGCCATCGCGCAATACGTTGGTTCGTACGGAAACCGACTGGCGCAGTTTTTCTGCTGCCGCGTTGGCGCGGTGCTCCTGGACAAAATCCAGCGTCACGCTGAGCAGGACGATGCACGCGATGATGATGAAGTTGGTGACTTCCCCGGTGAACGCCGAAACGGCGCTGGCGACGAGAAGAATGATGACCAGGGGGTTCTTGAATCGCGTCAGATACTGGAGCAGCAGGGATTTTTCCTTGTGCTCATGAAACAGGTTGGGGCCGAATCGGTCCAGCCGTGCTTTGGCTTCAACACTCGACAGACCGGCGGCATCAGTTGCGTGTTCTGCCTGGGGCTCCGAGAGTGGCGTCAGCCACCAGCTTTGTTTTTCATTGGGCATTACGATCTCCAGGTCTTTCGCCACCACGGGTATCACTGCGAGGATGTACTTCCGCCAGCTTCGGACAGCCTATGGCGATTTCTTGATGCCATCTGTTCGATAGCGCACAGATCGGAATTCATATTCCAAGCACATTAAACCTCCTTCACAAAAATGGACAACTCATATGAAGACCGATTCACAGTTACAACAGGATGTTCTGGCAGAGTTGAAGTGGGAACCTTCGGTCAACGCCGCCGCCATTGGTGTCGAAGTTAACGAAGGAGTTGTGACGTTGGCCGGCCACGTTAGTAGCTACACTGAAAAGTTGGATGCCGAACGTGCTGTGCAGCGGGTGCCTGGCGTCAAGGCGCTGGCCATTGAGATGGACGTCAGGCTCTTTGGTTTGGGCAAACGCGTGGATGCAGAAATCGCGCTCGCCGCGCAAAACGTATTGCAGTGGATGTCCGTCCTGCCGAAGGACGCGATCAAGGTCATGGTCGAAAACGGCTGGATCACCCTTTCGGGCGATGTGGAATGGCAGTATCAAAAACAGGCAGCCGCCGGAGCAGTACGCTATCTCATGGGCGTTTCCGGGGTTACTGACGATATCGTCATCGGACCCAAGGTGTCATTGAGTGCCATCGAATCAGATATCGAGACCGCGCTGAAACGACGTGCGGTAAACAACGCACCAATCGTATCAGTCACGATCCAGGGCGATGATGTGACCTTGACCGGTACGGTCAATACGTGGGCTGAACGTGACCTGGCCTGGCATTGCGCCTGGGGTGCTACGGGTGTTCGAAACGTCGTTGACAAGATCACGATCAGCAACTGAAGTTGATCGAAATCCTCATCATTGAGTGCACTCCAACGCCCTTTAACACGGGTAAACATTCTCACAAATTCAGGAAAAATCATGGAACAAGACAATTCACCATTTTTTGTTTTCAACACGCACGTCGAAGCCGAGGCAGCCATCCAGTCCTTGAGCCGGTCCGGTTTCGACGTTAAGAAGCTGTCGCTGGTCGGCAAGGGCTATCACACCGAAGAACATCCGCTCGGTTTCTACACGGCAAGCGACAAGATCAAGGCCTGGGGCGGCAAAGGCGCCTTCTGGGGCGGTATATGGGGCTTGCTGTTCGCCCCTGCCGTATTCTTCTTCCCCGGCGTTGGCCTCGTGGCCATGGCTGGCCCGGTGGTAACAGCACTGGTCAGCGCCCTTGAAGGTGCCGTGGTCGTGGGCGGTTTGTCTGCCCTGGGCGCGGCATTGACCCAGATCGGCGTACCCAGGGATCAGGTCATCAAGTACGAGACGGCACTGAAGGTCGACAAATACCTGCTCATGGTGCACGGCAGTGACGAGGACCTGATGAAAACCCGCACCGTGCTGGAAAACACTGATCGCTTGTTGGCGTTCACAGCGGCTTAGCCTTTGGATTCATGCAAACAACTCGATTCCGGTCACTGGCCTCTGATGCCCGATGAAAAGTGGCATGGTGAGTGGCACCCGCATTACGAACGCATGCCACATTGGGTAAGCGAACTTTTTACAAATTAGTCCGTCCAGTTCAATGCGACCAGCCAACTGCCCTGGTTTCATCTACCCCGTGCCATTGTGCCGCGCTGACAGAGGAGCCCTGATATGACAATACACACCCTTCCCACCTACTTCATCTCGCACGGCGGAGGTCCATGGCCCTGGATGAAGGATCAGATGAACAGGGCCTACGACGCTCTTGAGGCATCACTGAAAGCAATGCCAAACCAGCTGGGTACGACGCCAAAAGCAGTGCTGGTCGTTTCGGGGCACTGGGAAGAACGCGACTTCACGGTCATGGCCGCCGCAAATCCACCGATGATCTACGATTATTCCGGGTTCCCGGAGCACACTTACCGCATCAAATACGCCGCGCCAGGCTCGCCGAAGACGGCCGAGCGGGTACACCAACTGATCGAAGTGGCCGGTATGGCTGCACACGTGGACTCACAGCGCGGTTTTGACCATGGAACCTTCGCACCACTGGCTGTAATTTACCCTGATGCCGATATTCCGGTACTCCAGCTATCGTTGAAGCGCGGATACGACCCGAAAACTCACATCGCCATCGGGCATGCTCTGGCACCCTTGCGTGATGAAGGCGTGCTGATCATCGGCAGTGGTCTGAGCTACCACAACCTGCGTGAATTCGGGCCTAGAGCGAAAGCACCTTCAGCGGCATTCGACTTCTGGCTGCAGGAGACTTTGTTGTCGGCCAGCCCGACTGAGCGCATTTCCCGACTACTCGACTGGGAATCAGCGCCATCGGCCAGAAGTGCTCATCCGCAGGAAGATCACCTGCTGCCGCTCATGGTTGCCGTTGGCGCGGCCGGCGATGACAAGGCCGCGCTTGTCTATCATGAAGACAATTTTTTCGGCGGCATTTCCGTGTCCAGCTTCATGTTCGGAGGTAATTAGGGTGAATTCGAATTCTGTTGTTGTTCAACAAGCGAACAAACGTCCCGATCAACTCATCCTGCTGTTTCATGGTGTCGGAGCAACGCCCGATGACATGGTGCCGCTGGGGCATCGTCTGGCGGGAGAATTTGGCCAGGCCACTGTTGTCAGCATTGCGGCGCCCTTCTCTTCGGACATGTCATGGGGTTACCAATGGTTCTCGGTGCAAGGCGTGACCGAGGACAACCGTCCCGAACGTGTAGCCGCAGCAATGCCAGAGTTTCTGGCCGAGGTTCATGCCTGGCAGAAAAACGAGGATGCCACTGCCGCAACGACCATTCTCGTAGGGTTCTCGCAGGGAGCCATCATGGCACTTGAAGCGGCCTGCACGTTCCCTGCGCTGGCCGGTCAAGTGGTTGCGATTGCAGGTCGCTTTGCCAGACTACCCGCCAAAATTGCACCGCACACGGCGTTGCATCTGTTGCATGGCAAGCAGGATGTAGTCATTCCCTACCGCTACACGTTGGAGGCTGAACATCATCTTCTTGGTATCGGCAGCAACGTAACCGTCGACATACTGCCTTCCATTGGCCATGAGATCGACGCAGGCATCATGAATCGGATAGTCGAGCGTTTGAAAGGTCCTGCTCCAAAAAGTCTGTGGGAATAAACTGAAATAGGCAGATTCCCTGTGCGCGCTACCGCACAGATCAATTTTCTGCACTCCGTTACATTGAGTTTTCCCAATGCAGATTTGCCGTAAGCACAGACACATTGGAAGTGATTCTTGCGCATTACGCTCACCCGGCTGTTGCATCAGAAACATCAACTTCAAACATACCAAGTCAGGACACGCCATGAATATCAAACTTGCTACAAGCTTCATCGTTATCGCTGCATTATTGCTGCCGATCGCCGGCTATACCGCCGATACAGTCACAGCATCACCAAAAGCCTTTGCCAAGGATTCGGTTATCACCACCAAGGTAAAGGCCGAACTGGCCGGAGAGAAACTGTCGAGCCTGTTGCACATCAAGGTCAAGACCGACGACCAGGGTGTGGTGACACTGACTGGTACGGTCAAGACTCAGGATGCTGCAGATAAAGCCGTTTCAATCGCACAGGCCGTAACGGGCGTCACCTCGGTTGAAAATAAGATCAAAATCGTAGCCGGAAAATAAGCGGCGAAATCAAATCGATCTGGACTGTAACGTGCAGAGTGCATCCATGAGCAACCCTGCACGTTCTGTCATCAATCTGGTTGGCGTGATTAAACCCGATCAGGAAAAGGAAATCGTCCCGGCGAAATCATCGCGCTCGAAAAACGTCATTTACGTCGCCATTGCAGGAGATATCGCAGTGGCGACAAGCAAGTTCATCGCCGCCGCATTCACTGGCAGTTCGGTCATGCTGGCCGAAGGTTTTCATTCTCTGGTCGATACCGGGAACGAGCTGCTGTTGCTGATCGGTCTCAAGCGTAGCAGCCGTGTTGCCGACGACACACATGCTTTCGGCTACGGCAAAGTCACCTACTTCTGGTCCCTGATCGTTGCCCTCTCCATCTTTACTTTGGGAGGTGGAATTTCGATCTATCAGGGTATCGTCAGCCTGCACAAACCGCCTGTCCTCGAAAATTCCACCTGGAACTACGTTGTCCTCGGCGTCGCGGCACTTTTCGAAGGCTTCAGCTGGCGGGTGTCGCACGCCGAACTGGCACGCCGCAGACGTCCCGGCGACAGTCTTTGGCAGACTGTCAAGCGCAGCAAGGATGCGTCGGTATTCACCGTTTTCTTTGAGGATTCCGCGGCACTGATCGGTATTGCGATTGCCGCGATCGGTGTGGGGCTCAGCCACGCTTTGGACAATCCCTATTTTGATCCGGCGGCATCGGTGCTGATCGGTCTGGTTTTGATCAGTGCGGCGTTCTTGCTGACAAGGGAATGCAGCGGCTTACTGGTTGGTGAAAGCGTCGACCTGGATCAGGTCGTACAGCTGCGTAAAATAATTGCCGCCGATTCCGCCGTCGAAAGTGTCGGTCATCTACTCACCATGCAGCTTGGCCCGGAAAGCGTATTGCTGACGGCTGCAGTTCGTTTCGAACGCGAACTCAATCTGGATGAGGTCGAGCAGGCGATCGAGCGGCTGGAGGGTTCAATCAGGGCGGTGTATCCCTCGATTCAGCACCTCTTTCTCGAGTCAGGAGCGCTAAAGTCAATATCGCAATCTGCTCGACATACCGTGGCACACAAGCCGTTTTGATTTCAGCAACCACCTTCGAAGGAAATGTTAATGACCTACTCGACCCTGATGGCTCATATGGAACTCGGCCGTTCGAATAAAGGCCTGCTTCAAATTGCAGGGGATCTTGCTGAGCGGTTTCAGTCCAGAGTGATCGGCATCACGACCTGCCAACCCGTACAAATCAACTTCGGCGACAGCTATGCTTCCGGAGAGCTCTTTGAACTCGATCGCGAGCAAATCAAGAAGGATATCCGGGAAGCCGAAGCGGAGTTTCGAAGCACACTTCAGGCACGCATCGAAATCCTCGAGTGGCGCTCGGAAGTGACGTTTGAAGCACTTTCTGACTATCTCGCGCGTGAAGCCCGTAACACTGACCTCATCATTACGGGAGTGACTACCGACAATACAGTGATTCCGTCGCGGAGAGCGGATACGGGCGATCTCGTCATGCAGGCAGGACGGCCCGTTCTGATCGTACCGGCTGGTGTAGACACGCTGAAGCTGGAACGCGTGGTCGTCGCCTGGAAAGACACCCGAGAATCCCGGCGCTCGATCTTTGACGCCTTGCCACTTCTGCAGATGGCTGCTCATGTACTTGTTGTTGAAATAGCCACTGCAGATGAGCTGGCCGAGGCGCGTATCCATCTTGATAACGTTATCCATTGGCTGAAGCGGCACGGTGTTGTGGCGGAATTCATCGTCGCTGCATCAACAGGAGACGACACGGTTCAGCTCAATACCATTGTCCACGAGCATAATGCTGACACCATCGTCGCTGGCGCGTATGGCCACAGCCGCGTACGTGAATGGGCGTTCGGTGGTGTAACCCGCGATCTATTACTCCATGGAAACCATTGCGCGCTCGTGTCTCATTGATCATTGCACGGGGGTAGAGTCTGATTTCGGCTCTATCCCCGCACCCGTTAATCACAACTTTTTGCGTGTCCTTTCAAGTCGCGACACGAACGATCAACTTGCCGAAGTTCTTGCCTTCAAGTAGTCCAATGAACGCGTGCGGGGCGTTCTCAAGGCCTTCAACAATGTCTTCACGGAACCTGATCTTGCCTTCCTTGAGCCAGTCGCTCATCTGTTGGTAGAACTCACCGAAACGATCACCGTAGTCGTCAAAAATGATGAAGCCCTGCATCTTGATGCGCTTGGTAAGGAGCGTTCGTGCTAACAGTCCAAGACGATCCGGGCCTTGCGGCAAATCAGTATCGTTGTAATGGGCAATCAATCCACACAGCGGAACACGGGCGCGTGCATTCAGAAGAGGCAGAACGGTATCAAAGACCGCGCCACCGACACTTTCAAAGTAGACGTCGATGCCTTTGGGGCAGGCTGCGGCCAGTTGCTGCGGAAGATTGTCGCTGTGGTGGTCGACGCAGGCGTCAAAGCCCAGTTCCTCGACAACATAGCGACACTTGTCGGCACTACCGGCGATGCCGACGACGTGGCAGCCCTTGAGCTTGGCGATCTGCCCCACTACTGAGCCGACGGCTCCGCTTGCGGCGGCGACGACCACGGTTTCCCCGACTTTCGGCTGGCCGATGTCGAGCAAGCCCATATACGCCGTAAAACCGGGCATTCCCAGGATTCCGAGGGCAAGAGAGGGATGTTCCATCTGTGCATCGATCTTGGTAAGTCCCGTTCCGTCGGAGAGTGCATAGCCCTGCCAGCCGCTGAACCCAAGAACCAGATCGCCCGCATGGTAATTCGGGTTCCGGGAGATTTCAACGCGTGAAACCGTAGCGCCGACTAGCACTTCACCCACGGCTACCGGTGCGGCATAAGACGGTGCGTCGCTCATGCGGCCACGCATGTAGGGATCAAGCGACAGGTAGAGGGTACGCAGGAGCATCTGACCGCTTGAAGGCTCTGGAATGATGCGTTCCTCAAGCAGAAAGTTGCAGGTCGCCGGAACACCAACAGGGCGGGAATTCAGAACAACCTGATGATTGATGGAGTTGGTTCTGTGGGTTGTTACTGTCCCATCTGAAGTGGAGAACGTGTTTTGGTTCATTTGTTTAACTCCTTTGGAAGGTGTATTGCCAAGTAGGCAGCAATGTGAATCTGAGGTCTGAATAGACGAATCCGTAGCGATTATGCGTAGGAATTTAAAGGCAATCGGATGCAAGCATTGTTCTTCCCCGCATTAAACGACTGCGCCGAACAATGCGCCGACACCTGCGGTGACCACCATGGCCAGTACCCCCCAGAAAGTGACACGCCATCCACCGGTCAGAGCACTGGCGCCGCCAACCCGGGCAGCGATGGCACCCAACAGTGCCAAGAAGGCAAGCGACGTACCAGACACCCAGAGAATGAGATGCGACTCAGGTGCCAAAGCGGTAACGGCGAGCGGAAGGACTGCACCAACCGCGAAGCTTGCGGCCGATGCAAGTGCCGCCTGAACCGGACGGGCGCTCAGGGCGTCCGAAAGGCCAAGCTCGTCGCGCGCATGCGCACCCAGGGCGTCGTGCGCCATCAGTTGCTCAGCCACCTGCTGTGCCAGACCTGATTCAAGCCCGCGATCGACATAAATAGTGGCAAGTTCACGCTGTTCCGCGGCAGGATCATTCGCAAGTTCGTTGCGCTCGCGCGACAAGTCGGCGTTTTCAGTGTCCGCCTGCGAATGGACGGAAACATACTCACCTGCAGCCATGGACATGGCACCCGCGACAAGTGCCGACACACCGGTAATCAAAATGCTGGCATGGCTGACATTGGCAGCGGCTATGCCAACCAGAAGACTCGAAGTCGAGACCACTCCATCGTTGGCACCAAGAACAGCGGCGCGCAACCAGCCAATGCGCTCAGTGCGATGACGCTCTGTATGGCGTCGCAACGCTATCACGGCGCGGGGCTCGGGAACAGACACCCCGACATCGGGGTTACTACGCGGTTTCCCACACTTTGGTACCGGCCAGAACTGCACGAGCTTTCGCTTTTTCTTCCTCGTTTCCATGCACCATGAGGATGTACTTGTCGACCTTCAACGCCGTTTCGTACTTGATCACCTGATCCTTGGGCACGCCGATCTGGGTCAGTGCCGCGCCCAGTGCCGACAAACCGCCCACAACAACCGCGCCCTCAAGGGTACTAACCAGCGCGGTCACCACCGGCCCAGCCATGGCCATAAGACCCAATCCGGGCAGGAAGAATAGCGCCGGTCCGAGCAGCAAGCCCCAGATACCCCCCCAGAATGCTCCCGTGCCGCCCCAAGTCTTGATGCGATCACCTGCCGTATAAAAACCCAAGGGGTGTTCTTCAGTGTGATAGCCCTTGCCGACCAGTGACAGTTTCTTCACATCAAAACCGGACCGATTCAGCGACTGAATCGCCTCTTCTGCTTCGACGTGGGTGTTGAATAGATAAAAGGACGAGTTATTGTTTTCCATGATCTTTCCTTTGTAAAAATGAATCCCCAATTGCAATTGAATGATCGACCTCAATCGGTAACGGTAATATTCTCCAGCAGATGTCGAACACCTGTAGAACCCCAAGCGGAATGAACCGCCAGATCATGTTCAGGCCACGTTCCAACGGACCCGTTCAAAGTCACATCGGAACCATCGACATCGACCTTGATCTCTTCTTGACAGAGAAATCCAGCCGCTTTCGACCATACTCCTCAAGGGAAACCAAATGTGCGCCGAATATGCAATCTGAACCGTGCGCCAGCGCACACAGGGAAATCCCCATTCTTGATCGTCCGGAAAAACGCCCTATTCATACGAAAGACACATCACGGGTGCAATTGAAAGTGGTGGACAGACGAACGTTGTAGGGTGCGTTCGCGAAGCGTGCGCACCGTGCCGGAATCTGGCGCCGTGACCGCGTGCGCAACAAGTTGCGCACCCTACGCGATATTCTCTCCTCTTCGCGTTTTCCAGCTCTCGTCCACCACTTTCAATTGCACCCACACATGACCCCTTTCAGCTACGCCTGCATAGCACTGGCAAACTGCGTAGCCTTGTCTCCGACGATCAGATGCAATACTCCAGGAGCCGCTTTCATGACCGCAACGACGCCGGAGAGCTTGGCAGCCGCTTCGTCAAATTTCGAGGCATCGGCCAGTTCCACGCGCAAGCGGGTAAACGCCACGGCGTCCAGTTTGCGAACATTGGCGCGACCACCCAGGGAAGCCAGCATCGGACCGGCTGCTTCGCGAACCCAGTCCTCAACTGCGTCTGCAGTTGCCGGAGTCACTGGAGTAGCCGCTGGGGTCTCTTTGGGTGTTGCCTCTCCGGAGGCAACTGGTGTCGTTACAGGTGCTGCGTCACCATCGGCTTCCGGGCCGGCGACCTTGAGGTAATCCTCCATTTCGCCTTTCATGTTTTCCGATAAGGGTCCGAAGATCGCCTGGAAGCCATTGCCGACGGCCATGACCCCCGTCGCGCCCAAGGCCTTGAGCTTGGGCTGGTCTACTTTCGCGGGATCTTTCACTGCAACCCGCAGGCGAGTGATACACGCGTCGAGACTGGTAATGTTCTTGCGACCTCCAAACGCCATAACCAGGTCGCGAGCCTTGCCGAACTTGCCTTCGCTCATGGCTATCGGGGCGGCGCCTGCAACCTCGTCTTCACGACCGGGGGTTTTGAGATTGAACTTCTGGATCACGAAACGGAACACGGTGTAATAAATCACGGCGTAGATCGGACCAAGAATGAACACGTACCACGCCCCCTGCGCCTTGTCGCCGATCAGGTTGATCAGGAAATCGATGCCGCCCTGCGTGAATGTGAAGCCCATGTGCATATTCAGGGTATTGGCCACGAACTGCGCGGAGGCGGCTAAGCAGGCATGGAAAAAGTACAGCACCGGAGCAACGAAAAGAAAGGAAAACTCGATCGGTTCAGTGATGCCGGTCAGGAAAGAGGTTAGCGCGGCAGAGATCATGATGCCGCCGACGGTCATTTTGTGCTCGGGTTTGGCTGTATGCCAGATGGCGATGGCCGCGGCTGGAAGGCCGAACATCTTGAACAGGAAGGCCCCGGAGAGAATGCCTGCAGTCGGGTCGCCGGCAAAGAAGCGGGTAATGTCGCCGCTCACCATCTTGCCGGTGCTCGGATCAAGGAAGCTGCCCATTTCAAAAAAGAACGGCACGTTCCAGATGTGGTGCAGACCAAAGGGAATCAGCAGACGTTCGACGAAACTATAAACGGTCGCCGCCGTACGCGGGTCGCTGACGGCAGCCCAGTGCGAGAACGTTTTGATGGCGCCGCCAATGGGTGGCCACACGATTGAAAGTATGGCACCCAGCACGATGGCCGAGATCGCTGTGACAATCGGCACAAAGCGTTTGCCGGCAAAGAAGCCGAGGTAGGACGGCAAAGAGATGCGGAAGAAGCGGTTGAACATGAAGGCCGCCAGACCGCCGGCGAGGATACCGCCAAAAACGCCGGTCTGCATCGAGGGCAAACCGAGGATGGTATCCGGCTTGACGCCCAGGATACCAGCCATGACACCCAGCGTCACCGTCATCACAAGGAAACCGATAGTTGCCGCAATCGCCGCGACGCCGTCGTTTTCCGTAAAACCGAGAGCGACGCCGATGGCGAAGATCAGCGGCAGGTTGCCGAAAATCACGTCGCCCGAGTTCTTCATCAGCGCCAGAATGGCCAGTACGACGTGGTTGGTCGTGTGAAAATCGGTCGCGCCGATACCCAGCAACAGGCCGGCTATCGGCAACACGGCCACCGGCAGCATTAGCGCTTTGCCGATTTTTTGCAGGACTGCAAAAGCATTCTTGAACATGGTGGGACTCCTGTAGGTCTTGTTATGATTTTTTTGACTTCGGATCAATCTGCAAATGCCGCGAGACGTTCGCGTACTTCGGTGGCAGTACCCATCTGAATGACTTCCTGTGCCAGCAACTCGCACTCGGCGAAAGAAAGACGCCTGACCAGCGCCTTGATGGCTGGAATTGCCGGAACTGAAACCGACAATTCATCAACACCAAGACCAATCAGCACCGGCACGGCCATCGCATCGGAGGCCATGCCGCCGCACACGCCAACCCATTTGCCGTGCTTACGGGCGCCTTCGCAGGTCAGGGCGATCAGTTTCAGAACAGCGGGATTGAGGCCATCGGCCTTTTTGGCGAGTTTGGGATGACTGCGGTCCATGGCCAGCGTGTATTGCGTCAGGTCGTTGGTACCAATCGAGAAGAAATCGGCTTCGCGGGCAAATTGCTCGGCCATGATGGCGGCCGATGGCACCTCGATCATCACGCCGACCTGCACGTTGGTGAAGCCGGTTGCGGCATGTTCTTCGGCCAGAATGGCCGCGAGGATGGCCTTGGCCTCACGCAGTTCTTCAAGCGTGGCGATCATCGGGAACATGATGTGCAACCGGGTCAGCCGCGCCGCGCGCAGGATCGCGCGCAACTGGGTACGGAACATTTCCGGATGGTCGAGACTCACCCGTACACCGCGCAGGCCTAGGAAGGGGTTGCTTTCTTTGGGCAGCGGCATGTAGGGCAGCGGCTTATCACCACCAATATCCAGCGTGCGCACGACCAGCGGACGCTCGCGGCCAACCGCTTCGGCCACGGCAACATAGGCGACGGCCTGTTCTTCTTCATCCGGTGCGGTATCGCGATTGTCAAAAAGGAACTCGGAACGAAGCAGGCCGACGCCTTCAGCGCCATTAGCCACGCCCTCTTGTGCTTCCTGCGCATTGCGCACGTTGGCGACCA
>Ga0182021_10009038_pt1 | contig 11790 bp, 8 predicted proteins | sample 612E3MmetaG_FD_120493 | JGI IMG/M metagenome (GOLD analysis project Ga0182021, IMG submission 120493) | Permafrost microbial communities from Stordalen Mire, Sweden - 612E3M metaG (Illumina Assembly) | ecosystem: Environmental > Terrestrial > Soil > Wetlands > Permafrost | place: Sweden...
AACATGGAAAACAAAGGGTTTGAATTTTCAATCGGTTATAAAAAAATGGAAGGGGAGCTGAAAACGTCCATCGATTTTAATATTACCTATTCAACAAATAAATATTCTGGAAATGACACAATAACCTACGGTAATGTTGGAGTAAATCTAACCCCTATTACGATTACAGAAAGTGGCCACCCTATCGCACAATTTTACGGATACAAAACAAACGGGATATTCAGGGATACGAATGATGTAAAGAATTATGCCAAAAATGGCAAGCTTATCCAACCTGGCGCAAAACCCGGGGATTTTAAATTTGTTGATGTCAATGGCGATGGTAAAATTTCACCATTAGACAAAACACTTATTGGCAATCCTTTTCCAAAATTTGCATTCGGTTTTTCATGTAATTTTGAATACAAGGGTTTCGACCTGAGTTTATTTTTCCAGGGAAGTTCTGGAAATAAGATATTTAACGGCCAAAAGTCAAACCTGATGACCCAGGATATCGGAGGCAACTATTTGACTGATGAACTAAATCAGTATCGTGCCCCAATTTACGATAATAATGGAAATTTAATCTATGCCGGCCATACCAATACAAACTTACCGAGACTCGATCCCAAAGGTTCGAATGGGAATTTTTCAAGGGTCTCGGATTTTTATGTTGAAGATGGTTCTTACATCAGGTTAAAAAATCTTCAATTTGGTTATACCGTGCCAAAACAATTCAGCAATAAATTTGGCGTTGAGACCTTCCGGGTTTATGTCGGGTTCAAAAACCTGTTAACACTTACCAAATATTCCGGATTCGACCCGGAAATCGGGGCCAATGTAATTTCAGGTTCGCAGGGTGAATTGCTTTTTGGGACCGACAAGGCAGGCAACTACCCGCAACCCTTTATGTTCCAGGTTGGCGCTAACCTTCAGTTTTAATGAATTAATAAATATGAATTCTTAATAAAAACCAATATGAAAATCAAAATTTTAAAATATTTAAGCACTTTTCTGACAGTTTTACTTTTGATCAGTTGCAATGATAGCTTTCTTGATCATAAACCGTTAGCAAAAGCAAGTGAAGAAACTTTTTATTCCACAATGCAGGCAGCTGATCAGGCTGTGACTGCATGTTATTCTGATTTCTGTCTGGAAAAAGACTGGGATCTGACCATTATGATGACCCTCGGCAGTATATCTTCCGATGAAGTTGAAGCAGGTGCAGGCGGTAAAGCCGATGTCCCGGAATATCAGCATGTGGACCAGTTAACCCATACACCAAATGAAGCCAATGTATTCCAATGGCCATGGGGATATTTGTACCGGGCAATCTTTCATTGTAACACTGCCCTGGAAAAACTTCCCAAAATAACTGCCAAAACCGATTCCGCTTTTGATGCAGATTTAATGCAAAAAAGATTGGGGGAAGTGCATTTCCTGCGTGCAATAAATTATTTTGTTTTAACTCAGATTTTTGGAGGAGTTCCATTAATAGACCATGTCCCTGCAGCAAGTGATTATAGCAGGGGCCGGGATGATATTTCAAAAGTTTATGGCCTGGTTAAAAATGACCTGAGATTTGCCATTGCAGTATTGCCAGAAAAAAGTGCGTGGGGGCCTGCAAATATTGGCCGTGCATCAAAAAGCGCTGCCAGTGCTTTATTGGCAAAGTTATTTCTTTACGAATCGTCGTATGCTAAGAATTATCCCAATGATGTAAGATTTGTCGGTATGGCCCAGAATTGGGATTCAGTTCTATTTTTCGCCAAACAGGTAATTGCATCGAATGAATTTGAACTGGTGGGAATAAATCATGAAAGGTTCAAAACCTGGAGGGACCCGAATCCAAATGTTGCAAATACAGGCGGTTATCCATGGATTTTTATGAAGGACGGAAACAATTCCAAAGAAGGAGTTTTTGAGATTCAAAATTCCCAGATAAATGGTTTGGGTTGGTTTGATACGAGGGGAACAGGCCTGGTTCAATGGAGTGCTCCAAGAAAAGTAAGCGCCAATATCCCAAAGGTTGCGGCTCCAAATCCTGATGGTATTGACTATGGCTGGGGCTGGATGAGCCCTACAAAATTTTTAACCGATGCTTATGAACCTGGCGACCCCAGGTATAAAGCCACAGTTATGACGCATCAGGATACAATTCTATGCAATATCGTAAGCGATGGAGGATTGGCATGGCGCCATCCTAATTTCAACATATTGTATGCCGGCACAGGCGATAGCATGAATCAGCGAAAATATGAATGTTCTTATGCTGAATATTGGAAAAACTCAGAAACATGGGAAGATGGGCCAATTGATGTTAAATTAATACGGTTTGCCGATGTTGTGCTTTGGGCTGCTGAAGCAAGCTTTGAATTGGGTAATAACAGCGATGCCCTTATATATATTAATATGGTCCGGAAAAGGGCCAGGGAAAGCGGCGAAACAGGCCAACCTGCAGATTTAACTGGGACATTGACCCATGATCAGATCGTGCACGAACGTTTGGTCGAACTGGCTTGCGAGGGACACCGTTTCTTCGATCTGGTTCGCTGGAACCTCGCTGTTAAATATCTGAACACTACCATGGCCGACGGTTCACCATTGGTATTTACTTCACCCAAATTTGATTTCTTCCCAATCCCTGAACGTGAAATTGCATTAAGCGGAAATCATCTCACTCAATATCCGGGTTGGTAAAATTTAAAACTGTTTAAATAAAAAAGGGAACAACGATTCCCTTTTTTATTTGATTTATATTTTTCACCTGAAATAAAAATTATATGACTATCCCCATTGATAACTATGCCAATATTTACTTGTCATTGCGAGGAGGAATGACGAAGCAATCTATTGACATAGGGCTGTATTCATGTGGTTTAAAGATTACTTCGCTTCGTTCGTAATGACATTAGTAATCATTACGGACAATCATTAAAAATTAAATTCTATTTGTTTTTTAATAAAAAAAATGGTACGTTTCACCATTTAGGTATATTATTTAATCTCTTGGTATTATTTTTGTATATCATGGTATTTAATTAAGTTTGTTTTAAAATTAAGAAAAATGGAAAAGGAATTGTTGAAACTTAAACTTAAAGACCTTGATAAAAAATATGGGAAGCTCGATTTAAATAATGGCGAATCATTTCCAGCAGGTCTATTTTTGATAAAAGGAAATGAATACACTTTTATCATTAAGGGATATTCTAAAGAAGATGTTAGGTCTTCATTAGAAATAGCAGATAATTTACTTAGTAGTGGTAAAAACACAAAAGATATTTTGTCTGATAAACTACTGAAGAAATTCGTTAAAAAATTAAATATCAATGAAATATCTGATTTCATCGTTTATTCAAATTAGTAGTTTTATTAAAAAAGTTATCATTAGGTATAAATTCCCTAAATAAATCGTCCCTTGGATCAGTTCTGTCTTTTTTGGGTATATAAAAAAGACCATTTGCTTGTGCTATCAATTGTTTTAATTCATTAAATGTTTTACATTTATGAATATTGGTTAACAAGAAATTCTTTGTTTCAGTCATTTCTTCATGTATAATATTAACATGATTTTCTAAATGACTTATATCCGCATGTGTTTTTAATTTATTAGCCATGCACAACCTCCTTAACTTCTTTAACAGGTTTGTAATTAATCATACAGGATTGTTCGGTAAGAGAATTTTTTATAAACTCCTCGAATATTCCCTGTTTTTTATTCCTTCTATTGTATTTATACTCGTATTCAACTAAATAAAACGGAAGATATTTTTTGCTAAGAGCCTTGTAATTACCCCTTATACCATTCTTAATTAAAGACCAATAGCCTTCGATTTGCGAAGTATTCAGGTGTCCTTTTTGAGCCTCGCCGTGTTTGACGGTGATATGCTCAATTTCTTCCTCCATTTTATTATAAGACCTGAACCCATCAGTAACAAGTACTGATTCGTCGGTATTGGCATATTGCTTTAGCATTGCCATTAAATTACGTGCGGTAAGTTTTTCAATGACTTTTGTCTTTACCCCGCCACCGACTTCGGTTATCCCGACAACTGGAAATTTTCGACCAGAACCACGTCCACGTTTCAACTTTACATCTGATAAAATTGGCGTATTTATTGGCGTTCCTTCTGGTATCTTTCTTTCTCTGGAACGTGAAAAATAACTTTCGTCCATTTCTAATATGCCATGCAATTGAGTATCATTATCAATCATTGCACACCTCAGTTTCATTGCATTAAGCCAGGAACTCTTTAAACTAATTCCGGTTTGCCTTGAAATTTGCTTTGCAGAAATACCCATTTTGGCGTTTAAAACAAGTGTGGCTATTAAGAACCAATCGGATAATGGTAACTTAGTATCCTGATAAATCGTTCCAATTAAAGGACTGAATGAGCGGGTACAGTTATAACATTTGTACCGTCCCTGTTCATGTTTAGCCTTAATTATCCTTTTTGAATCGCAATATGGACATTTTACGGTTTTGCCCCATCTCAATTTTTCCATAAATTTCAGGCATTTTACTTGAGAACCGAATTTTTTTTGTACTTGTTTAATATCCATCGTGAAAATATTGTTATTATTGCATTATACGAGTTTTATATCCCTAATGGGTGAAACGTGCCAAAAAAATATTAGTTTCAATTATCCTGTTTCTATTTTTTTGATTGTATTATAGGCAAAAGATTTTCGCCACAAACTGGTCATACAATACAATAAAAAATTGTTATTTGTATTAAGCCACTTTGATAAATCTTACTTTTTTAAATTATTAATTAATCATTCGTTTCCCTTTTTAAATAGTTCGCGTAACAAAACCAGCTGTTAATCAAAAATTTCCCTAACGTAGTGAGTAAATGATAAATAAAATATGTTATTTTAATAAAACTTATTTTAAACGATTGCGATAAAAATATTTTAAATAAATTGGATAAGTAAAAAGATTTAAGGCCAGCTCCAAATTTTAAATACGTTATATAAACCTGAAACTAAATAAAAACTAACTACATGAAAACTATTATTAAAACCGGTATGATCAGTATAGGATTAATGATCGTATGTATTATTGCCAGGTCGCAAGCCATTAAGGCTACATATTCATATGATGCCAATGGCAACAGGTTGACAGCAATTGTTATTTATCTTACAACAACTATTCAATCTGTTGAAATTCCTCTTGACAAGGTGACTAACAATGATTCCATTCTAAAAGCAGATTCAACTAATATTCCAAAGGGTGGTTGGGTGTCAGAATATACCGACCCAGGTATTGGTTTTGAAGCAAGGATGTTTCCAAACCCTACAAAGGGTCTGTTGATTCTTGAAATTTCAGGGTATAATGAAAAAGATTTAATTACACCCGGAAATATGATTGGCGTATGGGACATGCAGGGAAAACAAATTATTTATTACTCTTTGCTAAAGAATTATAATATTCTTAATTTATCAGATAAACCTAATGGTACATATTTCCTGAAATTTATTTTTAACAAACAAGTGAAAGAATATCAAATAATAAAAGAATAGTTCTTTCCTTTTAATATGCCTAAATATTTTACCAGTCAAATTAATTATTTACTCAAAATACAACAATACCATGAAACGATATTTAAAACTCATCATAAGTTTAACAACGCTTACAATAATATTATCGATAAACTTATCTGCCCAGGTACAAGGCATTGGTAGAACATTAGACAAAACCAATTGCGTGCCTGGCAGCATTGGTGGCACAATTGATATAAGTCCTACCGGGGCAGCTTCAGCCTCTATTCCTATACAGGTTCCTCCTGGCTCACATGGTGTATAGCCAGGTTTGGGAATCGTATACAGCAGCCAGAGTGGTAACGATATTTTAGGGTATGGCTGGCATCTGAGCGGACTTTCGGCAATCTCTCGTGTAAATAAAAACCCATATTATGACAATACAACTGCCCCTGTTACCCTTACTTCATCAGATGATCTTATATTAGATGGGCAAAGACTTATAAGTATTGGTACCAATTCGTATTCACCCGAAAACGATCCTTATACGATAGTACAATTTCAAACAGGAAACTATATTACAGTAACTACAAAAGATGGAATGGTCATGGAATACGGAAATGATAATAGTATTTCCAATCATTCGAAATTCATATTAAAATCAAGCACTACTGTTTATATCTGGTCGTTGGACAAAATGACCGATCCAAATGGGAATTATATTGCCTATACATATACAGGGGATAACACCACTGGTGAATATGAAATAAGTCGTATAGATTATACAGGAAACAACGGCACAGCTCCATACAATTATGTGTCATTTTCTTATGGAACCCGTACTGATATTAATACCATGTATGTTGCCGGTTATGCGATGAACCAGACCAAGTTGTTAAACTCAGTTAAAGTTTATGCAGAAGGTACTTTGGCCTACGATTATGAATTTACATATTATTACGATGGGCAATATACCAAACTAAACCAGGTTGGCCTCACTGCAAACGGCGCTAAGTTTAATCCTACTATTATTAATTGGGGAAGTATACCTAATTTTACCCAGAATAAAACTACTGATTTAGGAAAAATAGCTCCTTTGTATTTTAATGGTAACAATTTTCGACACTTATATGGCGACATAAATAATGACGGACTTCAGGATATAGTAGAAATAATACCTGACACCTACTATCCAGTGATAATTGTGGAATTAATGCAACAGGATGGCACGTATCAGTCAATTGGGACCAGACAGTTAATATCAACTGGCAATGATCATTATACGGCAATTGGCGCGCAGGTGGTTAATTGGAATAAGGATGTCAATTCAGATATCCTGGTGGATTATTTCTATTATAAAACCGATAGTAATGGGAATCCTATCTCAAGCAGCTTTTTAAATCAGGTATATCAATATACTTATGACGGAAATAGTTTGAATTTAAACCCTTCCCCGGTTTATAGTGATCCGGCAGATGATATTTCAGATATTTACCAGTTTTATTATGGTGATTTTGATAATGATGGACAGATAGACAGGATTGTTGTAAAAAATAATAATATTTATGATATTACAATAGACGGCAAAGATTTAACTTCATCAACTCTTTACAATTGTGATATTCATTTTAATGATATAAGGATGCTCGATTTTGACGGTGATGGACAAACTGAAATTTTGATCCTCAATAATACTGGTTATGGAGAAATATATAAATATAATGGTTCTGATTTTGATTTGATATACGGCAGTGTGGGAACGTTTTTCGGGTTGCCAAAAAATATTTTTTTTGGTGATTTAAATGGCGACAGGAAAACAGATTATATATGTTATAATAATGGCAGTTGGAACACTTATTATTCTACCGGTACCGGATTTATTGCAGGCCCCAATATGCCCTCTATTGGCTCACATGATCCAGCTACAACTGCAAGTTATTTATTGTTGGTTGATATGAACCATGATGGCAAAGATGATTTGGTATATGGATACAACAATACATTCGATATTTACCTTTCACAAGGGGTTTCCTTTTCAACTTCTGTAGCAACTATTAACCCTATTGCTTCATTAAAAGATACAACCTTGTATCCCACTGGTATGAATTGTATTAATTTGTTTTCTGTGCCAGATGCAAATGGTCAAAATCAAATTATGTATATAGATAATGTAAATTGTAAATTTCTCCTTACATCATTCACCAGCCTATTGGACAATAATCTTCGTTTGAGTTCAATAACAAATGGCAATAACCTGACTTCATCTATTAATTATTGTGTCTACCACGATTACACTTCGCCCGAACTCTCCTTTCCCCTCAGGGTATTCAGATGGCCCATGTTGCTTGCCAATAAAATAAAAAGTTATGTCTATATGGTCTCAAACAATTTTTCCGATGTATTTTATACATTCAGCAACGGCAAAATGAATATGCAGGGTAAAGGTTTCCTGGGATTTATGAACGTGAGCAGTACTGACTTAATAAGTAATACTTCTACTGTCAATACATATAGTACTGATGTATATTTATACCCGAATTTATTTTATACATGGTTAAAAACAAGTACAAAATCCAGGAATAGTATAATGGTTTCGTATACCACTAATTCTGTACTTAATGCCTATGTTCCGCATCCCCCTTGTACCGATAAGTTTTTTTATCCTTTTTCTTATACAAATACAACCACTGATGAACTTACAGGGCTAACCAATACAAATACTATTATAAATTTTCAAACTTCTATAGGCAGGATTACTGATCAGAAATCAGTTACCTCTGACGGATGGACTACAGAAACAAAAACGACCTATACTCCTATTTCTGGTAATATTAACAAGCCTTCCCAGGTAATCACTACACGCACATTAGGTTCAGATTCTTATCAATCTAAATCTAATTTTACTTACGAATCTGCTTATCCTTATCGTTTGTTAACACAAAAATTTCAGGATAAAATTACAACCGACTATACAAATAATTATGACCCTTATAGTAATATCAAGGGTTCGACCGTTTCTGTAACTGATGGTACTCCTTCCAGAGGTACCAGTTGTTTATATGATAATTATGGGAGGTTTATTATATCTTCTACCGACGTTGCCGGGCTTACCTCAACTGCCACCTTCCGAAGCTCAGACGGCGCTGTCCTGACCCAAACCGATCCTAACAGCCTTATTACCTCTTATAGTTATTCCTCTGGTGGCAATGCTTTGGTTTCAACCGCTACTTTACCCGATGGAAATAAAGTAACCAATATTATCGGTTGGTATGCTACCGGAAACGATCTTTATTACAGCCAAAAATCCGTGACCAACGGCAACACGGTGACCAGTTACTTTAATGCTGTCGGTTGGAAGCTGAGTGAAGCTTCTACCGGGTACAAATGTGCCAACATGCCTACTTCATATAGCTATAATGCCGATGGAACAGTAAACTCTGAAACCTATCCCGGTATTAGCACCTCAACAACTTACACCTATTATCCGGAAGGCCGGCTGAAAACCAAAAAGGGATTGAATTTAGATATTCAGTACAGCTATTTGAATAACACGGTTACTACAACAGACAATATTTTAAGCCAAACCAGTACCCAGACCTTCGACGGGTTGGGCAATGTAACCCAGGTGTCTGCAACAACAGGTAATATTGCTTATAGTTATTTTGCTTCAGGAAAAGTGAAACAAATAACCACGGGTGGCAGTTCAACCAGCATGACTTATGATCCATTAACACTCGACCAGCTTTCCCTTTCTGACCCCAATGCCGGTACAACAAATTATACATACAACGGTTTTGGCCAGCTTAAGACCCAAATCGATGCCAAACTCCAAACCACTACTTGTTCCTATTATGATAATGGAAGGCTTAATACAAAATCTGGCGGCGGGAGTACTTCAACTTACGTGTATTTTACAACCGCAGGGAAATTAGGCCTGTTGAAAAGTATTACCAGGGATAATGTTTCAGAGACCTACGATTACGATGCCCTGTGCCGGACAAAAACAATAACAACCTCCGGCGCAATTATTCCCGGCGGATCAAATAACAATTTTATCACCTCTTACCAATACGATGCCACCACAGGAAGGCTTGCCAGTACAACTTATCCTTCAGGGCTTACATTAAACTATATTTACGATTGTGCAGGCAATTTAACTGTAATAAACAATGGTGCCAATGGTTCTAAAATCTGGGCCGGTGATGCAAAAACCACTGCCGGGCTATGGTCAAATTTCAGTCTTGGAAATGGAATTTCTACTTATTATTACTATAATAATTACCAACTCTATAGTATTCAGACAGGAGTTTATGGTAGTATACAGAATCTTGGCTTTACATTCAATTCTGCCGGACAATTGGTTAAAAGAACCGATGGTTCACTTACCGAAAACTTTACCTACGATGGTCTCGACCGCCTTGCAACGGCGCAGGCCTCAGGTGGAACAGCATTTACCTTCAACTACCTGGCGAATGGCAACATAGATAAAACCACGCCGGCTGGGCAATATCATTATGGTGCCAGCCAGCATCCTCATGCTGTAAGCAGCATCGATGGACCAACAAACTCAGGTCAATCCCCGCCATTGACCACAACTTCTACTTATAACATAGAAAATAAAACCCTGACGATAGATAATGGCACCTACCACGACGACTTCACCTACGGTGTCGATGGTAACCGCTTCAGGGTCGATTTGAAACAATCGGGAACTTTAAAGTCGAGCAAGGTATTTGTTAATAATAATGAGTTTATGTACAATGCATCTGGTTCTGTGGTTTACAAACGGACTATTATTTATGCACCCACAGGCGTGTGCGCAGTATACCAGGACAGCGGCAATGTGAAAACTTTTTATTACATTCACACCGATTATCTGGGTTCGTGGCTGGCCATAACCGATAATTCGGGTTCTTTGAAACAAAGATACAGTTATGATGCATGGGGGCGCCCCCGCGACCCGACTACATGGAAGCTGAAAGTCATCGGCACCACTAACCCGGTTGCAGACTTGTCGGCTATGCAGCCACGGTTTGACCGCGGATACACAGGACACGAAATGATGGCCGGCTTTGCGCTTATTAACATGAACGGCCGCCTCTACGACCCCTATGTGCAAAGGTTCTTAAGCCCTGATAATTATGTACAACAACCAGACAATAGCCAAAACTTCAATAGGTATAGTTATTGCATCAACAACCCATTGAAGTATACAGACCCATCAGGAAACAAATGGAGATGGTCTTATTTAATACCATTTGTTGGTATTGATATTGCAGCTGCGGATGCAGCAAAAGATTTATACGACCATCCCCAAAAAGCGAAGGATTTAGCAGCATTTGCGGTGAATCCTTTTAAAGGTCCGGCCTTGCTTGCTTCAGCTGTTGAAGCAATACATAATGGGGACTTGTCGCAAATGGATCCGACCAAATCTGGCACGAAAATAAACAATTCAAACCGTCTATATGAGGGCTTATTTGCAGCCGATACCCGAAAGGAAGGCTGGGGCTGGCAAATTGTATCACGGCTTACTTGGCAATTGCCTCAAACTGCAATAGGCTTAGGGTATACCAATTTTAGCAATATTGCTTATGACGGCAAACAGGTCGAATTCGTGCATGGGGCAACTGTACTTAGCGTAAGAGGTGATATAACTTTTACTTATGCAATTACATTTGGTAGTTACATTACCGGAGAAGATATTTTTAATGACCCTGCCACATTAAGACATGAATATGGGCACTATTTACAAAGTCAGTCAAGTGGTCCTTTGTTTTTATTGAAATATGGTATACCAAGTGCTATTAATAACGATGGTTGGTATGAAGCTGATGCAACAGCAAGAGGGAATGCATATTTTAATGGTACGTATAAGGCCAGTGACTTTAGTAGAACAAACCCTAGTTGGTGGGAATTTGGCTTAGCGTTAAGCCCTGATTGGTATTATATTCCATTCATTAATTTAATACATGAACCATGAAAGCAATGAACATATTATTCTTATTTTCTTTTATCAGTTTTTCATCTTGTGGAGATAAAGACCCTAAATATTGTGATGGAGGTTGGGACACAAGATTAAAGATTGTAAATAACTCTGCAAATGGCATATATGTTATGCATTCTGCAGCTTACCCCGATACCAATTCTTATTCATCTCTTAATAATTATTCTATTTCAAAATTTTCAGTTGGCTACGTAAATGCTAATTCAAATAATATTCAACGTGAGAGGTGCACTTGGGACAATTATTTTACTAAGAATGTAAAAAGTGACACATTAATGATTTTCATTATACTAGACGAAGGACAAGGCGGGAGTTTACATTTA
>Ga0182021_10009039_pt1 | contig 11790 bp, 8 predicted proteins | sample 612E3MmetaG_FD_120493 | JGI IMG/M metagenome (GOLD analysis project Ga0182021, IMG submission 120493) | Permafrost microbial communities from Stordalen Mire, Sweden - 612E3M metaG (Illumina Assembly) | ecosystem: Environmental > Terrestrial > Soil > Wetlands > Permafrost | place: Sweden...
CGCACCTGGTTTCGCACGGGCGCACACGTGTCGGCCTGGTGATCGGCGACCACGGCTTCGGCAACCCCGACCCGCGCGAACGCGGGTGGCGCAACGCCCTCGTCGCGGCGGGCCTGGCGCCTGACCCGGTCGTTCGCGTGCCGTTCAGCCGCGAGGGCGGGTACGCCGCGGCGAAGGCGTTGCTCGACGAGGACCCGAATCTCGACGCGTTGTTCGCGAGCAACGACCTGCAGGCGATCGGTGCACTCCGTGCGCTCAACGAACGAGGTGTCAGGGTTCCCGAGGACCTGGCCGTGGCGTCGTTCGACGGCACGAAGGAGTCCGAGTTCAGCTGGCCGCCACTGACGGTCGCCAAGCAGCAGCTCGACCTCCTGGCAGCCGGAGCCATCCGCCTCCTCGAAGAACCCAGCAGTGCCATGGGCAGACATCTGCAGATCGACACCATCCTCGTCCGCCGCGCCTCGTGCGGGTGCGACGACGGCGGGGTCGAACACCCGTCTGTCGACCTGATCGCCGCGATCTGAAAGGACCCTGATGACCGCGTCTGTCCTCATGCGCCGAGATGGGGTGGCTGTCGTCCTCGACCTCACCGGCGGGCAGCTGCCCGCCATCGTCCACTGGGGAGCCGACCTTGGCCCCTTGACCGACGGGGACGTCGCATCCCTGGTTCTCGCTTCCGTCCGTACGACGGACGGCAACCCGGTCGACGTGGCGGTCCGCCTCGCGATCACTCCGCAGCAGGAAGCCGGTTGGACAGGACGCCCGGGGCTGACAGGGCATCGAGCGGGCGGGACGGACTGGTCGCCGCGCTTCGTGACGGCATCTGTGTCCGTCGACGGCGTCACCGCTCCGGCTGGGACGGACCCCGGCACGGTGGAAGGCTCCACGGTCGTCGTGACGGCCGAGGACCCGAACGCTTGCCTGACCCTCGTGATCGAGGTCGAGCTGTGTGCCGGGGGCCTGCTGCGAAGCCGGGCGACCGTGACGAACGACGCGCCCACCTCGTACCAGCTCGACGAGCTCGTCCTCGCGTACCCGGTGCCATCCATCGCCACGGAGCTCCTCGACTTCGCGGGCAGGTGGGCGCTGGAGCGCGTCCCGCAGCGAAGCCCGTTCAGCGTCGGCAGCCATGTGCGGGAGGGCCGCAAGGGCCGGACCGGCCCCGACGCGGCGACCGTCCTGCACGCAATGACCCCCGGATCGTCGTTCCGCGATGGCGAGGCCTGGGGCGTACATGTCGCCTGGAGCGGGAACCACACCCACTACGCAGAGAGGCTCTGGACCGGCGAGCAGGTCATCGGCGGGGGAGAGCTTCTGTTGCCGGGCGAAGTGTCGCTGGCGGCAGCCGAGTCGTACACGTCGCCCTGGCTGTACGGGGCGTACGGTCGCGGGCTCGACCAGTGCGCCGGTCGTTTCCACACGTTCCTCCGGGCGCGTCCGCACCACCCGTCGACGGAACGACCCGTCACGCTCAACGTCTGGGAGGCCGTGTACTTCGACCATGACCTGCCCACCCTGCTCGAGCTCGCCGACATCGCGGCCGGCATCGGCGTCGAGCGGTACGTCCTCGACGACGGATGGTTCGGTTCCCGGCGCGACGACTACTCCGGACTCGGCGACTGGACGGTCTCCGCGGACGTCTGGCCGGACGGCCTGCACCCCCTCGTCGACCACGTGACAGGTCTCGGGATGCAGTTCGGTCTCTGGTTCGAGCCCGAGATGGTCAACGTGGACTCCGATGTCGCCAGGGCGCATCCGGACTGGGTGATGGCGACCGGCGACCGGCTGCCGCTCGAGTCGCGTCACCAGCAGGTGATCAACCTGGGAATCCCCGACTGCTACGCCTACATCCGGGACGCGATCTTCGCGATGCTCGCCGAGTACGACATCAGCTACATCAAGTGGGACCACAACCGCGACCTTGTCGATGCCGGTACGCAGCCGTCCGGCCGCCCCGGCGTCCACGAGCAGACGCTGGCCGTCTATCGCCTCATGGACGAGATCAAGGCGGCCCATCCGGGGCTGGAGATCGAGTCGTGCTCGTCCGGTGGGGCGCGCGTCGACCTCGGGATACTGGAGCGTACGGACCGGGTCTGGGTGTCCGACTGCATCGACCCCCACGACCGCCAGCACATGCTGCAGTGGACGGGCCAGCTCCTCCCGCCGGAGCTCATGGGGTCGCACATCGCGTCGGGCATCTCGCATACCACCGGCCGGTCGCACGACTTCGGCTTCCGTGCCGCGACGGCGCTCTTCGGCCATCTCGGCATCGAGTGGGACCTGCGACAGGCGAGCGACGTCGAGCGGGAGGGCCTCGCGGCGTGGATCGCGTTCTACAAGCAGTGGCGCGACCTGTTGGGAAGCGGGACGGTCGTGCGAGTCGACACCGACGACAGCCAGGTCGCCAAGGGCGTGGTCGCGGCCGATGGCTCCGCAGCCCTGTTCTCGTTCGCCTCCGTCGACCGGCCGACCGTGGTTCAGCGCGGACGCGTACGGTTCCCCGGCCTCGATCCCGACCGCCGCTACCGCGTGCAACCCGTGATGATCGGCAGGCCACCGTCCGGGCTTCGGATCCCCCCGTGGATGGGGGACGACGTCAACGGTCGCTTGACCGCATGGCCGACGGGCGACAGCTCGATCACCCTCCCAGGGCGGATGCTGGAGTGGGTCGGCCTCATGGACCCCCCGGTGAACCCTGACCAGGCACTCCTGTACGTGCTGACGGCCTGTTAAGGCTCGCCGACTGCCACCACCGGAGGCATCTCGAGGGTCGCGTGCGGGAAGAACGCTCGCAGCCCGAGGCGCCGCAGCACGTACCAGAGCAGGTTGAAGCTCGTCAGCCCGCACACGGTCGAGGCTGTCATCACGGTGCCGGCGTCGTTGACCAGGAGCCCCCAGACGACCCAGACCGCCTGGTTCAGCACCGCCAAGGTCACGAACAGCGGGGAGACGCCGCTGACATGGTGTGCACGTACGAGCTGCATGCTCTGGCCGAGGTTGGAGACCAGGGCGACGGTGATGGCGGCGACTCCGTACGCCGCTGATCCCAGGACGTGGTCGACGGTGATCATGACCGCGGCGACGACAAGGCTCGGGAGCATGAGGACGAGCAGGTTGCGACGGAACTGCCGAGCCAGGAGGTAGAGGATCGGCAGGGTCGAACAGAGACCCATCGAGTTGGTGAGGATCAGCGCGAACTGTCCGAGCCGTATGCCGTGAGCGGCCCACGCGATGTTCATGGCGAGGATCGACCGCCACGCGATGAGCGAGAGTCCGTCGACCTTGCGGGTGCGCGCGAGGCGTACGAGCTGGGGGACCGCGACGCACATCCCGATGGCGACCGCGAACCATCCGACGACAGTTGCGGCAACCACTGAGAGCTCCAGACTCGAAAACGTACGCCGCCCACGCTATCGGCCCCCGTGCCGTGCAACCTTGAACGACCCCCGGTGTCTCGTCGTCAAGACGTTCTGGATATCGTGACTCGCGCATAGGACGCCGAGGTCTGATCGGCATCCAAGGAGGGACGCATGAAGATCGGGATCCCAAAGGAGTCGCAGGCCGGCGAACGCCGCGTGGCCGCGACACCCAAGACCGTCGCCCAGCTCCGTGGACTCGGCTACGAGGTCGTCGTCCAGGCGGGCGCCGGGGAAGCCGCCAGCTATCCCGATGCGGCCTACGCCGCGGAGGGTGCCACCATCGTCAAGGGCGTGGCGGTGTGGAAGTCCGACATCATCACCAAGATCAACGCACCGACCCCGGCTGAGATCGCCAGGCTGGCCAAGGGCACGACCCTCATCAGCCTGCTGTCGCCGCGGCTCGACCCCGACCTCGTCTCGTGCCTGGTCAAGGCCGGCGTCACGGGCATGGCCATGGACGCCGTACCGCGCATCTCGCGGGCCCAGGCGCTCGACGTGCTCTCGAGCATGGCGAACATCGCCGGCTACCGCGCGATCGTGGAAGCGGCCCACGAGTTCGGCTCGTTCTTCACCGGCCAGGTGACGGCCGCGGGCAAGGTCCCGCCGGCCAAGGTCTTCGTCGTCGGTGCCGGTGTCGCCGGTCTTGCGGCCATCGGTACGGCGAACTCGCTGGGCGCCATGGTCCGCGCCACCGATGCGCGGCCCGAGGTGGCCGAGCAGGTCGAGTCGATGGGTGCGACGTTCGTCAAGGTCGAGGTGGGCGAGCAGCAGGTCTCGACCGACGGCTACGCGAAGGAGATGTCCAACGACTACAACGCGGCCGCCGCTCGCATGTACGCGGAGCAGGCCCCCGACGTCGACATCATCGTCACGACTGCGCTCATCCCGGGCAAGCCCGCACCTCGGCTGATCACTGCCGACATGGTGGCCTCGATGAAGCCCGGATCCGTCGTCGTCGACATGGCGGCGGCGAACGGCGGCAACGTGGAAGGCTCGGTCGCCGACAAACTGGTCGTCAGCGAGAACGGCGTGAAGATCATCGGCTACACCGACCTCGCGGGCCGACTGCCCACGCAGGCCTCCCAGCTGTTCGGCACGAACGTCGTCAACCTCATGAAGCTCGTTACGCCAGCCAAGGACGGCGAGCTCGTCCTCGACATGGACGACGTCGTCATCCGGGGCATGACCGTCTCCAAGGATGGCGAGCTGCTCTGGCCGCCGCCTCCCGTGCAGGTCTCTGCTGCACCAGTCGCTGTGGCGGCGCCCCCGACACCCAAGGTGGTGAAGGAGAAGAAGCCGGCCAACCCGGCGAGGAACATCACGGTCCTCGCCATCTGCGCCGTGGCCCTCCTCGCCCTGTTCTGGGTCTCGCCGGAGTCGTTCCTCGGCCACTTCATGGTGTTCATGCTCAGCGTGGTCATCGGCTACTACGTCATCGGCAACGTCCACCACGCGCTGCACACCCCGCTGATGAGCGTGACGAACGCGATCTCGGGAATCATCGTGGTCGGCGCCCTGCTCCAGATCGGCGTCGCCAACACGAGCCTCGTCGTGGGCGTTCTCGCCTTCCTCGGCATCCTTCTCGCCAGCATCAACGTCTTCGGCGGCTTCACCGTGACCCAGCGGATGCTCGCCATGTTCAGGAGGGCCTGACCCATGAGCTTGACGCTTCTTCAGGGCTCGTACATCATCGCCGGGCTCCTGTTCATCCTCGCCCTCGCAGGGCTCAGCAAGCACGAGTCGGCGAAGTCCGGCAACACGTACGGCATCATCGGCATGGGCATCGCCCTGGTCATCACGGTGCTCGCGGCCGTCATCGGGATCAACGCCGTCAACGACAGCGGTGACCGTGCGGGCACGGGCCTCCCGGCTCTCGGGCTGATCCTGCTCGCCGTGATCATCGGTGCGAGCATCGGCATCTGGCGTGCCCGGAAGGTCGAGATGACCGGCATGCCCGAGCTCATCGCGATGCTCCACAGCTTCGTCGGTCTCGCTGCCGTGCTGGTCGGCTACAACTCGTACCTGTCAGCGACCGGGCCCGACGAGAAGGTCCATCTGGCCGAGGTCTTCATCGGCGTATTCATCGGCGCCGTGACCTTCACGGGCTCGATCATCGCGTTCCTCAAGCTGAGTGCGCGCATGAAGTCCGCGCCGCTCATGCTGCCGGGCCACAACTACATCAACCTCGGCGCCATCGTCGCCTTCCTCGGCCTGACCGTCTGGTTCGTGATGTCGCCCGCGCTGTGGCTGCTGCTCCTGATGACGGCCATCGCGCTCGCCCTCGGCCTGCACCTCGTCGCGTCGATCGGCGGCGGTGACATGCCGGTGGTCGTGTCGATGCTGAACTCCTACTCCGGCTGGGCCGCAGCCGCCGCGGGCTTCATGCTCAACAACGACCTGCTCATCATCACCGGCGCGCTCGTGGGCTCGTCCGGTGCATACCTGAGCTTCATCATGTGCAGGGCCATGAACCGGTCCTTCCTCTCCGTCATCGCCGGCGGCTTCGGCTCCGACGGTGCGATCACCGGACCCGCCGTCGACTACGGCGAGCACCGCGAGATCACCGCCGAGGGCGCTGCCGAGCTCCTCGAGGAGGCGAAGTCGGTGATCATCACGCCCGGGTACGGGATGGCGGTCGCTCAGGCGCAGTACCCCGTGGCCGAGCTCACGACCAAGCTCCGCGCGATGGGCATCAACGTACGGTTCGGCATCCACCCCGTTGCGGGCCGCCTGCCAGGACACATGAACGTGCTGCTGGCCGAGGCCAAGGTGCCGTACGACATCGTGCTCGAGATGGACGAGATCAACGACGACTTCGACGATACGGACGTGGTGCTGGTCATCGGTGCCAACGACACGGTGAACCCGGCCGCGCTCGACGACCCGTCCAGCCCGATCGCCGGCATGCCGGTGCTCGAGGTCTGGAAGGCCCGGAACGTGATCGTGTTCAAGCGGAGCATGAATGCGGGCTACGCCGGCGTGCAGAACCCCTTGTTCTTCAAGGAGAACGCGCAGATGCTGTTCGGCGATGCGAAGGTTCGGGTAGAGGACATCATCCAGGCACTGTCGAGGACCCGAGTCTAGGAGCACCCCGTGATCGTCACCGCAGACCTCGAGATCGCCACTCGTGACGGAATCGTGCTGCGGGGAGACGTCGGGAGACCCGACGACTCCGACGTGGTCGCGGTCCCGGTCCTGCTGCAGCGGTCCCCGTACGGGGCGCAGCGGTCCGGGACGGCTGCTCTCCTCGGCATGCCGGACGAGCCGTGGATCTCGTTGCGGCTCGCGATCGGCGGGTCGGGCCTGACGCTCGACGAGGTCGTCGGTGCCGGATTCGCCGTGGTCGTCGTGGACTGCCGCGGCACTCACCGTTCCGACGGTACGTTCCGCTGGATGGCCACCGAGGCGACCGACGGCGTCGACGTCGTCGCGTGGCTCAAGGAGCAGCCCTGGTGCGACGGGCGCGTGCTCGGATTCGGCGGCTCGTACGTGTCGGCGACACAGGTGGTCACCGTTCTCGCCGACCCCTCGACGCTCTCCGCGATCTCACCCTGGGTCGCGCTGTCGAGGCCCGACACCGACATGGCCGGGCGAGGCGGCATCCCGATCTACGCCAGCACGTACAACTGGGCTGCGAACCGCGTGAACGACGCGCTCGTCAAGGCCGGCCTCCCTGCACGGGCCGACATCCCGCTCGCCGAGGGCGTCGACCCGGCACCGCTGCTCTCACAGCACACGCTGCCCGAGCTCGCCGCTGTGCTGGCCACAGCGCCGGAGGGCGCCCACGTCGCGGACTGGGTCGCCCACCCCACGTACGACAACTACTGGCGGCTCGCCGAGTACCCCGAGCCCGCACTGCGTCGTCTGACCGTGCCGGGGTTCCACCTGGCCGGGTGGTACGACCTGTTCCTCGGCGGGACGCTGCGCAACTTCACGGCCATGCGCCGCGGACCCGCACGGGACCACCAGCACCTCGTCATCGGGCCGTGGATCCACATCGACCAGATGCGCCGGATCCCGGTCGGTCACGACTTCGGGCCGGACTCGACGCTCGCGGGCGGAGGCATCTCGCAGCTCCAGCTCGACTTCTGGCGTCAGCACGGGCTGGGTGTCCCGAGCGCACTCCCGCCCGTACGCCTGTTCGTCATGGGCGTCGGCGAGTGGCGCGACTACGCCGAATGGCCTGTGCCAGGAACGCAGGAGCTCGACCTGTACCTGTCGGACGGCATGCTCGCTCCCAACCTCACCGAGGCGAGCGCCGCGACGTCGATCCAGCACGACCCCGCGAACCCGGTGCCAGCCGTCGGCGGACAGATCCTGTACGGGCCGCCTGACTTCGCCGGTCCTCACGACCAACGACCCGCCGAGGCGCATCCGGGAGTGGTGTCGTTCACGACGCCGCCGTTCGCGGAGACGTTCGAGGTCGTCGGTCCCGTCTCCCTGCGCTGCTGGGTCTCCGCCGACACCACCGATGCCGACCTGCACGCGGTCCTGACCGACGTCGCACCCGACGGCACATCCCGGATCCTCACGGACGGTGCCCTGAGGCTGTCACGGCGCCAGGGGCTGGACCGCGTCTCCCCGCTGGTACCGGGTGAGCCGGTCGCCGTGGAGATCGACATGTGGGCGACGGCGAACGCGTTCCTGCCCGGCCACGCGCTGCGGCTCAACCTCGCGGGCGCCAGCTTCCCCCGGTACGTCTCGGGCGGGGAGCCGGTGACGCTCCAGGTCCACCACGGGCGTGCGTTCCAAGCCACCTGGTCGTTCAGCTGAGCGCGGCGTCCGCGCTGTAGGTCTGGATCCGCCACAGGGTCGTCGTCGCGGCGATGTACAGGTGGCCGCCCGGCCCGAAGCACACGTTGGCGACACGTTCCGGGAGGTCGATGCTGCCCAGGAACGTCCCGTCGGCGTCGGTCACCGCGACCGAGTCGTCGTCCGAGAGCCAGAGCCGGCCCTCGGTGTCGACCCGGAAGCCGTCGATGACGCCCTTCCGGCCGGTGCAGAAGAGGCGTCCGGGGCTGCACTGCCCATCGACGACGTCGTACGCCCAGACCTTGAAGCCGTCGTGGTCGGCCGAGTTCGCCACGTACAGGACGCTCTCGTCGGGGGAGAAGGCGAGGCCGTTGGGACGGTCGAGGTCGGTGACCATGGGGGTCAGCTCGCCGGTCGCCGGCACGTACCGGAACACCCAGCACGCCCCGTACTCCAGCTCGCCCGGGTGGCCCTCCTCCGGCAGCAGGATCCCGTACGGCGGATCGGTGAACCAGATCGCGCCGTCGCGGGCGACGACGAGGTCGTTGGGGGAGTTGAGGCGTACGTCCCCGTGGCGGTCGACGAGGAGGGTGGTGGTGAGGTCGGCGTGCAGCTCCTCCACGCCACGCCGACCGTGCGAGCACTGGTAGACCCGCCCATCGCGGGCGATCGTGCGGCCGTTGCTGAACTCGGCCTCGGAGATCGCGACCTCGAGCTCCGTCTGTCCGTCGCGCCAGGACAGCACCCGGTTGCCGGGGATGTCGCTGACGAGCAACCTGTCGCCGACCCAGGTCGGCCCTTCGAGCCACCTAGCGCCCGACGCCAGCCGCTGCGGTGAGTCGTCGGCCCACAGTCCGTGTCCAGAGATCGCCATCGTTCCTCCTTGACCCGACGCTACTGGACGCGCGGTTTCGGCAGCGCTGCCGGTACAGTTCCGCGTAGCGGCAGTCGAAGCCGCCAACAATCGTGAGGAGCGCTTCGTGACGTATGTCATCGCCCTGCCCTGTGTCGACATCAAGGACCGGGCCTGTGTCGACGAGTGTCCTGTGGACTGCATCTACGAGGGCAACCGGATGCTCTACATCAATCCGGAGGAGTGCGTCGACTGCGGCGCCTGCGAGCCGGTGTGCCCGGTCGAGGCGATCTACTACGAGGACGATGTGCCGCCGGAGTACTCGGAGTACCTCGACGTCAACGCCAACTTCTTCGACAAGCTCGGTACGCCCGGTGGCGCCGCCAAGCTGGGTGTCGTGGACTACGACCACCCCGTCGTCGCCGCCCTGCCACCTCAGGTCGAGTGAGCACCACCGCCTTCTTCCGGCCCCTGGAGGTTCCCGACTTCCCGTGGGACACGATCGCCGGGGCGGCGGCGCGCGCCCGGAGCCATCCCGACGGCATCTGCGACCTGTCCGTGGGCACGCCGGTCGACCCGACACCGGAGCTCGGCCGGCAGGCCCTCGCTGACGCCTCGGACGCGCACGGCTACCCGCTGACGTGGGGTACCCCCGCGCTCCGCCAGGCGATCCGCGGCTACCTCACGCGCCGCTGGAACGCCCCTGAGCTCGGCGACCGTGGTGTCCTGCCGGTCATCGGCACCAAGGAGCTCGTCGGCTGGTTGCCCACCCTGTTGGGGCTGGGTGCCGGCGACACCGTCGTGATCCCGGCGACGGCCTACCCGACCTACGCCGTCGGGGCCGCGGTGGCCGGCTGCCGCGTCGTCGTCGCGGAGACCGCGGCGGACGTCGCCGACGAGCGCCCGGCGATGGTGTGGACGAACTCGCCGTCGAACCCGACCGGCCGCGTGGCGGACGCCGCTGAGACGTCTGACTGGATCACATACAGCCGTGAGCGCGGCGCCCTCCTGGTGGCCGACGAGTGCTACGGGGAGTTCGGCTGGGACGCCGAGCCCGTCTCCGCGCTCGACGCCCGCATCAACGGGGGCGACGTGACCGGCATCGTCGGCGCCTACTCGCTGTCGAAGCGGTCGAACCTCGCCGGCTACCGCGCCGGCTTCATCGGTGGCGACCCTGTCGTCGTGAGCCAGCTGCTCGAGGTGCGCAAGCACCTCGGGATGATGGTCCCCGCGCCGGTGCAGGCGGCGATGACCGTGCTGCTGGGCGACGACGAGCACGTACGGATCCAGCGTGACCGGTACGCGTCGAGGCGGCAGGTCCTGTCCGCTGCCCTGATGGCTGCGGGATACCGCATCGACCACTCGCAGGCGGGTCTGTACCTGTGGGCCACGCTCGGCGAGCCCGGTCGCGCAACCATCGAGCGCCTCGCCGACCTCGGGATCCTCGCGGCCCCCGGCGACTTCTACGGCACGGCCGGCAACGACCATGTACGGATCGCGCTGACGGCCACGGACGAGCGCATCCACGCCGCGTCAGCCCGCCTCGCGGGCTGACGCTAGCGAGTCGACGAGTCCGCTGCTGAAGGCCGGGTCGCCAAGATCCGGTCTTCGATCGTCTTGGTGAATAGAGTGTTGTTCTTGCAGATTCCATCGATTGGTTTGCCAATATCGAACCCGCACTCGTAGTCATCCGACATTGGACCATTGTTAAGAACCGCAAGGATAGGTGATGCAGCCGCGTCAGTGTGTATCCAAACGGGCGATTCCAGAATCGAGATGGTCTTCAGCTTCCCTGCCAAGTACAGGTCCACCTTTACGTCAATCAATCGGTCGAATGCATCGGGAAGCACTGATAGGTCCACTTCTTGACTTTCAGCCCCAGTCAGAGTGAATGATGTGGTCTTGCCTCCCGTGAATGGATCGGAGGCCCTCCAGCTGGTTCGTTGAGCGGTCGAGTATGCCGGGCTAGATGGCGCCGCCCGAACCGTGCTGAGGATCGCCTCGTCCCCTCCCGAGTTGAGGCAGCGCACAATTACACCTGCAGCCGCTGGTTGGCTCTCCAGGACGTCCACCCAAATGCGGGACACCAAGATGTCTTGAGCGTGCTGCCCAGTGTAGGTATTCTGGAATCTGATCTGCATCGCGCTTCCGACTGGCTTACCCAGCCGCCGCAGTTCTGCCTCCAAAGGCTGGCCGCAGTAAACGTTTCCCGACGACGGCAGAGTCAGGCCGTATGGCATCACATAGTTGGTGTCCACATGGAATTCAGATTCGTCCGGAAGTACTGTTGCGCTAATCCTTATGTCATTCCAGTTCGTACCTGAATTCTCTGCCAGATTCTGCAGGTGATCAATGAGGCTGATGATCACGAGTGGGCCGACGAGCATCGCTATGATCCGCACCCACCCCATCCGCGAAGGGGCTCTTCGGCGGGCAACGTAAGCAACTACCAGTATTCCGAGGACGAAGATTATCGCCAAGGCGATCCACGCCCAAGGGTGCACTGCGACAACAACCCACAACGCGCAAAACGTTAGCCAGGCGCCAACCCCGATCGTCACCCTTGCCATGGGAGACCGCGCGTCCCACTCAGGGAATTGGGCGGTGTTATGCACAAGCGATGATGTTAGTGGATCGACCCAGGCGAGGGGGGCGGAATGCGACAATCCAGCAGGTGGTTCAGACTCGATATCGGCGATCTCAGCCGAAGGCCACCGAGACCGTACGCACGGCTGGGGATGTCGTGGCGGCTGCCCAGAGCGGCAG
>Ga0182021_10009041_pt1 | contig 11787 bp, 12 predicted proteins | sample 612E3MmetaG_FD_120493 | JGI IMG/M metagenome (GOLD analysis project Ga0182021, IMG submission 120493) | Permafrost microbial communities from Stordalen Mire, Sweden - 612E3M metaG (Illumina Assembly) | ecosystem: Environmental > Terrestrial > Soil > Wetlands > Permafrost | place: Sweden...
AGTGCCGGCCTCGCCGCGCGGCACACCCGGCGCGGCGCAGACTAGAAACTTGGGCCAGATGGAAACTTGGGCCAGATGATCGAGTACCTGCCCCGCCCGGGCGGGGGCCGCCTGTACAGCCACGAGCGCCAGGTACGGCTCAGCGACGCTGGGACCGACGGCATCCTGCGTCCCGACGGGGTCGCCCGTTATCTGCAGGACGTCGCCACCGACGACTGGGCCGCGTCGGGACTCGACCAGAGCGAAAGGTGGGTGGTCCGGCGCACGGCGATCCGAGTGGTCCCAAGCGGCCGCTCGCCCGAGCTCGGAGAGCTGGTCAGCCTCGTCACCTGGTGTGCGGGCACCGGGCCGGCTTGGGCCGAACGCCGCACCGACGTCGAGGTCGACGGCGACGTGATGGTCGAAGCCGTCGCCCTGTGGGTGCTGCTGGACCCGTCCGGGAGGCCGCTTCGCCTCGGACAGGGCTTCCACGACGTCTACGGCGAGGCGACCGGCGGGCGCCGGGTGTCGGGACGCATAGCCGCCGTGCCGGTTCCGGCCGACGCCGCGACACGACCTTGGCCGATCCGCCGAGCCGACCTCGACGTCGTCGGCCACGTCAACAACGCCGCGGTGTGGGCAGCCCTGACGGAGGTCGCGACCGGGCCCGTGGCGACGGCCGCGGTGACTCATCACGGTCCGGTCGAAGACGATCATCACGTCAACCTCGTCACGCGGCCCGGCCGGATGTGGCTGACTACCGGCACCGAGGTGGCGGTGTCGGCCGAGTTCGAGCTGCGCTGAAACGCCCGAGACGACCCCCGGGACGACCCCCGGGACGCCCGTGTCAGGAAGGTGCCACGCACTATCACTGCACAAGGCCACCGAATTGCGACAGACTTACTGACGGTGCACGGCTCCCGGCTTCCCTCGCAAGGCATCAGGGGGTCGTGCACCTAATTATCGGCGTGGAGATCTGGGCGCTTTAGCGACAGTGTCTGACCGCTCAGTGGCGGTGCCGTAGCCAGGCCGGCTCGTGGTACAAAATCGGCGGGAAAGATAACTTTGCCGCTCGACGTCTGCGAACGACTCGGGCAGGTCCACGACAAGAGGGGGAAGACAACAAGATGGGGATGAGAACGCTGCGACGGGGGGTTCTGATCTCGGCAGCCGTGGCCATGCTGTTCGCCGCTCCGGCTGCCATCTCGCAAGCCTCGACGAAGACCTCGCATTCTGGCGGGAGCTCGCTCAAGCTGAGCGGCCCGAAGACGAACAAGTCCGGAAGCCCGTTCACCTACACGATCTCCGGCACCGCCAGCGGTTCGGCGAACTACATCGTCGCGTGGGAGCAGTACTACCCGCAAAAAGGTTGCGCGACCACATATGCGGCGGAAAGCACGCGAGCCTTCTTGCCGAGCTACTCCTTGTCGTTGCTCACGAACCAGGCCGTCTCCCACGGTTATTCGATCCGCGAGAGCTTTGCCGCGGTACATCCGGGCAAGCACGGCATGTGCGCCTACCTGATCAACCTCACGACCGCCGACACCTACGCGTATGGCGGCGCGTTCTGGACGAACCTCGCACCCAAGTAGGCGCCAGTCGGCCGGTCGGCAGTCAGCCAGTCGGCAGTCAGCCAGTCAGCTTCGAGGGCCGCGCCTCACAGCTCCCGGCGCTCGAAGCTGACCAGGCCGGCGCCGAGCACGGCGAGGAACCAGAGCGCGGCCCACACGAGGTACTGCCACGACGGGGGCGTGACGGCGAAGAACGGGTTCCCGCCCGACCCGGTCACGTCCGCGACGCGCTGGGCGATAAAGGCCGACGGCTCGAGGTAGTAGATGGCACCGTGCCAGAGGCCGTCGGTCGGGAGCACGTAACGCGCCACCGACCCCACGGTCCGCAGGGCGGAGATGTGGAACGTCGAGCCCAGGGCGCCGACGACGCCCGCCAGCCAGGCGGACCCGAAGAGGGCTACTCCCACCACGCCCGTGGCCAGCGCCGACAGGCGAGTGCTGACGAGGAGAACCAACGTCAACAGCACGGCGCCTTCCGCGAAGAGGTAGAGGGCGGCTGCCACGGGGTCCGGCGGCAGGAAGCCGCTCACCCAGTCGACGACCGCCATCTCGAGGGCCGAGACGGCGAACGAGTAGCCGGCGACCAAGAAGGCGAGCCCGAGCCACTTGCCGAGGATGACCTGGCTGCGCCGGACGGGACGGGTGACGATGGTCTGGAGCACGCCGGACTCGACCTCGGCCGAGACGGCCGGCGACGCGATCGCCGACGCGCTGAGCGCCACGACGAAGCTGAACATGAACATGAACAGGATCAGCGCTTGTGGCAGGGCGAGCCGGACCTCACCCGAGGTGATGGTACGGCTGTGGCTGAGGCGGTAGAAGCCCCACCCGCTGAGGCTCACCATCGCCACGGTGATGAGGAGGAACACCGCCACGAGCTTGCGCCGCACCGCCTCGCGGACCGTCAGCCGGGCGATCACGAGCACTGGTGTCATGGCGCCGCCAACAGCTCGAGAAAGCGGTCCTCGAGACTCTTATGCTCCGGCACGACTGCCGCCACCTGCCCACCCAGGCCGACTATGGCGCTGACGAGCTCAGGAACCTGGGCGGGCTGGATCGCCTCCACAAGCAGCCAGTCCCCATCTGGGGTCCAGCGACCGAAACCGCCGAAGCGGTGCCACCACTGCTCGCCGAGCCCTGTCACCTGCAGGCGGACGCTCGACTGGTGACCGACGAGCTCGGCGAGAGTGCCCGTCGCGATCGTCCGTCCCCTGTCGATGACCGCCACCCGGTCGCACACATGCTCGACCTCCTCCAGCAGGTGGGTATTGAGGAACACCGTCGTGCCCCGCTCCCGGAGCCCCTTGATGACCTCGCGGACCTGGTGCCGCCCGACCGGGTCGAGGGCACTCGTCGGCTCGTCGAGCACGACGAGCTCCGGTTCGCCGAGCAGGGCGACGCCGAGCCCGAGACGCTGCTGCATGCCCTTCGAGAAGGCCCCGACCTTGTCCCGTCCGCGCTCTGAGAGCCCGACTGTGGCGAGCGCCCCGTCCACCGAGGGAGCCCACCGGGGTCTCGGCAACCCGAGCAGCCGGCAATGCAGCAGGAGAACCTCTCGAGCGCTCAGCCAACCTTGGAAGCGGAACAGCTCCGGCAGATAGCCGATCCGCCGCCGCGTCTCGACGTCTCCGGCGGGCGCTCCGAGCACCATCGCCTCACCGCCGGTTGGGTGGACGAGCCCGAGCAGAAGCTTGACGGCGGTGGTCTTGCCTGCGCCGTTCGGGCCGAGGAACCCGAAGACCTCGCCGCGCCCGACCGTCATCGAGATGCCCTCGAGGGCGACGGTGCGCCGGTACTGCTTGCGCAGCTCGATCGTGTGAACCGCCGGCGAGTTGGGATTGGACCCGCCTGGTCCGGCGAGCCGCGGTCCCTCCAGATACCTGCGGGCCGGCGGCGCGGGCGAAAGCCCTGGGACCGCAGCCGGTTGCTCAGCCGAGCTGGTTGGCGACATTGAGGACGTCCTCCTGGTCGAGCAAGCCGAGGGCGGCGTGGATGACGCCTGCGCGATCCTCCCAGATCGCGCCTGAGGCGGCGCCGGATCCTTCGGTGACGAGAATCCCCGGCGACCCGGCGATGTCGACCTGGCTGACGTCCGCGCCTGAGGTTGCCGGCACGGGAAGGCTCGTGCCGAGGTCTCCGAGGAGCCGGATCTCCTGTGCCAGGCCGACCGGGAGGCCCGGCCTCGAGAGGAGGAAGGCCGCCAGCCGGGCTGACGTCGCCACCGTCGAGGAGGCGACGGGCCTGGCCATGGCGAAGACGGCGAGACTCGGGAGCCCGAGAGAGCCGAGGGAGCTCCCGTACTCGACCAGCACGGCCGGGCCGGCCGTGACCACGAGCGAGGTCCCGGCGAGGGTCGGTCCTGCGCCCGAGTCGAAGGCGATGGTCGCCGTGACCTCCGGCTGGACGAGGACCTGCTGCAACGCGCCGACGCCTGCGGGCAGCGCCGCCGGAAGTCGCAACGCGAGGCCGGTGGCTGCGTTCGCGGCGGCGATCGAGGCGACGCCGCGGGCGCGCCCGGTCGAGCTCCAACGGACAACGCCGAAGGGCAACCCGAGCGACCCGGAGGGCGTCGGAAAGCCGCCGATGACCCCCGAGCCCTCGAGGCCGGCCGCGTCGGCTATCGCCTGGAAGTCGGTCGGAACGGCCTGCACGGGCGTGACACGGGCGGGGCCGGAGAGTGTCGTGAGCACCGTGGCCGCGGTCACTCCCGCGACAAGGACCGCGCACGCGGCGAGCACGGCCGTCGAGGGCACAGGAACACCCACGAGGCGCCAGCTTCTGCGGGCGTGAAAGCGCCCCAGGGCGTGCTTGGGAGCCGGAGAACCGGCGGGCGAGCCTTGCAGGCGGCTCCACGCGAGGTCGACGTCAGGCACGGGCTGCGGTCGCGAGACGAGCGCGGCGACTGCGGCAGCGTCCCGGGCCACCAGCTCACCGCGCCTGCGGCAGCGGCCGCAGCGCGAGACGTGCTCGACGTCGCCGTCGGCGACGGCCAAGGGCTCGTCGACCGAACGCCTGAGCGTGCCGTCAGGGACGTGTCGCACGTTCCATCTCCTTACGCAGTGCCGCCTCTGCGCGACGCAGCATCGTTCCGACCTGGCCGATCCGTACACCCATGGCTTCGGAGACCTCCGCGTAGCTGAGTCCGCTGTGGCGGAGCACGAGAACCGTCGACGCCCGCAGAGGGAGGCGGCCGAGGGCGTCTCGCACCTCTTCGCGAGACGCCCGCTCGAGGACGAGCTCCTCCGGCCCTGCCGGATCGACCGTTGTGCCCGCCCGCAGCTGGCGGCTCTCACGTCGCCGCGACCCGCGCACGGCGTTGAGGCCGGCGTGGACGGCCGCCACTTTGACCCACGCCTCGGCGTGAGCAGACCCACAGGGGTCGGGGAACCGCTTTTGCGCGGCTATGAAGACGTCCTGAGCGACGTCCTGGGCAGCGTGACTCTCGCCTACGACTCCGTAGGCGATGCGGACCACGCCGGGGTAATGGGCGCGGAAGAAGCTCTCGAACCCTGATGGTGTCGCCGGCGTCTTCGCGGGTTCGTGCTGGATCAAGGCTTCGGCTTCCACTGTCTACTAAGCACCGCGCAGGCCCGAATTGTGACAGCCGGCCGCTCTCAGGCGTCCCTGGTCATCATCCGCCACGCCCCGAGGACCGTCCATCCGACCAGCCAGGCGAGAACGACGCAGACGGCGACGGCGGTCGACTCCGGCACAAGCTGCGACACGCCCGAGCCCCGGCTATTGCCTCCGAAAGCGAGCGGCAGCCCTCCCGGTTCGAGATGGGCCATGGCAAGGCCTACCACCCCCCGCTGGAGGTTGATCACATGGGGGATGACCGCCGTCGAGAAGATGGGCGTCAAGATCAGCTCGAGGACGATCATCAGGACAACCGGCACAGTCCTCTGACCCATGAGCGACGCCAGACCGAGGCCGACGATGAAGCCGATGATCGCCTCCAACTCGAGCCACAGTCCGCTGTCGATCATGAGCGGGACCGACGGGGAGCGGAAGGTCGCCGCGTAGCCCGGGTAGTCGCGGGCAGCGTTCTCGATGGCGGCCGCCTTGAGCACCGCGGCGGAAGGCTGACCGGAGCCACCCGAGGACGGACCGCCGCGGATGATCGGGCCGCCGCCGGAGCTGCCGTTGGGACAGGCGAGATTCCCCGGGACCGGACCGGGAAGATCGCAGAGGACGTAAGTGGGGTTCTCCCCCGCCCACGCCAGGAAACCTGTGCGCGACAAGCCGGCCGGCACCACCGCCCCCTCGTAGTAGAGCTTGGTCGGAGCAGCGGCGACGCACACCGTGCACACGACGGTGAAACCGATCGCCACCAATGGCACGACGATGCCGAGCCCGGCGGGGATCCTCGCCAGGTACAGCGCCAGACGGGAGCGGCCCGTAACGACGAGATGCCGGAACATGCCCTCGGTCAGATCCACCGATCCGGCTGTGCAGCCGAGTGTGGCGGCGACGATGAACCCGAAGACGTACATCACGCCGGCGACCAGGTTGGTGAAGATGTCGTAGCCTCCTGCCGGTCCGTAGGACTTGGGCGCGACGGCATGAGCTATGAGGCGCACGGTGAGGAAGATCGTGGGGATGCCGATGTTCACAAGGACGAGGGCGATCATGAGACCGCGGCGCTTGCGCAGCTCCATGAACCTCGTGGCGATCATGCCGCCGGTAGGCATCCACGACCCGCGATGGTCACGCTGGGTGGCGGGCGCCGGGGGAGCTGAAGCCGGCGCCACTGCTGCCAGGTTCGGAACAGATGTCACTCGGATGCCCCCAGTCTGCTCGTGACCTGCAAGAACCACGACTCGAGCGACGCCTGCACCTGCTGGAGCCTGTAGACCGCGATCCCGCCTTCCACGAGAACACGGTTGATCTCGGCGATGACGTCGCGCTCGGTGCCCGCCGGCAGCGTGATCCCGAGCCCCTGGTCCCCGGTCTCGATGTGGGCGCCGACGTTCGTGGACTCCAGGAGACCACGAGCTCGCGAAGGCTCGGAGCACTCCACCTGCAGCCCGAGCGATGCTCCGGCGAGCAGCTCGGAGATCGGTCCCTGGCGGATGATGTGGCCCCGGTCGACAATGGCGACGGCATCGCAGGTCCGCTCGACTTCGTCGAGGAGGTGCGACGACAGCACTACCGTCCGTCCCTCGGCAACGAGGGAGAGGATCATGTCGCGCATCTCGTACATGCCGGCGGGGTCGAGTCCGTTCATCGGCTCGTCCAGGATGAGCAGCTGAGGATCCCCGAGCAGGCAGGCGGCCACGCCGAGGCGCTGGCGCATGCCCATGGAGTATTTCGACACTTTGTCGTCGGCGCGATGAGCGAGGCCGACACGCTCCAGCGAGGGCCCGACACGGTCCCGCGCAGCGTGCTCGCGCGCCGCGGCGAGAATGCGGAGGTTCTGCCGGCCGGTCAGATGCCCGTGGAACCGGGGCTCGTCGACGATGGCTCCGACTCGCGCCAGCGCCGCACCGCGCCGCTTCGGGACCGGGTATCCGAGCAGGGACATCGTGCCCGCGTCGGCGTGCGTCAAACCGAGCAGTACCCGGATCAGCGTTGTCTTGCCGGCGCCGTTAGGTCCGAGGTAGCCGAAAGCACATCCCCTCGGCACGAGGAGCTCGACGTCGTTCACTGCGACGTTCTGCCCGAACCGCTTTGTCAGACCGTGCGTCTCCACGGCCCACTGGTTCGAGGCTGCCTGCTTGTCCGAGGGGTCGAGAAGCGCCGGGGTGCTCATCGGGCGCCACCGCCGGCGAGGGCCGGAACCCGGAGCTCTCGCAGCTTCGTCAAAGACAATCTCTCTCCTTCGGTCCTCGGGAAAGTGTTCGGGACACAACGCGCCCACACGGCCGTCCGCGCCCCCCCGGTCGTTGTTCGACACTTCAATCGTGCGCCGATTCAGGCTCGATCACAATCAGGGAAAACCCTGAGCGAACCCCTAGGTGAATTGTCGCTCTGACAAGCGCCGCAGCTCGTCGCCGAGCCAGGCCTCGAGGAGGGCCTCCGCCTCCTCGCGGCGGCCGGATGCCACGACCGAGATCCACTCGTCGTTCAATAGCGCGCTCCAGTCGGCGCCCTCTGTCGAGCATCCCGCATCCTTCAGCGCCCGCCGCGCGCCGCCCAGCAACGCCGCCACGGCCGCGAACTCGGGGCCGACGAGCTCACCGACGCGGTGCCGGAGCCAGGTGGCGAGGTAGGGACTTGTGCCTGCGGTCGAGACGGCGATGCTCACCGGCCCGCGGCGGAGCACCGAAGGTAGGAGGAAGCGGCACGCTTCGGGGTTGTCGGCCGCGTTCACCAGCACGCCTGCGCTCTCGGCGTCCCGGAACACGGCCCGATCGACCTCCGGCACCCCGGTCGCGGTCACGACGAGCCGGTAACAAGCGGCGTCGCCTGGCTCGTAGGCGCGGCGGACCAGCGTGACCTCGAGCTGCTCGACCTCGGCACAGACGTCCGGCGCGATCACCGTCACCAAGGCGCCGCTCTCGAGAAGCGAAGCCGCCTTACGCGTGGCGACACGACCGGCCCCCACGACGAGACAGGCCAAGCCCTCCAACCGGAGCGCCACGAGGAAGAGGGGAGCCGGCTCCCTCACGGGGCCGATCTGCGATCGAGGTGGCGCCCGGAACGAATCTCTGAAAATATGATCAACATTGTCGGGTATAGTACCTGTCCGACCTGGGGGGGGTGCAGTGGAGTTCATTCGTCCGACCCGCAAAGGCGGGGAGCTGAACCAGGTCGAGCGGTGGAAGCTGGAACGCCACCCCTTCGAGGTGGCCGCGGCGGTCCGGGACCGTTACGCCGTGGAAGGACCCGAGGCGATCGCGGGCGTGCCGGGTGAGATGGAGCGCCTGAAATGGGTGGGCCTCTACCCGCAGCGCCAAGGGGGCGACGCCTTCATGCTGCGGGTGAAGGTGCCCGGAGGTCGCATGAGCGCGGCGCAGGCACGCCGTTTAGGGGAGGTGGTGGACGCCTTCGCCCACGGGCCTGACAACCCTGTCTGGGGCGACCGGTACTGCGACCTCACCACTCGCCAGGACGTACAGCTTCATTGGGTCCGTATCGGCGACGTCCCGCGCATCTGGGCTCTGCTCGAAGAGGTGGGGATAACCACCGTGCAGGCGTGCGGGGACTCGGCTCGCAACGTGCTCGGTTGCCCGGTCGCGGGCGTGGATGCTGACGAGGTCTTCGACGCGTCTCCGATCGCCCGTCAGATCTCGGATTTCTTCACCGGCAACCGCGAGTACGCCAACCTGCCCCGCAAGTTCAAGCTCAGCGTCACGGGCTGTCGCGAGGATTGTGCCCAGGCGGAGATAAACGACGTCGGCCTGTGGCCGGCGAAGCTCGAGGACGGCACGGTGGGCCTCAATCTGCTCGTCGGCGGGGGCCTGTCCGACGGTCCCCGCATGGCGAGCGACATCGACGTCTTCGTCACCTCCGACGAGGTCGTCGAGCTCGCGCGGGCGATCGCGCAGGTCTTCGGCGAGCTGGGCAACCGCGAGAACCGAGGGACGGCGCGGATGCGCTATCTCGTGCAGGAGCTCGGCCCGGAGGGCTTCCGTGCCGAGCTTGAGCGGAGGGTCGCCTTCGCGCTCCGGCCCGCCGGCGAGCAGCTCACGGTGCGCTACCGGGGCGACCACGTGGGCGTGCATCCCCAAAAGCAGCCGGGACTGTCCTATTTGGGATGTTCTGTCACCGTCGGGCGTCTCGCCGGGACCGACCTCGTGGAGGCGGCCCGTCTCGCCGATGTCTACGGCGACGGAGAGATCCGCCTTGCGACCGACCAGAACCTGGTCCTGACCGGCATTCCCGACGAGAGGGTCGAAGTGCTGCTGCAGGAGGACTTCCTCCGGCGCCACTCCCCCTTTCCGGCTCCGTTCGAGCGCGGAGTGGTCGCCTGCACCGGGAGCGAGTTCTGCCGTTTCGCGGTGGTGGAGACGAAGGTCCGGGCGGTGCAATGGGCGAGGGAGATGGACAGGCGATATGCGACGCGCATTGCCAGTCTTCAGGGCACGCGGGGAAACGCCGTGGATTCGATCGTGAGAATGCACTTCTCCGGCTGTCCCGCCTCGTGCGCCCAGCCCCAGGTGGCTGACATCGGCTTTCGAGGGGAGACGGCCCACGTCGGCGACGAGATCGTCGAGGCCGTCGACATCGGGCTGGGCGGCAGCCTCGGAGCGGACGCGGCCTTCGGCGACTGGGTGGAGGGAGCCATGCCTGTCGAGCAGGTCGTCGACTCGCTCGGCCGGGTCGTGGAGCGCTTCTTCGCCGAGCGCAGTCCCGACGAACGGTTCCACGAATGGGCGAGGCGCTCGCCCGGAGCGGCGCTCCGCTCGGCGCTTCGCGGCACCACAGAGCACCACGCCGCCAGCGGCACGAACGGACACGTCCCGGGGGAGGAACATCAGTGACGATTTCATCGCCAGTTTCCGATGCACCGGCAAGCCCGGATGCACCGGCAAGCCCGGGGACCATCCGGGCCCGCACGGGCGAGGTAAAGCTCCCTTCTGCATTCCGCTTGCGAACCGAGATGAACGGGATCTCCGAGGCTCCGGGAAAGGTTTGGTTCTGGGAACTGGCCGCCTCGGTCATCGACGCCGACCGTTGCGTGCAGTGCGGAGCCTGCATTGCCGCCTGCCCCACCGACTCGATCGGCATCAGCAACGAAGACCTCCCCGAGCTCGTGAAGATGTGCACTGGGTGCTCGCTCTGTTGGGACTTCTGCCCCCGGGGTGGCATGCGCTACGAGTCGACGTGGCTGCGTCACGAAGAGACCCCACCCACAGACGTCGGTCCGGAACCCGCGGTGGCACCGAAGGGCTCCGAAGTCGTGCTGTCCGGCTCGAATGACTGGCGGATCACCGGAGCCGACCCGGCGCCCGATCTGGGCGTCGTGCTCGAGAAGGTCGCCGCCCGGGTGCGGCGGCCAAGCGAGCTCGACGCCGCCCGGGTGCGGCGACCAGGCGAGCTCGACGCGCCGCGCGCCCAGGACGGAGGCGTCGTCTCAGCGATCCTGCTGGCGAGTCTCGCTGCAGGCGAGATCGACGGCGCCGTCGTCGCTCGAGAGGACCCGGAGCATCCCTGGAAGGGGATCCCGAAGCTCGCGACGACGGCGGACGAGATCCGCTCTGCCGCCGGGAGCTTCTACAACCAGACCATGGCGCTCGCGTCGTTGGATCTCGCCGCGGCCGGGTTGAGAAACGACGCCCGGGTGGCGGTGGTCGGTACTCCGTGCGAGATCCAGGGCATCCGGGCGCTTCAGGCCCGCCATTGGCGCCGCGGAAGCTCGCGGGTGGACGCCGTCGTCCTCACGATCGCCCTCTTGTGCACGAAAAGCTTCGACTACCGCAGGCTGCTTCTAAACGAGCTGCGGGACGGCCGCGGAGTCGAGCTTGCCGAGATCGGGAAGATCGACGTCATCCACGGCCGCCTCCTCGTCGAGGATCGTGACGGGGCCACGATCGTCGACGAGCCGATCAAGGACTTCCACGGGGCGGCACTGAAGGGCTGTGACGAATGTGCCGACTTCCTCGGTCGCGCCGCAGACATCTCGGTCGGCAGCGTCGGGAGCGACTCCGGCTGGTCGAGCGTCCTCGTCCGCACCGAGGCAGGGTCAGAGGCGTTCAAGCTCGCCGTTCCCGGTCTCGAGGTCGCCGAGCTCAACCACCCTGAGGCCCTCGAGCGGCTGGACCGTCTCGACAAGAAGATCGCCCGCTCGGCATTGCAGCGCGAGCTCGATCCGGACGGCCCTTTGTTCATCGACTTCGCGGAGCACGTCACCTTCTACGGAGGAACGGACCGAGCTCCGGTGTGGAAGTGACGATGAGCCTTCTCGCCGAAGAACCCGTCGAGCTGCGTGATCGCATACGAGCTCTGGCTGCGGTGGCTCCGGCTCAGGCCCGGCGCGTCCTCGTGCAGGAGGTCGCGCTCCTCGCGGGTGGCGAGGTCCACTCCGGGTTCGCCGCTCCGGCGACAGGGCTCGACGTCGAGTGTGTGTGCAGGGGCTACGAGCGCGAGCTTTGGCTCTGGCTTGTCGGGGAACGAACGTGGGCGCAGTGCGCAAGCGGCCTCGAGGGCCGTTTCCTCCGTCGTTTGCGGGCGCCGCAGCCGTGACCGTCCATCTTGTCGGTGCCGGACCCGGGGACCCCGAGCTCATCACCGTTCGCGGCGCGCGCCTTTTGTCCGTTGCCGACGTGGTCGTGCACGACCGCCTCGCCGCCCC
>Ga0182021_10009042_pt1 | contig 11787 bp, 7 predicted proteins | sample 612E3MmetaG_FD_120493 | JGI IMG/M metagenome (GOLD analysis project Ga0182021, IMG submission 120493) | Permafrost microbial communities from Stordalen Mire, Sweden - 612E3M metaG (Illumina Assembly) | ecosystem: Environmental > Terrestrial > Soil > Wetlands > Permafrost | place: Sweden...
CCCCATCGGCCGCCGCCCTTGCCTTCAGACCCCAGCTTGAGAGAGTCTCCGCCAGGATGCGCCGGTTGGTGGCGTTGTTGTCGATGACCAGTACGGGAATCCCCTGCAGAGCCTCCATTCCCGTGCGCAAGCCGCCGGACCCCGGGACGGCTCTGACTATGGTGGTGAAATGAAAACGGCTGCCTTTTCCCGGCTCGCTCTCCACCCAGATCCTGCCGCCCATCAGACCCACCAGCTTGGAGGAGATGGTCAGACCCAAGCCCGTGCCGCCATACCTGCGCGACATGGAGCTGTCTTCCTGAGCGAAGGCACGGAAGATCAGCTCCTGCTTCTCGGCGGGGATGCCGATTCCGGTATCGGCGACGATGAAGTGCAGGGTGGTCTCTTCGGCCGCGCCGCCCTCCATGAAAGCACGCAGGGAAACCTCGCCGTATTCCGTGAACTTCAGAGCGTTGCCGAGCAGGTTGACGAGCACCTGGCGGAGACGGGTCGAATCGGCGTTGACCTTTTCCGGCACATCCGCGCGGATCTCGCAGGTGAGCTCGATGCCTTTCTGTGCCGCCCGCAGCGCAAACGTGCGGACGGTTTCTTCCAGCAACCCGGTCAGATCGAATTCGACGGCTTCTATTTCCAGCTTGCCGGCTTCGATTTTCGAGAAATCCAGAATGTCGTTGACCACCGTCAGCAGCGCGTCCGCGGAGGTTTTGGCGGTTTCGAGAAAGTCGCGTTGGTCGCCGGTGAGGCGGGTGTCCAGCGCCAGGCTGATCATCCCCATCACGCCGTTCATGGGAGTGCGAATCTCGTGGCTCATGTTGGCCAGAAACTCGCTCTTGGTCCGGCTGGCGGACTCAGCCGCGTCCTTCAGCGCGTCCGCCTCTTTCAGTTGGGCGCCGATGACTTCCAACTGGGAGCCGATGACTTCGCTCTGGCGCTTGACACGGCTTCGCAGGATAATCACACAACCCAGCACGCCCAGTGCGATGGCCAAAGCCAGAGCCAGCACCCGTTGCGTGTGGGCGGGGTTCCACCAGGAGGGCTTGCGAACCACCACCACATCTGCGGGCGACCGCAACAGGATTCGAAACGTCTTGGCGGTAGCGAATCCCACCCGCATAATGGAGCCCTCGGCGTCCGACTGTACCGTGCAGATTCCGGTCACCCGGATCGTGCTTCCCTCTTCCCAGGCCGGAACACCCTGCCCTGGGAGTTGGCCGGGCAGGATCACGGGAATGACGCGCCCGCCGGACGCCAGGACGAACACCGGGTCCCGCGCCGTCCGGTTCTCGCCGATCAACTGCCCCTCGATCGAGACCACCTGGGCGTCGTGCTCTCCTAAGACAGCCTCGTCCGCGGTGACCGCCACGGGAGTAACTGGCTGCCAGACTCCCGACGCGCGGTAGGTGGCGTCCGTCAGCGTCGGGGTAAACTCGCCCACCGCCGGAAAACCGACCGCGTCCACGACTTCACCCGGCTTCATGGGCGTGGTCTGGGTTGTCTGGCCGCACAGACCCTGCGTGCCGTCCCGCAGGCACAGGACGCGGCCGGGCCACAGCAGCGTCACCATGCCCCGAACATGGGCGCGGTGGTGGGAATCGGAGTTGGGCGTGAAGCGCAGCAAGCTGCCGATAGGCTGGACGGGCGTGGCGAGGGGATTCGCCGGCGCGGGTTCTTCCACTCTCACGCCGGCCATTCCGGGAAACATTATGTGGGCCCCGGTGATCTGCCGCTGGCGATTGAATGACGGTCCCGCGTTGCCGCGAATTCTCACCATGGCGTCGACCAGGCCTTCGTATGTGACGCCCGGCTCGTTCACCGCCGTGGCAGCGATCAGACCGTCGCCCAGCGCCAGCTTCAAAACGGCCTTGCCCTCGTGCTCCGAGACCGAACGCACCACCCCTTCCATCTCCATCCACTGCCCGTCGTCCGCGCCGGCCAGCAGGCGGGTCAGATTCACCCGCGGCGCCTCCGTTGGCAATTGGGACTCCGCGACCAAACGCGTGGTGGCATGGCTGACGATCGGGGCGAAATCCCCCGGGCCGCTGACGCCGGTCACCTCCACCAATTGGCCGGGCACCAGCGGAACCGCGGGCGTGGCCGCCAGCGCCACGAAGATGCACCCCGTGGCATCGCAGACGAAGAACGCCGCGTGCCAGGGATCCTCGCTCGTCCCCCCGCCCATCAGGTGGGGGTCGTAGTAGGTGACCACGCCCCGCAGGTGGACCGGGTAGGCGCGCCTGGATTCCTCCACGGGTAACTGGTGGGCGGCGCGGGCGGTCGTCAGAGCCGGCAGCCCGGTTCCCTGACTCTGCGCCACCGGCAGCAGGCCAAAGAAAAGCAACGCCAGCCAGCTCCGTGAAACCCGTGAGCCGCTCTCCTCGCACCTGTTCGCGGTGTTCATGGCCGGCGTCGGACGTATCCTCTTGTTCCTTATCGGCCGATCGGCAACTTGTTTAACCGGCCCACCGCTGGATTCGCGGGCGAAGCGGACGCCGGCCGCGAAAGCGGTGGCCCCGGCTCAAGCCATGGTACACTGGGCACTCTCGCCGAGGCGCAGCGATGACCTCTCAAATTGCCCGGGCGATTGTCGATTTCATCTTCCTGGGCGTGGCCATCGTCGCGCCCGGATGGCTCTACCTCTCCGCCTTGGGCTTCCGCTGCCGGTACGGAATCGACCGCCTGTTTGCGGCAGTAGGGTGCAGTCTGGCCTATCTCGGCATCTCCGTCATGGTGGTGGCCTACCTCGGTCTGTACACCAGGGCCGTCTGCCTGCTCCTGGTCCTTGGGCCGGCCTGCGGGTTAGCCTACCGGGAGCGCAACAAGGTGAGACGCTGGCTCGACCGGAGCGCCTGGACCGGCTGGCGAATTCTTCCCCCGCTGCGGGCTTCGGATGCTCCGGCTTTTCTTTTGGTGGGCGTTCTGCTCATCCTGGAATTCGTCCGCTCCGGCGCCACGCCTTTTACCGAGTGGGATGCGGTGGTCAGTTGGGACAAGTGGGCAATCGACTGGGCAGGCCGCAGCAGCATCCTGGGGTACGCCTTTGGCGGGTACTCCCAGTTACTTCCGATCTTTGGTTCTCTGGGCTACAAGATCATGGGATCGTGGGGCGCGACTCTTCCCATGGAGACGTTCGTGTTTCACGCGTACCAGGGGGTCTTCGCCGTGCTGTTGGCCCTGGCAACCCTGCGCCTGGCGCGCCTCCTGGGAGCTTCCGGGTGGCTGGCGATTCTCTTCCTGTTCGGCTCTTCCGTCCTCATGAAGTGGTTGACATCCGGCTATACGGATCCGCTGGTGGCGCTCCTGGTGACGCTTGCCACCTGCATCCTGGTGGGTGGTCTGGGCGGCGAATGGTCCACGCGCCAGGATGCCCAATGGGTGGTAGGACCCATGTTCCTGGCGGCTGCCCTGGCGAAGTTTACCGGCGCACTGTGGCTCCTGCTGTTGCTCTTCATTGCGGTCGAGGTGCGCGTCTTCGGGAAATCCAACCGTCCGCGGCGCTTCCCCCGCTCCTTTCCCGGCTTGGCCATGATCCCGGCGTTGGCCGGCTTGGGCCTTTTTTACGGCTATCAGCTCTATGTGGAGAACACCATCGATTTCGGCAAAGTCAGCCCCAACGACTTCATGTTATCCATGAAGGCCATGCCCGCCTCGTTGAACGGCGCGGTGAATCAGGCTGCCGGCAACCGGAGCGCTCGAATGCGCCTCGGCAGAATCTCGCGGGGACATCCTGGACGGCTACTCGCTGCCGCAGAGCCTCCGTACGCCTTTCGCGGCGATGGCGCTCGCTTTGACTCTCGCGGGGCTGATGGTCTTGCCGTTTCGCTCGATACCGCTGTTTGCCGTGCTCTACTGCGTCTATTGGTATGAAACCGCCTCGTACGACTATCGCAACCTCCTCCCGGTTTTCCCGATCCTCGCAATTTTTCCGGCCGCCGGCTATGTCCGGCTGCAGCGGTGGCTGGCGAAATACGGTCCAAGATTGATCCTCTATTCCAGGACGAGACATGGCGCGTAGAGGGGCCCAGCAGGCCGAAGAGCCATTGCGAGCCGACAAGCGGCGTTCCGCGGGCCGTGCAGTGGCTGTTTTCGGGTGGCCGAACCTGGCACTCTACTTGTTCTTCGGCGCCGCGCTTTCGATTTCCGTAGTATCGAGAATCTCGGAAAGCTGGGCAGCGTTCCCGGCGGCAATTCAAGACTTCTATGCCGTGGTGCTCGAGCCAAGTTCGGCTGACGCCAAACTCAGCCGCTTTTTCGCCGACGATTACCGGGGGATCCGGTTCCTGGACGATTCGCCTTTGACGGCTTCAGATCCGCATATTCTCGCCGCGGGACCGATGTATCGATTTCTGAAGAAGGGCATTTATTCTCTCAGTCCGATGTCCTGGGATTTTCTCCAGCCAGGCGATCTGTATTTTTCGGCCCGGCCCAACACGCCCTCGGACGGTTGGACGATGTTGCGGGATGCGCCATCGAGCCTCATGATTTACGAGCCGGGCGCCATAGCGCCGAAGCCCGAATCGATGCTCTTGATGGGCGCTCACGCGCCGAAGTTGTTGCGCTCCAGCGAGGCAGGACTGGAGACTGAATTCACCGGCGAGGGTAGTCTGCTGGCGATCGACGTACTCAAGGATGTGGGGCAGCACCGGGGCGCGGTGGTTACGTTCCGGTTCATGGTGGAATCCCCGGGAGTGGAGCCCGCGATCGTAACCGGGATTGTCCCGTATTCATGGGACGTGATCGACAAGGAACATACATTCAAGTGCATGAGGCCGCTGGACGGCGGCGCCCCCGGCAGATACGCGTGCTCCGGGATGGTGACTTTCCGGGATGTGCCCTTGTCGGCAAGATTGACCGTGGACGGCGTGTATGTGGGCTTCGGCAGCGATACGGAGGGGGTGCGTGCCGTGTTGAAGAACTACACCTACCGCGTGTACACGGGCATAGGCTCCCTCCAGTTGCGGCCGTAACCGCAAAAAAGGGGTCAGACCCCTTTTTCGGTGATGGTGACTACGCGGCCGGCGTCCACGTCCTTGACCACCGTCTTCGCGCCGGAGGGCCAGCGGACGCTGATGGAATCGGCGCGCGTGGCGGCGCCCAAGCCGAAATGCAGCCGCAGGTCGTTCTGCGATAGGTAGCTGCCGCCGCTGCGCACTTCGTCGATTTGCGTGCGGCCGCCCGCCGTGACCGCCACGCGCGCCCCGATGGCGCTGCGGTTCGAGCGCGTCCCCACCAGCCGCAGCAGCAGCCAATGCCCCGCGGCGGGCCGGCTCTGTTTCCATAGCGACGGCGGCTCGTTCTGGTTGTTGGCCAGGATCTCGAGCGTGCCATCGTTGTCGATGTCGGCCGTAGCCAGACCGCGCGCCGAGTGGCGGGCGGCGAACGCCGGGCCGGCCTCCCCGGATATGTCCTCGAACGTGCCCTTGCCGGTGTTGCGGTACAGGGTGGCGTGGTCGCGGGAGTGAATGTCGATGTTCTGGCGGTCCACCTCCGGGAATACGTGGCCGTTCACCACCACCAAGCCCTTCCAGCCGCTGTTCTCGAAGTCCAGAAAGGCGCAGCCCCAGTTCACGAAGCGCGTGTTCCTGGCGAGGCCCGCGGCCATGGTGACGTCGTCGAACTGGCCGTCGCCGGTGTTGCGATAGAGCAGCGAGCGCTCGTCGGAGAAGTCCGAGCGGAAGATGTCCAGCCGGCCGTCCCCGTCGTAATCCGCCGAGGCCAGCCCCATGCCGGAGAGTTCGCGGCCGTTTTCGTCGAAAGCCACGCCCCGCATCACGGCCTCTTCCGTGAACGTGCCGTCGCCCTGGTTGATGAAGAGCGTGGCCGCCGTCTGATCCCCCACCACGTAGATGTCCGGACGGCCGTCGTCGTTGACGTCCTGGGCGAGGACCGCGAGCGAGTAGTGGCCGTTCGCCTTGGCGATCCCGGATTTCACCGACACGTCTTCAAAAGTCCCGTCACCCTTGTTGTGGTACAGCAGGTTGGTTTCGAACGGCAGCCCGCGCGGACCGCAGTTGACCGCCATGCCGCGGTAGAAGCAGTACGGGTTCGAGCCGGCCTTGGGCGTGGTGGCGAAATCGAACTTCAGGTAATTGGCCACGAACAGGTCGAGGTGTCTGTCGCCATCGTAGTCCAGGAACGCGCAGCCGGTGTTGTAGCGGACGCGGTCCTGGGTAAGACCAGCCTTGGCGGTGACGTCTTCGAACCGCTGGCCGCCCAGGTTGCGGTAGAGACGGTTCCGGCCCCAGTAGGTGACGAACAGGTCGGTGTAGCCGTCGTTGTCGTAATCGCCCGCGCAGACGCCCTCCGCCCAGCCGGAGGAGGTCAGGCCGAGCGAAGCGGTGACGTCCGTGAAGCGGCCATTGCGGTCGTTGTGGTACATGCGGTTGGTGCCGCCATCGCCCGAAAGGACGAAGATGTCGGGGTAGCCGTCGTTGTCGTAATCGATGAAGGCCACCCCGCTGCCGGTGGTCTCGATGATGTACTCCTTGGTCTTCTCGCCGCCGTTGGGGAAGGAGGCGGTGAGGCCGGCTTCCTTGGCGATGTCGCGGAAGTCGGGGGCGGACTGGGCGGCCGCGAGCAGGAACAGGGCGGCGAAGGCCTTCACTGCGTGGGCGCCTTTTCTCCGAGGCGTTTCAAAAAGTCGGTGAACTCGCCCTCGGGCGGACGCTGGAGTTTTTCGAGTACCTGCTGCTCGCGCCGCGCCTTCTCCAGTTGCCCGGAGTTGCGGTAGGCCATCATGAGACTGTAGTGCGCCGGCTCATTGGCGGGCTGCATCCCGACCACCCGCTCCAGCAACGGGATGGCCTCGGCATACTGTTTGGCCTGCACGCGCATCCTGCCGACGGCCAGGGCCGCTTCGGGAAAATCGGGGCTCAGATCGAGAGCCTTCCGGAAATGCCGCAGCGCCTCGTCGGGGCGGCCGCAGGCGTTGTGGATCTGCCCGATCTGGAACTCCGCTGCGGCGTCCCCGGCATTCAGCGCCAGTTCGGCCTCGAACTCGGTCTGCGCCTTGGCCAGCGCTTCCGGGCTATGCGATTCCAGCAGAATCGCGCGGCCCAGGCGGAAGTGCAGGTCGATCGCCCGCGGGTTCTTCTCGATCGCCTTGCGGTACTCGGCGGCGGCTTCGGCGAACTTGTTCTGGGTCTCGAAGATCTCCGCCGAAAGCTGGTTGACGCGGTAGGAGGCCGGCGTACTAGCGAACATCCGCCGCGTGGCGTCGTTGAAGGCCCGCATGTGGACGCGCGCCGACAGGTAGAGAACGTCGGCGTCGCCGGGATAACGGGCTTCAAGCTGGGCGGCGATGGGGAGCGCTTTGGCGGTTTGCTCCTGGGCGATGAAACACTGCGCCAGAGCCAGCCCGGCGAGGCGCGCCAGTAGCGGGTCGGGGGACTTTTGGAAACGATCCGCCAGATCCGCAACGGCGTCGCCGCAATGGCCCGTGGCCGCCCGCGCGAGCGCCAGAAAAGTGCGCGCAGGTTCGTCGCGCGGGTCCGCGCGGAGAGCGTCTTCGAGCAAGCGGCTGGCTTCGAGGTAGCGGCCCTGCTGGAAGGCGGCCACTCCCTGCTCGGTGGGGGAATCGGCGGCCAAGAGAGGGAAGGCGGCCAGCAGTGAAGCCAAGAATGAGCCGCAGATGAACGCAGATAAACGCAGATAAGCAACACGCTTTGATCCGCGTTCATCTGCGTTCATCAGCGGCCAATCATGTTTTGGGGATTGCCTAGTGTCCGGCATCGTCAAGCATCAGCTCCGCATTGGAAAATCGATGGCGCTGCTGTCCTTCGTAATAGCGGAACGAGAGCAGCGGAGGCGGGCCGGGCGCAATCTCGGGCCGCGGGGCCACGCGCTGGGAAGGCGTGGCGGCCAGTTCGACCACTTGCCCGGAAGCGGCAATCTCTTTGGTCAACCGGTCGAGAGTGCCGCCGCCCGCGACCAGCATAAAGCAGACCAGAATCATCATGGTTCCCCCAACTCCCGGAGCGCCTTTTCGGCAAGCTGGTACCCCGGCTTGCGGTCCAGCAACTGGCGCATCACCGCGCGCGCCTTGTCGGGTTCGCCCAGGCGCACCCAGGTTCGCGAAAGGTTCAAGTATAGTATATCTTCGTTGGGAGCCACCTGAATCCCGTACTGAAACGCGGCGATGGCGTCCTTGTTCTGGCCCAGGTTGGCGTACAGCACGGCCAGGTTGTTGATGGCGGAGGCGTCGTCGCGGCGGATCGAAATGGCCGTCTCGAACAGCTTGCGGGCTTCCTCGCTGCGCCCGGCCTTGGCCAGCAGCAGTCCCAGCTTGTTGGCGGCCTCGCCGTTGTGCGCGTCCACCTCGAGCGCATGGCGATACAGCCGTTCGGCCTCGGCGGCGGCGCCCAGTTTCTCCTGCATCTGGCCGGCATTCACCAGCGCGTAGGGGAGATCGGGGTCGATCTCGAGCGCCCGTTGGTACAGCCGCAAGGCTTCCCCGGGGTTTTCGGCGGCGGCCTCCACGCCTCCCAGATCGTTCCAGAACTCGGGCGAGGCGGGATCCAACCGCGCGGCGCGCTCGAACGCTTCGCGCGCCGGCCCCAGGCGCTTGGCTTCCAGGTGAATGCGGCCGATGGCGGCGATGGTCTTGGCGTTCGAGGGCGACCGCCGCGACGCCTCTTCCAGGTAGGGCAGCGCCTGCTCGGGATAGCCGGCCATCCACATGGCGCCGCCGATTTTGAAATAGTCGCGCGCCGGGCGGCCGTGGTAGACGCCCTCGAAGGGCAGCGCCCGCGGATCGGGCACCGGCCCGTCCACCGCGCGCAGGTCGGCCTCCACCACGGCCGCCGCCGGTGGCTCGGCGTAAATGCGGCGCACGCGGCTTTCGGAATCGATCAGCAAGCACAGCGGCGTTTCGAGCGGGGCGCGGTAGTCGAACAGGTAGCGGCGGAGAATGGCATAGGCCGCCGCCAGATCGGCGGGAGCGCTGCGCAGGTCCAGAAGCTGCGGAGGCGTGGTATAGCGCGGCAGCGGCTCGCCCGCGTGCAGCACCAGCAAGGCCGGCCCCGGGCGCTTCTCCGGCAACGGCACGGGCTCGCGCAGCCAGGTGGTGAACAGGCGCGACCGGTTGTCCACCGAAGCGAGCGGCAGGTCCGCCCCCAGTTCGACGCGCGGACGCAGCGGTTCGCGCAGGAGCCCCGTCGCGTCCTCGGTGATTTCGTACAGGAACCCCGCCTCGAGCGGCGGCAATTCCAGCACCGCACCCGATGGCCATACGATGCGAACCTTCTCCGCGCGCTTCCGCTCGCCCAGCCCGAAATGCAGCCGCTTGGTGTGCTGCGACAGGTACGCCGATCCGGCCACCAGCCACTTAACCTGGCCGTCCACTTCCACGCGCGCTCCGATGGCGTCGCGGTTGGATTGCGTCCCGTGCAGCCCGATCACGAGGCGCTGGCGCATGGCCCCGCGCACGTTTTGGAACAGGCGGATCTGCGGCCCCACGCGGTTTTTGACCACCAGATCGAGGTTTCCGTCGCCGTCAAAATCGAGAAACGCGAAGGCGCGGCTGTCTTCGGCCACGTCGATTCCGCTGGCCCAAGAGAAATCGTAGTAGCGCCCCGCGCGGCGGGCGTACAGCACGTTGTGCTCGGGGCCGGCCCAACTGTAGTCCTCGCGGATCAACTGGTTGATGGCGTTCCAGCCGTTCTCGTAGGCCGGCGCCCGCTCGTACCGGGGCGGCGATTTGGACACCACCTGGCGGTAGAAGTAGCTCATCAGGTCGGTGCGGCTGTTGTTGGTCAGCATGCCGCAGGCGATGTAGAGTTCCGGCGCGCCGTCGTTGTCGAAATCGCAGCCGTCGCAGCTCCACGACCAGTGGCCCATCTCGACGCCCTGCGAATCGCCGGTGTAGGTAAAAGTTCCGTCGCCTTCGTTATGAAAGAGCGAATTGCCTTTGACGTGCCGGCGGTAGACGTCCCGCAGGGCCGGGTCCTGTTTGGCCGGGCCGAACTCGGGATCGTTGACAATCCGCTGCCCGCAGGAACTCCACATATTGGAGATCAACAGATCGGGACGCCCGTCGCCATCGTAATCCAGCCATGCCGCGCTCATGCCCGGGCCGAGGTCCACCACGCCGGCCTCTTCGGCCACGTCGCGGAAATGGCCGTTGGTATTGCGGTAGAGGTTCTTGCGGCCGAAATCGTTGGCCACGAAGAGATCCGGCCAGCCATCGCCGTTGTAGTCGCACCAGGCGCCGGCGAAGCTGAAGCGGTTGTTGTTGTGGTCCATGCCGCTCGCCGCGGTCACGTCCTCGAAGTGGGGCGAGACATGGTCCAGGCGGTTGCGGAAGAGGAAATTGGGCGGGCCGTTTTGCGCGTCGTGATAGGGCGTGGGGTAGCGGTACTGGGCTTCGCTCTGATAGTACACGTAGCTGCACAGGTACAGGTCCAGCCGGCCGTCGCGGTCGTAATCGGCCGCCGACACGCTGGTGAAGGTGCCCTGCGGCGCGGTGGCGAAGCGAAAGGCGTCGGGCGCCAGCGTGAAATGGCCATGCCCGTCGTTGAGGAACAGCATGGGCTGGATGGGCCGCACCAGCACCAGGTCCTGATGCCCGGAGTTGCGCAGATCCGCGAACAGGGCGCAGGTGGTGTCGTCGAGGATGTCCAGCCCGGCCTCTTTCGAGATGTCCCGGAAGCGGCCGCGGCCATCATATTTATAGAGGCGGTTGGGCATGCCGCCCTGCTGGCAGACGTAGATCTCGTCGGCGCCATCATTGTCGATGTCGGCCACCGCGATCCCGTTCTCGCCGTAAACATCCAGGCCGCACGCCGGGTCCAGGCGCGACCGCCAGTACGGGACTCCCTTGGCGAGCTGCCCGTCGAAGGAGGGGACGCCAGAGAACGCCGCCCCGGTGACATCGCGGAACCACCGCGCACTGGTGCGCGTCAGGGTTTCCTCGACCGGCTCGAGGTGCGTCAGCGCGCCGTTCCAGGCGAACTTCCAGATGCCGATGCGGTGCTGGAACTCGCCCGCGTTCTGGCTGCGGATGTCGTAGCGCAGCAGGCCGCCCGGCAGGGAGTAGAAGCGCGCGCGCCGCACGGCGCCCAGCGATGCCCGCCACTGCTTCCAACCGGAGACGGGATCGCCGCGCCCATCGAACACGGCGACCGCCACGTCGGGCGCGATGTTGCGGTACTCGACGGGCAGGGGCGATGCGCCGCCGCACGCCGCGGCCGACGGCAGGTCGCCGGTTGCGAGCGCCGACGCCAGGCGCGTCTCCACCTCCATGGCGGTCTTCTCGCCGGGGAACTCGTCGCTGCCCGGCTCGGCGAAGGCCATGACGGCTGCGTCAGGCGACTGCCGCTTGAATTTGACCGGGAATGGCGATGCCGCATGGGCGTACCGGGAGAGCCACGGCGCCGCCGCGCAGGCCGCCAGAAATTCGCGCCGCCTCATGGTAGGGCGGACCGCCTGGTCCGCAGCCGGCCCCCTGGCCGGCTTCTCTCCGGTAGCAAGTACCTTTTGATTCCGTCGGCGAAGAGCGGGACGAGGGCGTCCCGCGCGGACCAGGGGGTCCGCCCCACGAATGTGGCGCACGCACTCGTGCGTGCCGCGTCGCCACTCGTGGCGACGCCCGGCGAATCACGCGCAACTCGCCAAGCGTCCCGATGAGTCGGGACGCGGCACGCACGAGTGCGTACGCCACACCGCCTCATGGCTGCTTCTCCCCGACGCCGGTTTCGGCCGCGGTCAAACGCTCGTGCTCGGCGCGTTCGGCCTGCGCCAGTTCCCGCTGCCCCAGCTTGTCGTACGCCCGCGCGAGCTGAAAGTGCGCCG
>Ga0182021_10009043_pt1 | contig 11786 bp, 12 predicted proteins | sample 612E3MmetaG_FD_120493 | JGI IMG/M metagenome (GOLD analysis project Ga0182021, IMG submission 120493) | Permafrost microbial communities from Stordalen Mire, Sweden - 612E3M metaG (Illumina Assembly) | ecosystem: Environmental > Terrestrial > Soil > Wetlands > Permafrost | place: Sweden...
CGCCGGCCTCTGCCCCGACTGCGGCCGCGACCTCAGCCGCGAGCCGCACACGCACGAGCACAAAGAGGCCGACCCGCGCTGGTCGGCCCTGGAAAAACTCCGCGGCGATCTTTAAGCGCCGAAAGTCCGACCGCAAAGCGGTCTCTGACTTTCGGCGGCGGACTAACGATGCGATCAACGACGTGCGCTGGCTTGATCACTCGTTCGTGCGCCTTTAATGCGCTACGGCTGATGCCGATGATGCAGGAGTACCCGGTCCCGGGACGACCTGATAGAACGGAGAGCGCGTGGATCTTGGTATCGAGCGGCGAGAGTTGGAGCCCGAGCGGTTGCTGATGATCGAGCTGACCACCTCGATCGATCGCTTTGACGCCGACCTCTCGGCTGCGTTCGGGCGAATAGGCGAGGTGCTGACGGACGCCGGCGCCGTGTTCGCGGGGCCTGGTATTTGCGCCCATCCCAAGCGGATAACGCGCCCGGGGAAGGTCGCTGCCGTCGTCGGAATCCCCTTCGAAGGCACGGTCGAGCCCGGTGAGGGAATGAAGATCGAGGAACTACACGGCGGTCGCGCACTCGTCGGCATCCTGTACGGGCCCTACGAGAGCCTCCCGGAGGCGTGGGCCGAGATGAACGGCTCGCTGGCGAAGGGCGAGCGGCGGCGGCCCAAGGCGGCACCCTACGATCGCTTCCTGCGCAGCATGGTCAACGTCGTCCATCCTGAAGAGCTGATTACCGAGCTCGTCATCCCACTCGCCTGATCGGGTTCGAGGCCGTCCACACCCGCAGGGCCTTCAACGAGCTCCGTGTGGGTCTTAGACTCAGGACTACATGGCCGATCGAGAAGAAAATCTCGCCTACCTGGGTTTGAGCGCCGACGCGACTCTGGCCGAGATCAAGCGCGCCTACGCGTTTCGCCACGCCTCCGCGAGCGAGCGGCTCGCCGTCGGCGACGAGAGCGCGCGGATCGAAGTGGCGGCCCTCGAGGAGGCCTACGAACGCCTCACGGGGCTCAGCGTTGTTCAGCAGCCGCTCAGAGCGCCTCAGATCGAGGGTTACGGCATCGGGCGCACCGGCTTGGAAAACGCGCCGCCGATCGATTTGCACCTGCGAGAGCCGTCCTGGTGGGAGTGCTATCTCTCCTTTCTGTTTGCGCTCGGTTCCGCGGCGGTGCTCGCGGGCCTGATCGCCTATCTCCCGCGCGTCTATCACCGGGGCGGCTTCCTGATTCCGCTCGGCGCTCTGGCGCTCAGTGCGATTCTCTCGATCGCAGCGACGATGCTCGCCGAAGGTGAGCTCGAGCAAGGTGTCCGCGCCGGATTCCTCGATCGCAAAGGACTGGGCGCCGGTCACCGATCGGTGCGGCTGCGCGGTCGCGTCGCCCGGGTATCGAGCGTGCTCAGCCGTGCTGTCCGCTGGCTGATTCCCCTTGCCCTGATAGCCACGGTGATGCTCAACTTCGCCTCGCTGTCGGGCCACTGGTCGCTTCGTAAGTGAGCGAAAGAGCCGATCTTCTCTTTGCTCTGGGCTTACCCGCGTAGGCAAGCTCGAGGGAGGCCGAGCTCGACCAGCTCGGACGCGTGCTCAAACGGCTCGAGGGCATCGGGGAGATCGCGGTGGATGTCGAGCCCCTACTACAGCCCCGACCTTGGGGCGTCGTCATTCGATCTGATCGGTCTGGTCGAGAATCCCTTCTACTACCTCATCTACGTCTTCGCGCTCGTTGCCAAGACGCTCTCCAAAGCCGACCTCCACGCCCGCTCGCGCGCGATCTTTCTGGAAAGGCGCGGCTTGGAGCCACCACCGCGGCTCCCCGAGGGTCACATCTCACGCTCCAGAGCGGGGCGTCATTGGGCCGGACCGCGGCGTTGCTTGCCGTTCTGCTGGCGTTTTTACTGAGTTCCTCGTTCCTCCACGCTCTGGGTTGATCGGGCCGGCTCGCCGAGCTCGAAGGCCGAGACGGCGAATCGAGCCGCTCGGACCGCTCTTCAGCCTCGCGCGGCGTGTACACTACGCGACCGGTTATGGCTGTCCCGAAGCGGAAAACATCGAAGACCAGGCGAGACAAGCGCCGGACCCATCAGGGCCTCGAGGCGCCGCGTCCGAACGTCTGCCCGGTCTGCCATCAGCCCAAGCGCCCTCATCACATGTGCCCGACCTGCAAGCACTATCGCGGTCGTGAAGTCGAGCCGCTTCGGACCGACGCGCCGTAGCTCTCGGGTTCGCTTCGAGCCTCGTCGCGCCATACTTTCTGAAATGACCTCGGCGGAGATCGCTCTGAGAATGTCCAGGCCGATACGCATAGCCGTTGACGCCATGGGGGGCGACAACGCCCCGGACGCGATCATCGCCGGAGCACTCGAGGCCGCAACCGATCGGATCGAGCCGATCCTGGTTGGTCGCCGGGGCATAGATCCGGGCGGGCTCGCGCACGTCGTTGCCGACGACGTCATCGACATGCACGAAAAGCCGGGGAAGGCTGTGCGCACGAAGCCGCGCAGCTCGCTTGTGGTGGCCTGCCGGATGGTCGCCGAGGGGAAGGCCGATGTGGTCGTCTCCGCCGGCAACACGGGCGCGATGCTCGCGGCCGGTCTGCTCGTTCTGCGCCGCTTGCCCGGAATCAAGCGCCCGGCCATCGCCGTCATCGTCCCTTCGAGGAATGGCCCGTCGGTGCTCATCGACGCCGGCGCCAACGCCGATGCCCGGCCGCGCTACCTGCTCCAGTTCGCCCACATGGGCGCCGTCTTCGCTGAGGAGATCCTCGAGATCAAGCGCCCCAAAGTCGGTCTGCTCTCGATCGGCGAGGAGGCCGAGAAGGGCAACGAGCTCGTTATCGCCGCCCACAAGCTCCTCGCGGCAAGCGGTCTCAACTTCATCGGTAACGTCGAGAGCAGGCTGATCCTCGAGCATGCCGCCGATGTTCTCGTCTGCGACGGATTCACCGGCAACATCGCCGTCAAGGCGGTCGAGGGCACGGCTCGCTCGCTGCTTTTAGCTCTGCGCGATGCCGCTAACGGAGGCCTGCGTACCAAGGCCGGTGGGCTGCTCCTGCGCCCGGCGCTGCGCTCGGTGCGCGCTCAACTCGATCCCGACACCTACGGCGGCGCCTACCTGTTGGGCCTGCGCGGCCTGGCCGTGATCGCCCATGGCGACTCGGGCCCGTGGGCGGTTACGAACGCCATTCGCCTCGCCGCGCGTGGCGTCGAGCACCGCGTTGTGCAACGCATCGCCGAGCGCATGCCCTCCCGCGTGGTAGCATCGGCGCGCCCTTCGAACTCGACGGAATGAGGTGTCATGGCAGCATCGCGCGAAGAAGTCTTTGGACGCGTCAAAGAGGTCCTTGTCGAGCAGCTCGGTGTCGATGAGAGCGAAATTACCGAGGCGGCGTCATTTCAGGAGGATTTGGACGCTGACTCTCTCGATCTCGTCGAGCTGATCATGGAGCTCGAGGATTCGTTCGACATCAAGATCTCTGACGAGGACGCACAGAAAATCCAGACCGTCGGGCAGGCTGTCGAATACGTCACGGCGCACCAGAAGTAAGGCACCTGAGGGTCAAGCTGCTCTCCGCGGGCTGATCGAGTCCCTGCCCGCGGAGGAGTTGGAGCACGTCTTCACTCACTCCTCGTGGGCGCCCGACCGTGCGTCGTCATACGAGCGGCTCGAGTTCCTCGGAGACAGCGTGCTCGAGCTGGCCACGGCCAGGGCGCTCTACGAGCGTTATCCGGACTTCAGCGAAGGCCGCATGGCCAAGATTCGCTCGCACGTCGTCTCGCGCGCCAGTTGCGCCGTGGTGGCGCGCGAGCTGGGCTTGGGCGAAGAGCTGCTCAAGCACGGGCCGGGTGTCTCGCGCGAGGAGCTTGAGCGCCTGGCCGAGAACCAAAACGTTCTCGCCGCCCTGCTCGAGGCGGTATTGGCGGCGCTCTTCCTCGAGCACGGATACGAGCCGATCGAGCAGGCGGTCGTGGCGGCCTTCGACGCTCGCATCGAGTATGCGACGAACAGCCACGTCGACTTCAAAACCGAGCTGCAAGAGGCGCTGGCCCGCCGCGGTCAGCAGGTCGTCTACACGGTGCTCGACGCCGTCGGCCCTCCGCACGAGCGCACCTTCACCTGCGCGGCGACAGTCGGCGACGAGCGCATGGGCACGGGAATCGGCAGTACGAAGAAGGCGGCCGAACAGGCAGCCGCCAAGCAGGTGCTCGAGCAGGTCGAGCTAGACACCGCGAGCTGAGACCCCAACCGTGGTAGTCGGCCGGGCGCCGTCCTGCCCGACCGTCAAACTTGCGCTCGCATGCATGGGTTCGAAAGCATCCGCCTGGGCGGTTTCGTTGACCGTTGCCGCGTCTCGGGCCGGCCCGTCGGGGGTTCGCCCTGCATCTGAAGACGATCAAGGTTCGCGGCTTCAAGTCCTTCCCCGACGCCGTCGAGGTGCGCCTCGAGCCGGGCGTGGCCGTCGTGGTGGGGCCGAACGGATCGGGCAAGTCGAACATCGCCGATGCGATCGTCTGGGCGGCGGGCTCTCTAACCCCGAGCGAGCTCAGGGCCGAGAAGCCCGATGACGTCCTCTTTGCGGGTAGCGAAGGGCATCCCGCGCTCGATTCCTGCGAGGTCGAGCTGGTGTTCGACAACGAGGCCGGCGACGGCCCACTCGACTACAGCGAGCTGGCGATCACGCGGCGGCTACAACGCGGCGGCGAAGGCCAGTACCTGGTCAACCGGGCGCCCGTGCGCAGGATCGACCTCGTCGACCTCCTCTCCGATCTCGGGCTCGGTCACGGGATGCACTCGATCATCGGCCAGGGCCGCGTGGACGAGGTGTTGACCTCGCGCCCGGCCGACAGGCGCAAGTTGATCGAGGAGGCGGCCGGGCTGGGCAAGTTCAAGCGCCGCCGCCACCGGGCCGGGCTCAAGCTGGCCCGCGTCCAGACTCAGGTCGAGCGTGCTCTCGACGTCGAGGCTGAGGTGAAGAAGAGATTGCGCCCGCTGGCGTTGCAGGCGAGCGCCGCCGAGCGGGCGGAGAAGCTGCGTGGCCAGATCGCCTCGCTCGAGGCAAGGATCGCTGAGCTCGATCTCGCCTCGGTGGACGAGCGCCGAGCCGAGACCGAAACGCGGCGCGAGCAGGCGCGGCTGGCACAAGCGCAGGTGCGAAGTGAGCTCGAGCAGCTGCTGGCCGAGCGCGAGCGGGCCGAGGAGGAGCTGGCGGATGTGGCCGGGAGCCGCGAGGCGGCTCTGGCCGAGCTCTATCGCCTGCGCGGAGCGGCCGAGCGCGTCGAGATTCGGCGCGAGGCGGTTGCGGGACTGGGCGATGAGCTTGCCGGGTTGCTTGCCCGCAGCCGCGAGTCCGACTCCCAGGAAGGACAGGCCGAGCTGGAGGCGCTGGAGCGCTCGCTCGTCTCGGCGCGGGAAGTTGTCGAGCGGACGGAAAGCGATCAGCGTGCCTGTGAAGAGCGTCTCAAACGCAGTCTCGGCGAGCTGGCGCGGTTGGAGCGCATGGAGTTGGCGCGGCTGGAAGCCGAGTCGCAGACTCTGCTCGGGCGGCGTACGAAGGTAGAGGAGAGCCTTTCCGAGCTCGCTGCGCTGCCGGAGGTCGCCGGTCGGGACGTTGTCAGGCTTGCAGGTGCCGTCGAGAGACTCTCACTGCGGCGAGAGTCGCTCGCGGTTTCGCTGGAGCGCGCGCGGGAAGAGCTGGTCGAGGCGGAAGCGCTGGCGGCAAGCGACGGCCCGAGCTTTGTAGAGCTGGAGAGGGCGGAGAGGCAGGCGGCTATCCGCGCGCGCGAGCTGGCACTGGAGTGCGACAGCCTCTGCGAACGGGCCCGGCACGCGGCCGAGCGGCTGAGCGTGCTCGAGCGCACGCTCGAGGAGCGCGAGGGCATCCCGCCGGCGGCGAGGGCTCTGGCCGAGACCGGCGAGCTGCTGGCGCTCTCGCTGCTCGAGGTCGAGCCCGGCTACGAGCAGGCCGTGACGGCGGCTCTGGCCTGGCGCGCCGCGGCGCTGATCGCGCCCAATCCCAAGCGCGGGCTCGAGCTGCTCGAGAAGGCGCGCCGGGACGGACTCGGTGGGCTGGCGGTTGTGCTCGACGGCGCGAGCGAGCGCGGCGGCAAGACTCCGCCGCTCGTAGGCGCCCTTCCGCTCAGCGGCTTCGTCTCGGGCGACGAGCGGGCGCGCAGGCTTCTGGAAGGAATCTGGCTGGCCGATCTGGAGCAACTGCCCGAAGCACGCTCGGGCATCGTCGTCAGTCGCGAGGGACACGGTTACGACGCCGATCGGGGTGAGCTCTGGTTCGCGGGCAGCGCGGCCGAGGCGTTTCTGCTCGAGCAGGAGGCGCGCCGCCGCGAGCTGGTGGCAGAGGTGAAGAAGCTTTACGGTGACGCCGCGACCGCGGAGAAGGCGTTCAACGCGGCCGAGCGCGAGGCCAAGGTGGCCGCAAAGGCGCTGGCCGAGGTCGAGCCGGCCCGCCGCCGCGTGCTTTCTCCGATCTTCCTGCAGCGCCTTGTCGCGATCAGCGCGCGGTTGGAGGAGGCGCTGAGGTTGGCCGCGCAGTCTGCCGCCGCCTTACGTGAGCCGCTCCAGAGCAAGGCCGAAGAGAGTCGCGGACAGGTCGCGCAGTTGAGCGAGGAGTTGCGCCGGCTGGCCTCGGGCGAGGCGGAGCTGCGGCAGGTGTCGATCCAGGCCCGCGAGCGCCTCTCGGCGGTGCTCCGCCGCTCGGGTGGAGAGCTGGACGAGCTAGAGCGGATCGAGCTCGACTCCGAGCAGGCGGTCGCCCGCAGGCAGGAGCTCGAGAGCGAGATAGTTTCCCTCGAGGAAGGGCTGGCGCGTGCGCTGCAGGCGACGGAGGCCGCGCGCGTGAAGGCCGATGCGGTTACCGAGGTGCGCAGAAAAGCTCGCTCGGCGCGCGCGCATCCGCCCGAGGCTTTCTGCGCCCGTCTGAGCGCTTCCTGCCAGCGGTTGCTCGGCGCTCTCGGCTCGATTTCCGAGCCCGTCGTCCGGCTCGAGACGCCTCTGCGAGAACGGGTTGAAGCCGGAGCCGCCCACGCGGGCGACCTCGGTGGAACGCTGCGCCGGCTCGGCGCCGAGGAAGCGGCTCTGCGCGAGCGCACGAGTGCCGAGGGCGAGCGCCTGGCAGCGATCGGGGTTGAGATGGCGCGTCTCGACGCCGAGACCGAAGACGCAACACGCCGCCGCGGCGGCGCCGAGGTGGAACCGGCCGAGGGCGACGACCGCGAGGAGATACTCCGAACGCTCGAGCGTGGCCAGAGCCGCCTCGAGGATCTTGGCCGCGTCAATCCGCTGGCCAAGGAGGAGTACGCCGAGGAGAAGGCGCGGCTCGAGGAACTCGAGACGCAGCGCGCCGACCTCGCGCAGAGCCTGGTCGAGCTGGAGAAGCTCTGCGCCGAGCTGACCGAGACGGTCGAACGTCGCTTCGCCGAGACCTACCAAGTCGTTGCTGCCACCTTCGAGGAGGTCGCGGCCACTCTCTTCCCCGGCGGCGAGGGACGGCTGCGCCTGACCGAGCCTGTCGCCTCGGCGGGGCCCGAGTCCGACGAGGAGACCGGGATCGAGATCGAGCTGCGCCCGGCCGGAAAGCGCGTCAGCAAGCTCTCGCTCCTCTCCGGCGGCGAGAAGTCACTGGGCGCCATCTGCTTCCTGTTCGCCCTCTTCCTCGCCCACCCGTGCCCCTTCTACCTCCTCGACGAGGTAGAGGCGGCGCTCGACGACGCCAACATAGGTCGCTTCGTCGAGCTGCTTCGCCGCTACGCCGATCGCGCCCAGTTCGTCGTGATCACGCACCAGAAGCGCACGATGGAGGCGGCCGACCTGCTCTACGGCGTGACCATGAGCGGCGACGGCGTCTCCCAGGTCGTCTCGCGTAGAACACCGCGCGAGCCCGAGCTCGCGATCGCCTAGCTTCCTCGGCCGGCGGAAGAAGCGCCGAGGTGCCGATCGATCACTGGCGCCACCTGACGCCGCTGGCGGCACGATCCTCTCCGGGCCTGTCCGAAGGACTATCCCCTCCGGGCTCGCACCGCCAGCGGCGCCCCGAGAAATCTAGGCGAGCGCGAGGTGGCGCTGGCGAGCGCGTAATCCTCGTCGTTTCCTCGTCCAGCGTCTGCCTTATGCTGACAATCGTGGATATCGCTGAGCCTGCTACCCCCGAGCAACTCTCGGCGTTAAAAGAGCTCCTTGACAAATACCTGATAGGCGATCTTGAGACGATGGCTGGTCTAGAGAAGGATTCCGGCGGCCTCGGTTACCCGATGCTTCAGACCATCCTTGGTGGCATGGAGTTCATCGGGATGCTGATATCCGACAAGAAAGACGGCTTGGCGTTCGAAGCGTTCTGGAACGAACTAGCCGGGGATCTCCCGATATACGAAGGAGCGAGGAAGGCTTTCCGCGCGATTCGTAATAGCTCTGCCCATTTCTATCTCGTGCACACAGGGGTGTCTGTTACGAAAGACGGTGTGAACCATCTGACGCAAACAGAAGAAGGATTTCTGAGCATCGATCTTGTCTGCTTCTACCGAGATTTCCTGACGACGTACGGGCGGCTGATGAGCGACTTGTTGGGCGACCCTCGGCGAGCTCTCGGGTATTCGAGGGTCAGCCGTGAGCTTACGAAAAGCCAGGAGATCAAGCGATTCGCGGCCACCCTGAACACCGCAAATCCTCGTCTCGGCGTACACCATGGCCCAAGCGGAACACCAGATCCCGGAAAGCCGAGCCCCGGGAGCGCCACATCGGTACCAAGCGTCACGAATTCCGCCGCCTTCGTGACTCAGGCTGATCTCGGTCATGGCCACCTCTGAGAAAACGCGAGATGGAGGCTAGCCCACCTCGCGCATCATCTTCTCGATCGAGTCCACCTTCTTGCGCAACTCGGCGAGATCGCTCTGCATCGCCTTCGCGGCATCCCGCGTCTCCTTGGCGAGCGTCTCGTAGTCGGCGGCGATCATGCGGTACTGCTCGCCGTACTCTCCCTTCGCCTTCTCGGCGGCGACGCTTGCGTTGCCTGCCACGATCGACGACAGAACCGCGACGACGCCGATGACGACGATCGCAATTACGACTGCCAGAGGCCATCCCATCTCTACTTCCCTGCCTTTCTTTTCATATCTTTATCGAGGCTCAGCGTTGCTACGGCCTCCGTTATGCGCTTCGGTGTGAGCTGTTCGTCGAACTCCGTCACCTCGTAGTAGCGAAGCGCCTTTCCCTCGGCGGAGACCTCGTGGTGTCCGATTACGAGGCCCGCCTTCTCCAGTATCTGAAGATGCATGTGTAGGAGCGGCCGGCTAATGCACAGCTCGCGCGCCAGCTCGCTCACGTACGCCCGACGCTCGCTCAGCGCCGCGAGGATGCGGAGCCGGTGCGGGTTTGCCAGGGCACTGAGAATCTTTAAGAGTTGGTCGCCTGTCCGATCGCTAGTCATGCTTCTCCTTCACATGTCAGAGAAAACTTACAGGTGGTTGCGGAACCTGTCAAGAAATCGCGAGTCCGAGGGGCGACCGAGTCTCGACTACCCTTGAGTCGATGAGCCGAACCTGGTCAGAGCTGCTCGGTGAGCCGGATGTCCCGGCCGAGGCCGCCGAAGAGCGGCGCGGGTTCATTTCGCGCCTGCGCGACTCGCTGAGCAAGAGTCGTAAGGCGCTCGTGGGCCAGATCGCCGCCGCAGCCTTCGATCCCGGCGACGACGGCGCCTGGGAGCGTCTGGAGGAAGCGCTGATTGCCGGCGACGTGGGGGTGCGAGCGACCGCCGAGCTAGTGCGGCGTCTGGAGGCGCGGGTGGAGGTCGTCGATCTCGGCCAGGCGCTGGCGGAGGAGATCGCCGTGCTCATGGACCGGCCGGGCGGATTCGATCTCTCCGGACGCCCGAGCGTGATCCTCGTCGTCGGCGTCAACGGCACCGGCAAGACGACCACGATCGGCAAGCTCGCGCGCGTTCTGCACCAGCACGGTCGCAGCGTGCTCGTAGCCGCCGCCGATACCTACCGGGCGGCCGCCGAAGAGCAGCTCCAGATCTGGGCCGAGCGGGCCCAGGCCGACTTTGTCGGCGGCGAAAAGGGAGGCGATCCGGCCGCCGTCGCCTTCGATGCGATCGAGGCCGCCTCGGCGCGCGGCTGCGACGTTGTGATCGTCGACACCGCCGGGCGCCTGCACACGCAGACCAACCTGATGGAGGAGCTGGCCAAGGTGCAACGCGTGATCGCCGGCAAGCTCGAGGGTGCGCCGCAGGAGACGCTGCTCGTCATCGACGCCACGACTGGTCAGAACGGCCTCCAGCAGGCGCGCCTGTTCGCCGAAGCGGTTGGCGTGACCGGCGTTGCCCTGACCAAGCTCGACGGTTCGGCCAAGGGCGGCGTGGCGGTGGCGATCGCCTACGAGCTCGGTCTGCCCGTAAAGCTGATCGGCCTCGGCGAGCAGCTCGACGACCTGCGCCCGTTCGACCCGGGTGATTTCGCGCAGGCGCTCGTTCGCGGCTGATCTCGCCTCCTCGGCCGGCCGACTCGTGCGGTCAGGCGAGACTGGCCTCCCGAGCCGCCGACCGAGAAACCGAGAATCGCTGGAATCGAATCCGCCTCGCCGCATGCCGGGACTGGCACCTTTGGGGGCACCCCAGTGAGAACGCTATCCAGAGCAAGCGCGCGCGTCTGTGCCGAAACCGTGCCGAGACTCGAACCGGAGTGCTACGGGTAGGGTCGAAGGTAATGGACGCTGCCGATCAGAGTAGAGCGACGACCGAGAGCCCGAAACGCGGACTCTCGCGCTTGCGTCTTCCCCGGCGCGGGCAGCCCTGGATCCGCCGCCGCTGGCTGCGCTGGACGGTGCGTGTGCTCGTGTCGATCTTCGTCGTGACGACGCTCTTCTCAGTCGTCTACAACCTGGCGACGAACGGTGACCAGAAGCCGGCTTCGGCGCTCTATTCGGGCCCGTTCGTGAAGATCGACGGCAGGCAGATCGCCTACCGTGAGCAGGGAACGCAGGGTAGCTCGATCATCTTCCTCGGTGGCTTCGCCGAGCCCTCCTGGGTCTGGGGCCCGGTGGCGGATCGGCTCGCGCGCACTCACCGCGTGTACGCGATCGACCTTCCGCCCTTCGGCTACTCCGAGCGCAAGGGCCCTTACGGGCTGGCGGACTGGACGAAGCTGGTACGCGACTTCGCCGCTCATTTCGGGCTGCGGCGTCCGCTGATCGTCGGGCACTCGCTCGGTGCGGCAGTAGCGGTGAACGTGGGCCTCGAGGCGCCCGGCAACACGGCGGGAGTCGTTCTGCTCGACGGTGACGCGCTCCCGGTCGGCGGCCCTCACTGGATCATGAATCTCGTCCTGAATCCGTACTACACGACGATGTTCCGGCTCGTCACTCACACCGACTGGCTCGTGCGGCAAGTGGTCGACCAGGCCTGGGGACCCGACCGGCCACCGATCACGAACGCCCAGATCGACGCCTGGGAGCGGGAGTTTCGCGTCCAGGACACGGAGAAAGGCTTCCGTGACCTCTTTCACACGGGCGTCCAGGGTCTGACCCTCGCCGATCTGAGCCGGTTGCGCGTGCCGCGGATCGTCGTCTGGGGCCAGCACGACACGGTTGACGACATCAAAGCTGGCCGGACCTCGGCGGACGCGCTGGGCGTGAAGCTGATCGTGATCCCGCGCGCCGGCCACCTCTCGATGCTGGGCGAGCCCGCCGCGGTCGCGAGGACGATCGGGGCGTTCGCCGATCGGATCGAGCGCGTGCCGAGCGGGAGCGCGGGGAGCAAGCACTAGCGCCGAGACGGATGAAATCCCGAC
>Ga0182021_10009044_pt1 | contig 11786 bp, 6 predicted proteins | sample 612E3MmetaG_FD_120493 | JGI IMG/M metagenome (GOLD analysis project Ga0182021, IMG submission 120493) | Permafrost microbial communities from Stordalen Mire, Sweden - 612E3M metaG (Illumina Assembly) | ecosystem: Environmental > Terrestrial > Soil > Wetlands > Permafrost | place: Sweden...
AGGGGATGGCGGTCGGCGGCGTTTCTGCGCGGCCGGGCAGCGTGAGGGCCAAAGCCAGCGGGGCCAGCAACGCCAACGGCAGGTGCCCAATCCGGCGGCGGAAACGCGTGAGCATGGAGTTGGTGGCTGAGGTGGTGTCTCTCCTTGTGTTCATAATACATTCCTTTCTTATGTTTGATGGGTGTTCTTCAGGTTGGCATTCAGGGCATCACCAGGCGATAAAACCGGCAGGCGTTGCCGGGAGCGCAGTTATCCTGGAATAGGACCGTCCCGTTGGTGCCGATTTGGTTAGTGGCGATCAGCGTCCAGTTGGAAAGATCACTGCTGGCGAGCAACCTACAGGATTGGCCCGCGTTGCCGAAGGCAAGCAGGTCGAGGCCCGTTCCCCCAGAGCGGCTGACCCGCAACACGGCCGGCCAGCCATATTCGTAAGCTCCGATGTCAGCGGCTGGACCTACTGGACGAGGCGCGCCGCGTTGGTCGGTTGCTGGAGCGGCTGACGTGTCGGCAGCGTCAATGGCCGGGCTGCCGGGCAGCAGCGCCATCGTGAGCGTAGGACCGCCGTTGTTAGCGAGCGGGCCGAGTTTGGGATCGGCGAAGGAGTCATTGGTCGCTGGGGTGTTCGAAACGATCAAGGTGTTCACCAACGTGCTGCACACCGTACCACCATACGCGGTCCCACTCGTTCCAGGCGCGCCGGGAGTACCGGGATATTGGCCCGTGCCGCCGGCGCCGCCAGCGCCACCCGACCCGCCGTTGCCCACGTTCCAGGCTATTGTGCAGTTGGTGAGGTCGCAGGTCCCGTCAACACCGCCAAAGCCCGAACCGCCGTAGCCGCCCGCTCCACCCCAGCCGGCCCATTTCGCCTGCGCACCTGCGCCGCCAGCCCCGCCGGGCCCGCCGCTGCCAGTGTTAAGTGCGATGGTGCAGTTGACCAGGCTCGCCGCGCCGCTGTTAAAGAGCGCTCCACCGAGGGCGGAGCCTCCGCCGCCGCCGCTGCCGCCGTTCCCGCCAGTATCCCCAATATAGTCCGCGGCGGACCCGCCAGCCCCGCCAACTCCGCCGATGCCGACATTACTGGCAAATGTGCTCTGCGCGACCCACAACGAACCCAGATTGCAGATCGCGGTGCCGTTCGCTGCGCCGCCAGTGCCTCCAGCATGGCCGTCGGCATAAGTACCTTCGCTGCCGTGTGAGCCCGCGCTGCCGCTTCCACCCGTCGCACTATTGCCGCTAAGAGTCGTTCGAGAGACGGTCAAGGTGCCCAGGTTGTAGATCCCCCCGCCGGACCCCTCGCCGCCCGACCACCCGGCAAAACCGTACTGGCTCTCCGCAGCAGCGCCGCCAGTCGCGGAGTTGCCGGCCAGGGTGCACAGATCCAGCGTCAGGGTGCCGCTATTGTGGATGGCACCCCCTAAACCCGGGTCGCCAGCCGGATCACTAACAGCCCACGAGCCCGCCCCGTCGGAGGCCCGGTTGCCGACGAAAGTGCACGAGCGCAAATCCATCTGGCCAGCCTCATTACGGATGGCCCCGCCGGACGGCACCTCGAGCGGTCTGCCCGCCGCCAGAGGGGTCTGCGCGGTGTTCCACGCGAAGGAGCAATTACTGGCGTTCACGGTCCCACCGCGATTAAAGATCGCCCCGCCATTGGCCTGGGAGTTCAGGTAATCATTGCTGAGCCAGGGGGTGGCGGTGTTTGAGCGAAATGTAACTCCGGTCAGGTTCACAGTGCCGCCGAGGTTCAGGATGGCTGAGCCGCCCTCGCTGAAGCCGTCGGCGATCGTCAAGTTGATGACCGTGAAACTGAGGTTGGTATTGACGGTGAAGACGCGCACCGCGTTACTGCCGCTGATCGTCACCTGATGACCGCTGCCATCCAACGTGAGGCTAACCTCGTTCGTGATGGTGCTGGCCAGTGTGATCGTGCCGTCGCAGGCAAACGTGACGGTTCCTCCGCCGGCCATGGCCAGGCGCAATGCGGCCTCGTTGCAGTTGGTCACCACGCTTGAACTGGCCGTGGTGAAGGTCTGGTCGCCGCCGTAAACCACCGCATAGGGGCTGTTGGTCGCTACAAGGCGGAAGTGGTAAGTGCTGCCGGGGCTCAGCAAAGCAAGTGGAACCGAGAGAGGCAAGTCGTTGGTTCCGCTACCCATGCCCGTCGCGGCAGTGAGATTTCCATAGGTGGTGTTAGTACCCCACTGGAACCAGACAGCGGTGGGGTAGCCGGCCGGATTGACCGTGCCGTTAAGCGTGGCGCTGGTGGCTGTAATGGCGGCGGCGGGCAGGGTGGCAACGACCGGGACCGGGAGGCCCAACGAGTAGAGGTTGAAGCTCGTCATACCGTTGGTACTGCCTTGGCCATTGTTTAAGTACGTGGGCACCTTGGTGCTGCCACCGATTGCCGTGACCGTGAACGGAGCGCTGCGCCCGGCAAAGATGAGCCCTTGCTGCCAGGCAACTGATGCCTGCGCCCAGGTCGAATACAGGCCGCTGATGTTGTCCCAGGCAACGATCTCGAAGGTGGCGGCTGGGGTATCCACGGGAATGGTTGTTGTATAGGGCGGAACGGCAGTCAGCGTGTCGTTAATGACAGCAACCTCACCTAGCGTAGTGCCACTGCGGAAGGTCGTGGTCTGGCCGACGGGCACCAGGGCGCTCTCAGGCTGGTCGGCACCGACCGCACCAATCAGTTGGGCCAAGGTCGTCGCATAGCCGTAGTGGCCGCCGCTGCCGCCCGCGCCAATCAGGGCCATGTCGCTGGCCGAACCGAAGGGCGTGGTGCCGCTCGGGCTGTCGTTTGAGCCCAGGCCAACCAGGGCCAACCTTGGATTGGTGGTGGACGGTCCCCAGATGTGCAAGGTGATGCCAACTCCGGCGCCGCCGGGGATTCGGTTGTTGAAGCTTACGACGCCTTGCCCGTCGGCCTCGCGGATGGGCACCGTGAGGGCCAGAGCCAGCGGGGCCAGCAATGCGAACGGCAGGTGCCCAATCCGGCGGCGGAAACGCGTGAGTATGGAGTTGGTGGCTGAGGTGGTGTCTCTCCTTGTGTTCATAATACATTCCTTTCTTATGTTTGATGGGTGTTCTTCAGGTCGGCGCTCAAGGCATCAGCAGCCGATAAAACCGGCCGGCGCTGCGTGCAATGCTTCTGCAGCCGGTTGCCAACGTATATCTTCGCATTCATACAATAGGTCACTTGGGTCGTTCCTTGTGCCCGCCTAACCAACTTATGAATATACGGCCAGCGGAGAGATTACGGAAGTCGGCTATTCAGCCGACACCCCCCCTGAGGGGCAGCCGGCCAAGGGGGCTCTGAGGCGCGATGATTCCCAAAGAATCTCACGCAAAGCTCGCAAGGCCCACAGCGCGGCAAAGCCGCAGCCGAACCAGAAAGACAGACAGGAAAATTGAAGACAGGAAAATGGGATGGGGCGTCATTTTCCTGTCTTCAATGTTCCTGTCCTTCTGCCTTCCCGCAGCCCCGCCCTCGCAGATTTCCTCGCGGCCTGCGAAGAATCTCGACTATTGCAGTTCGAGGTTCTTCAACGTTTTCGGCGGGGCGGCGCGTGGTGGGAGAGATCCAAAATCCGAAGGCCGAAACCCGAGATCAAGGGGGTTACGGGTGGGAACGGCGTTTTGACGGCTTTGGATGTGGGGCGTGGCGGTTAAAGGGACACTGCCTGGCGGTTCGGCGGGCGCAGATGGAAGGCACGCCGCTGCCGGGGGCACCGGCCAGGTTCAGGAATTCAGCCATCACGCGCAAGACCAGCGCGACCTGGTGGCTCACGTGCAGCTTGCGATGCAGACGTTCCATGTGGGTATGGACCGTGTGCAACGAGATGCGGAGCCCGGCGGCGATGGCCGACTCGGTCAGGCCGTCGAACATGCCGCGCAGGATGTCGAGTTCGCGCCGGGAAAGCCGCAGATTGCGAGCCACCTTATCCCAGGCCCGTTCGGAAAAGATCGTTGAACCTAAAGCCGCTGGTGTCATTGCTCATTTCGGAGCCGGCCCCGGTCAGGGAACCTGCGGTCGCTTCTTCTTACCCTTCTTGGACGCGCCGTTGTTGGCGGAGTCTCCAGCGGGATAGGGCTTGACCTGTGCCCGCTCGGCCCAGGCATCCCACTTGGCGGCGAGCTCCTTGGCGCGCTCGGGCTGCGCAAGCGCCAGGTCGTGCAACTCGGTTCGGTCAGCCTTCAAGTCATAGAGTTCCCACGGGCCGTTGCGGCCCAGGCGGACCAGTTTCCAGTCCCCAACGCGGACGGCGGCGTTGCCTTCGTGCTCCCAGAACAAGGCGTCGCGTTGAATCGGCTGGTTGTCGAACGCCGGCACCAGGCTGCGGCCTTCCATTTGCAGTATGGGCTTGCCCTTGAACTCTTTCGGATAGGTGGCGCCCGCCAGTTCGACACAGGTGGGCATAATGTCAATCAGGTGCCCCGGTTGGGTGCGGAGCTGGCCGCCGCCGGTAATTCGCGCCGGCCAATGGGCGAGGAGCGGCGTCGCGATCCCGCCCTCGTGGTTGTAATGCTTGTAGCGGCGGAATGGGGTGTTTTCGAGCGTCGCCCAGGATTGGCCGCAGTAAATGGTCGAGTCCGCCGAGCCGGGCGATTGGCCCTCGTATCGGCCATTCGGACCGCTCTCGGCGTTTCCGCCGTTGTCCGAAAGGAAGAAGATCAGCGTGTTGTCGAGCGCGCCGCGCTGGCGCAGCGCCTCCACCAGCCGCCCCACCGCCGTGTCTATATGCGCCACCACGGCCGCGTAGATTGCCATGATATGATCGAACCGGTCCTGCTCGTCCGGCGTCAGGGTGTCCCACGCCTTGACCTCCGGCGGACGCGGCGAGAGTGCCCAGGCCTTGTCCACGATGCCCAGCTCGATCTGGCGGGCGCGCCGCTGCTCGCGGAGTTTGTCCCAGCCGATCTTGTACTTGCCGCGGAACTTCGCGATCTCGTCCGCCGGCGCCATCAGCGGGTAATGCGGCGCGTTGAACGCGAGGTAAAGAAAGAAGGGCTTGGACGCATCGCCCGCATCGAGGAATTTGATCGCGTTATCCACAAAGGCGTCGGTGGTGTAGAACCCGTCGGCGGGGGCCTCGATGATCTCGTTCTCGCGCGTGAGCGGTTTGGGGCGGAAATAGTTGGCCGAGCCCTGGATGATGCCGAAGTAGTGATCGAATCCGCGCTGGCGGGGCCAATTGGTTTTCTCAGTCTCGTTGGTGGCCTGCACGAACTTCGTCACGTGCCATTTGCCCGCCATCAGGGTGCGATACCCCGCGCCGCGCAGGACTTCGGCAATGGTCACGCAGCTCTCGTTGAGGTCGCCCCGGTAGCCGGGCTGTTTCCGGTCGGAAACCATGTGTCCGACGCCGGCCTGGTGCGAGTAGAGGCCGGTCAGCAGCGCGGCGCGGGTGGGGCAGCAGCGGCCAGTGTTATAGAACTGCGTGAAGCGCAGCCCCTGCGAGGCCAGCTTGTCCAGGTTGGGCGTCGGGATCTCGCTGCCGTAACAACTGATGTCCGAGAATCCCATGTCATCAACCAGGATGACTGCGAGGTTCGGGCGCTGAGCGGCGCTGGCGGCGCCGGCTCCACCGGGGCCGAGGGCAAGAATGACGGATGCGAGAGCGATAAGGAATACCCACTTCAGACTCATGCCAGCCATTGTACCGTTGGCAACGCTGGTTGGCAAGAACGACCAGAGAACAAAGGCCGGCTCGCATTCGCGGAGAATCTCTGACCATCAATTGGGCAAAGCCTGATCTTTCAGCAAACCGGTAAGAGCCAGTTGCCACAGTACCTTTCACTCCCGAGGTCCTAAGTCGTAACCATGCAGTTGGAGTTGGGGAGCACACCCGCCCCGGGTGTTGCCATCCGGCGCCCTCGCCGGATGGCTGTGGCCCTCGCGCACTCACCAAACCGTGTATGGCCTCGGCAACCCTCCAGCGTGGCTGGCGAGGGCGCCAGCCACTACGCCCGGGGCGGGCGTGCTCCCCTGCAACTGAATAGTTACGGCTTGGCGCAAAAGAAGCCGAAACTTTCGTTCCGGCTTTTGCAGTATTCCGATGTAAGCCGCTATTCGGCGGGCGTTTCAACCTTACCGGTAGTAGCCATGGTGCCGCCATCCAGCGTGCCCAGGCCAGCCCCAGCGCTTGCCGATCCCGAAATATGGGGTCGGAGCCGGAGCACAAACTACCGGCGGCGGAGCATAAACCACTGGCGGCGGCCCCGGATAGACTACCGGTGGCGGCGCCGGGCACACTACTGCCGGCGGCGTGAGCACCACGCCGGGCAACGGCACACCCCATCCCGGGCCAAAACGAACTCTGGCCTGGGTGACTGTAACGGCCCCGAGTAGAACAGCGGCTAGCAAAAGTAGTTTTTTCATACACCGGTTCGACGAGCCGGCCCCTGGCGGATTTCACGTAGCCCGAACTTTTTGCGCAATTCTCTTTGAATAAAACCCCGCCGGTTACGTCTGTCCGGCCGCTGTGCCTCTGTAGCTCAATTAAGGCAACAGTCGCGCCCGATAGAACTGCAGCGGCACGTTGACTGCATTGGTGTCGGCAAAAGTGAACGGTGAGGTATTAGTGGCCAGCGGGGTCCAATCGGTCAGATTGGTCGAGGCCTCAATGACGTAGTTGCTGCCCGCCGTCCCGGTTAGGTTGAATTGGAACACACCGTCCGTCCTGTAAGCGGGCGCGGACAGGATTCCCGTTGGCATCAGCACTGTCAGCACCGCATTCGAGCTGGCAACCGCCCCTACGGCGTTAGACACAATCACTCCATATTGACCTGCGTCATACAATTGCACATTGGCCAGGCTCAGCACCGGCGTGGTCGCGCCGGGAATGTTGGCTCCGTTCAGACGCCATTGATAAGAAAGCGGCGCGGCGCCCGAAGCCCCCACGGTGAAGCTCGGATTGGCTCCCGCCATGACAATCTGGCCAACCGGCTGGTTGGTGATGACCGGCGGGCTGCCGCCAATGACCAGCGTCGTCACCAGAGTGGCCGCAGTGCCGTTAAAAACATCCGAATCCCCACCCGACCAGTTCGTATCCGCATACTGCCAGACCGTCCATTTGGACCAGGGATAGGTGTCACTGGGGCCGCCGGTCTGGGGATTCGGGTTGCTCGGGTAGGCAGCGATCCACCCCGGCCAGATCGTCACCGCGGTCGTCAATCCCGAATAGGTGGACGAGGGCCGGGAATACCAGGTGCCGGTATAGACAATTGGCTTGATGCCCGGAGCGCCGTTCAACCGCGCGTAGTTGGACACGGTATTGCACCATTCGTTGACCCACGACGACAGCGTTGTGGCACTCAACTGATTGGTACAGTTGGGATCCTCCCAATCGAGCATCGGCACGAGATACGAGCGGCCCGTTTTGACGTAGTTGCTGACGACACCCCAGAAAAACGCCGCCTCCGAGTCCGCGCTGTTTGCGCCGGTGATGTTGGGATTCCTGCTCGGTCGGGCGAAATGGTACGCGCCGACGAACGCGCCGGCCGCCTTGGCGTTGGTTTGGTTGAGCGTAAAAGTACTGTCCTTAAAGGTGGTGGCTTCGGTTGCCTTGCACCAGGCGAAGGTCACTCCGGCATTCTTGACGTTGACCCAGTTGATGCCGGTGCCCTGATAGTGAGAAACATCCGTTCCCATTGGCCGTTGCGCCAGCGCGCGCCCGGGCGCTGCCACCATCGCCAGCCCCACGGCGAGCGCCGCCACCCAGGCCAGTGCGCCACCCCTCCCTGCCGCTCGGCAGGCCGTGTTTGCGACTGCGAGCCGACTCCCGCACACAAACGCATAATCGGCCTGGCCTTGGGCTGCCGCAGCCGCCAAGGCGTCCATCAGGGGACCGGCTTCAGCCGAATCGCTTTCAGATTCAGCGGGCGCCAACCGTCTTTGACGGGGTGGACGGAAAGAGTCACTTTGCCCGGGGAGGCGATTTCGAGGGTGCCAAGCTTGGCGACTTTAAACTTGCCGTAGTCGCCGGTGGCGGCGGCAGCGCCACTGGTCCGGCTGTCGCCGATAGAGACCTCGAGAGAAGCTTTTTCGAGGGCGGCGACTTCGGCGGTGACGTCGCACTTGCCGGGCTTGGTGACTTGGAATGTCCAGTCGGCCCAGTCATCGGGGTTGGTCCAGAAACCGATGCAGTCGCGCTGTTGGCCGGTCTCGTATTTGATTTCGCTGCCGTGCAGGCGGGCTTCACTCGCGGGCAACACGACCGAGCCGTCGTAGTCCTGCACCAGACCGGGTTGCGTGATGTCGAGCGCGCCTTTGACCTCCAGAACAATGGTAGAGGAAACCGGGTCGGGCGCGACGGCAGGGACGGTGAGAGTGAGCCCATCCGCGGTGCTTTGCACGGGGATCGCCTTCTTTGCGGGATCAGTCAGCACGTAGGCCTGCCCGGCTGCGTTCTTGAGTCCGGGGACGAGAAGCTGGCCGTCTTGCGGCCAGTTAAACACGTGAAGGTAGAGGGTCGCGCCGGCTGGGGTGAGCTTCTTGGTGCAGCGGCCCCAAGGCAGGCGTTTGAAGGGGCTGGCGGTGGTGCCGTAAATGGCCTCGCTGTTTCGCTTCATCCATTGGCCGATCTCCTTGAGGCGCTCGACCGAGGGGGCGGGGATAAGGCCCTCGGAGGTGGGGCCGACGTTGAGCAGGTAGTTGCCGCCCTTGCTGGCGATGTCCACCAGGTTGCGGATGAGGGTGGTGGTGCTCTTCCAGTTGTTGTCATAGCTCTTGTAGCCCCAGGTGCCGTTCATGGTCATGCAGGTCTCCCAATCGCGGCCCGGGTAGCCCGTGGCGGGGATGAACTGCTCGGGGGTCTCGGTATCGCCTTTGTAGCCCCCGCCGAGGCGGTTGTTGTAGATGATGCCGGGCTTGAGCTTGAGCAAGGGCAGCAGCTTCTCCGCGCGCTCCTTGTTCATGTCCACGGGTGTGTCCCACCACAGCACGGCCGGGAACTCGCCGTAATGCGTCAGGATTTCCTTCACCTGCGGCACGGCCACCTTGTCAATGTATTCATCCATGCTCCGTTCCTGGGCCGGGTCCCACTTGCCGCCGGAGGCGGAGCCGCCGTTATTCCAGTCCTGGGCCTGGGAATAGTAAAAGCCGAGCTTGAGGCCGTACTTCCGGCAAGCGGCGGCAAGCTCCTTCAGCGGGTCGCGGCCAAAAGGCGAGCCTCTGACGATGTTCCAATCGGACGCCTTCGAGTCGAACATGGCAAAGCCGTCGTGGTGCTTCGAGGTGATGACGATGTATTTCATGCCGGCGTCCCTGGCCGTGCGCACCCATTCGTCGGCGTTGAACTTGACCGGGTTAAACTCTTTGGCGAAGGCGCGGTATTCAGCGACCGGGATTTTGCCCCGGTTCATGATCCACTCGCCGATGCCCTTGATCTGCTCGCCTTTGTAAGTGCCGGCGGGGACGGAATAGACGCCCCAGTGAATGAACATGCCGAAGCGGGAGGCGCGCCACCAGGCCATCCGCGCATCGCGCTGGGCGGGAGTCTCGTCGGCGTAGGGGTCGGGCTTGACGATTCGGGGCGCGCCCTGGATGTCGAGCACGATGACCGAGGCGGTCTGGTCGGGCGCGGCGGCAGGCAGGCTGATGGTGACCGAGTTATTGGCGGCGCTGAACTGGAGGGGCTGGTGACCATCGAGCAGGAACGCGCGCAAGGGCTTGTTGGCGAGGCCGGGGAGCACGAGTCTCCCGCTCGTGGGCCAGTCATAGACAGAGAAGTAGAGGCGGGTCTGGCCAGCACCGGATTTCCCTTGCAGGTCCTCGAAAGGCCAGGCGGCGTGTTGCCGGAAGCCGGTGACGGCCGCGACGAGCTTCTTTTGCGTGCAACGGCCCCAGGATAGTTGCTCAAACGGGCTGGCCTGCGTGCCGTAAATGGCCTCGTGGTTGACCTTCATCCATTGGCCGATCTCGTGCAGGCGCTCGATGCAGGCGTCGGGAAACACGCCTTCGGAGGTAGGACCGATGTTGAGGAGGTAGTTGCCGCCTTTGCTGGCGCAGTCAATGAGATTGCGAATCAGGGTGGTGGCGGACTTCCAGTTCTGGTCGTACTTGTTGTAGCCCCAGTGGTTGTTCATCGTCATGCAGGATTCCCAATCCACGCCCGGGCCGAAGCCTGTCGGGGGAATCTCCTGCTCGGGCGTGCCGTAATCGCCCACGCGCTCGGCGCCCTTGTCCATCCCGCCCATGCCGGCGCGGGCTTTGCCCACGCGGTTGTTGATGATGATGTTAGGCTGGAGGCTGCGCACGTAGTCGTAGAGGTCCAGGCCCCGCTCGTGGGTCCAGGGCGTCTCCCACTCGCCGTCGAACCACAGGATGCCGAGTGGGCCATAGCGGGTCATGAGTTCCTTAAGCTGCGCCTTCATGTACGCGGTGTACCGGTCCATGTCGGGCGCGCCGGTGGCCTTGTCATTCCAGGCGCGGCGCGTGCCCCAATCGGGATGGTGCCAATCCATGATGGAATGGTAGAAGCAGAGCTTAAGGCCGGCCTCGCGGCAGGCCTCGGCCAGCTCTTTGAGCGGGTCGCGCTGGAAAGGCGTGGACTTGATGCACCAATCGGTCTGGTCGGAGCGGAACATGCCGAAGCCGTCGTGGTGTTTGGAGGTGATGACAATGTATTTCATTCCGGCTTCCTTGGCGAGCCGGACCCACTCCTTCGCGTCGAACTTCACCGGGTTGAACTGGCCGGCGAACTTCTCGTATTGCGATACGGGCATCTTGGTCTCCTCGAGGAACCATTCGCCGTAGTTGGTGTGGCCGTCCCAGGCGCCGGCGGGGACGGAATACACGCCCCAATGGATAAAGAGCCCGAACCGGGCGTCACGGAACCAGGCCATGCGCTGGTCATGGGCGGCGGCAGATTCAGCCGCCGGCGCAACGAAGGGCGCAAGGATGAGCGATAGAACGGGCAGGGCGTATCTTGATACTGCCGCCATGCAGCCTCTCGTGGAAGGTAGGGACGCCTCGCCGAGGCGTCCACTTCCGCCCGAACCCGGACGTTTCGGCGAAACGTCCCCACCGTTGGTGGCGGCGATCAGGGACAGGATTAGCGAGGGTTTCGTTGGAGTTGATGAATTCATAAGCGGTGCCAAACTAAGTTCTCTAACGCGCGGACATCTCTGCAACTCTAGCGAGAGCCGCGAAGAATGCCAAGCCTGAAGGAAAAAGGCGGTCATCGCAGGGCGCTTCTGGGCACCGCCACCAAGTAGTAGCGTAAGCCTCCGGCTTGCGTCGTCCGAACAAGCCTCCGGCTTGTCCCACGCAGCCGTGTGCGGACAGCTACCTTGCCAACCCGGAGGGTCGGCGGACTTGGCAAGCCGGAGGCTTACCCCACTACGGTATGGTGGCAGTACCGATACGCCCGTCATCGCAGTCCACCACTCGCGCCACCAGGGCGGCGGAGGGGATTAGCGGCCGTTGCGACTTGAGCGCTCGCTCAACTTCCCGCTCCCGGCGGCAAAGCCCGTAGTTTCCTCAGGAAAACGACATTTCGATAGTTTCTACAGGCAGGCAGTAAATCCATGGAAACCCCTGTCGGGCTCTCCGCAAAACCAGCCGGGAAGCGAGCCTCCGGCGAGGTGGCGACGTGGTTCGATGGTGTATCCATGAGACGGTATTGCCACGGTGTGCCGCCCATATAGCGCTCTCGTACCTATCTCGTACCTGTCTCGTACCTCCCATGTGGATCGCGATCCACATGGGAGGTACGAGACAGGTACGAGATAGGTACGCCATGGATACACCATCGGAGCTAGCCAGCAGTATGCTGGGAGGG
>Ga0182021_10009045_pt1 | contig 11786 bp, 9 predicted proteins | sample 612E3MmetaG_FD_120493 | JGI IMG/M metagenome (GOLD analysis project Ga0182021, IMG submission 120493) | Permafrost microbial communities from Stordalen Mire, Sweden - 612E3M metaG (Illumina Assembly) | ecosystem: Environmental > Terrestrial > Soil > Wetlands > Permafrost | place: Sweden...
AAACCAATTTTCAACTTACTTGTATCATTTGATAAATTCAGGAATGGATCTTCACCCTCTAACACCCGATAGCAGTCCATCGGGTTTCGGGTATTAAAATCTCCACAGGCATATACGGCGCCGCCCGGACAGCCACCCTTGCAAAAACCCAGATAGACACATCCTTGACAGGTTTCCAGCGAACTGAGCGAGATTGTTCGCCGCTCTCGCAGGGCAGTCATAATGGGGTGATTTAACCATACTTCTTGCAGATTGTTGACACCAATTGTGCCCAGGTGCAGCGTACTTAAAATGTTACAAGGGACAATTGTACCGTCGTGCATTACTGCGATAGTGCTGAATACACCGCCACAGGCGGATAATGTTCCGTATCCGGGTCGACTGGTTTGCCCATCGGTTAGCATATTATCCATCGTTTTTAACTCTTGAGCCAAAATCAGCGGGCCAGCCTGTGCCCCAATACGGTGATCATATTCTTCAGACAGGCGGGTCAGGGTCTCCATGGCTAGTTGGCGCTGTGCCGGGGTGAGGATGATAGCTCCTTCTGTGCGGTCGGTCGCGCCACAGGCATAGGCCTCGTTGGTGCTAAAACTAGAGAGGCCTACCTCCTCCAGCAATAAACGGGCGACGTTTTCAAGGTCGTCCACGTTGAAGCGATTGACCGTGACACGTACCGTAACCGGGTATCCAGCTTCTTTAAGAAGTTTCAGCCCGTGCAGGGCTCGCCCAAAACTCTTCGGATGGCTGCGGTCATGCACCTCGGTGCTGGAGCCATCAATCGAAATCTGGATTGAATCCAACCGCTGGCGGCGCTTGCCAATCTCGAACTGGGTTAACATTTTCTCGGTAATCAGCGTACCATTACTTAGCAACGTGTAGCGCATCCGATTGGCGATCAGGCTGTCAATCAACTCAAATAAATCGGGGCGGGTGAAAACCTCACCGCCAGTCAGGCAGACGGTCATCACACCCAAGCGACCCAGCTCGTCGAAGAAAGAAAACCATCTGTCAGAGGGCAGATTCGTGCGCGCCACCATTTCATCGGCATAAAAACAGTATCGACAGGCAAGGTTACACTTACCCGTAATGGCGATATCCACTTTACGAGGGGCAGATATCACATGCAAATCACCCATAATTGGTTATCCTTCCCTTTCTATTTCTCCACTGTACCTATAAATCCAGATGCCAACATCCCATCCACAAATTCCTTAATATCCTTGGTAATCTGTTCCAATGGAACCTCGTCGAAGCCTTTTTGGACTTCAGCAATGATTTCGTCCAGAGTCCGAGCCACACCGCACTGCTGCCAGATGAACAGGCCGGTGGTGTTGATCACTTTGACCTGATTGGTATCTGGATTGAAAAGCAGAGCACCCTCGTCCGGGTCCTCTTCGCGCAGGACAACATCTGGATTGCATACAAGTTTTATTCCCGTTGAATTTGTCATACCTTCTTTCTCCTGATCTTCCGATTGAAGATCTATTATGCCAGATTTACTAAAAACGCCATAAAATTCTATCACATCCTGGTAGGCTTGTTCCATTGATATATTGAATTTGCTGGCAATTTCAACCGCCACCTGTACCGGTGTATGGTTACCATCCAGTAATTTAATAATTTCAATGGCGCTCGGATTGAGCTCCACCACCCGGCGTGCTGGTAGGATCAGAACTAGGCCACCATCGTCGAAGGTTTCAAGGACAGCATCGTTTGATAATTTATAATTGGACATTTATATATTTCCCGGACCTGGAAAGGACGCAACTATGATCTTTAATTTAATGAACCTGTGGATCGCAGGTTGCATATAGAAGTCAAAGGTTACCCTGGAGAATAAATATATTGGTCAAGCTATTAACCTTTCATGAGTTTAATCAACAGCTGTCCAGCGCCTCAATTGCTTGAGATATAAAAAACGCCGTTGCCACGCCCCCCATTCAGGATAGCGCGCTATTAGATAGCTTGAGCTGGGAAAGAGATATGCCCATAAATAATATATTCGAGCTCTAAGAGAGGATAAGGTCAACCAGTCGGGGAATATATGATATGTTTCCGGGCGGCCCGGTTTTTGCCACCAAGCCATCAACCATTGTTCAGACGCTGGTAGCCTGTAACAAGCAGCGTCTTTCAGTACCCCCAAGGGGACGGGTGTCTCCAACAACCTTACGGCTTGTGAGAGAACATCCACCAGCGCTGGCATCCAGTGGAAGGTGGCTCCGATTTCCAGCATCCGCTGCCAATCTAATGTGTCGCCGAATGTGCGAATGGACTGATCAATGTCGCACAGGTTAATCAACCGTACCTGGCGATGTTTGTAGCACGCATGCGCAGCTAATTGCAAGACCCATTCTTCTGGCGCTAATATCCAGGCCGGACACCCCACCAGCTGTATCTCTCTGGTATTCTTCCAGAGAGATGTTTCGTCTACAAAGCGGCAGGTAAAAAGTGGACCGATCAAGCGCCAGTGTATTTCAATACACGACCCGTTGTCTGGCGAGATTAGTTCTTTTTCCACATGGAACTGAAGGTCAAATCCCGGGCGTAGCTCCCAGGATTTGAAGGGTACATACCCCCCTTTTTGCAAGACTTGCAATACGCGGAATACGTCATCGGAATGCACCAGAAAATCCAGGTCGCACATCGGGCGTAGGCTCACGTCATGGTAAACCAGTTCAGCCAGAGCTGCCCCTTTAAGAACAATTACTCGGATACCTGCTTTAGCCAGACGACCGAGAACATCTCGCAATACTTTGTAACGGGTAACATAAGATACCTGCGCACGGCGATAAGCGCCTTCCAGCTGAGCAATAAACTCCAGCGGAAGTTGGGAGCCCATTCGATCCCGCCGGATGGCTGCATAAAGCAACGGCCCGACACCTTCGAGCTCAGCGTCCCGTAATAGAGATCCCCAATCATTCGGCTGGGAAAGGAACCGTTGCCACTGACCCGATAGAATCTCGGTCAGGGCGATTGATTGTGCATCCATTTCATTAATCACTCGGTCACTCGTTGGTACAATGCGATATATTGCTGGCAAATAGAATCCCAATCAAACTGCTGGCGCACCCAAGCCTGCGCGCGCTTCCCCAGCAATGCCATCTCCTGCGGGTGATCCAATGCCCAGCGTAATTTAGAAGCCAAGTCGGCTGCATCTCCTGCTGAAAAGTATAGCGCTTGCTCCGGTAAAACAGCCCGGTTGGCTGGGATATCTGAACAGAGGATGGCAGCACCTACTGAGGCAGCTTCGAGTAATGTGATCGACATTGCCTCCTGGATGGATGGGAACACAAATAGCTTGCAGAGGCGCATCCACCCCAAGAGTGCGGGCTGTCCATCTATAAATGGCATGAAGGTTACCCCGCGCCCGGCGACTGTTCTAAGCTGGGCACCATAAGCCGGTGCCTGGGTCAGGTCACCCAAGATCACTAAATTTTCCGGACAACCCAACTGGTGATAGGCATCAATCAATACATGGGCTCCCTTGATTGGCAGGATGCGCCCGGCAGCAAATAAAATATACCTATTTTCCGATAAACCTTGTTTGGTCAGCATTTCCTGAGCAGCACTAATATCGACTATTGGATCAAGATCAATACCATTGGGGATATATGTAACCGGATGGTGATACTGCGCCTCGAGTTGCATGGCATGTTGTTGAGAAACACTCGTCAACGCATTTGACAAATACGCGTAAGGAATCTCCATTGACCGCATCAGAGCGGCAGGAATTCGGGCCCATTTATCAGTAAAATTGATGCGTCCGTGTGCAGTGGTAATCACTGGATACTTAAGTTTAAGGATTGGTAGTACAAAACTGGCTTCGATGTTGTGTAAATGGATCAAGTCAAAATCGCCCCGCAAGACCGCGTGACAGGCCGCCAGAAAGTCCACCGAGGTCATATGTGAATATTTACCCGGAAAGCTGGGGAGCCGTACCAACCTCACACCAGGTAAACTGATCTCAGAAGGTGTATACCTGCGGCTGCAATATAGTGTTAATTCGTAGCGCCCTGCCAGCCTCCTGACCACCATTTCAACCACCCGGTCAGCACCTGCACGCGAAGGTATGCCTTTGATGCCGATAAAAGCAATCTTAATCAAAATACATTCCCGCCAGTGTGTGACGGCGAAATGGAAATCCAGGGGGATCGAACCTAGCCACCAATGGAAGCAGTTTTCCGAGCCTTGCATAGCTGAGGTTGACCGTCCGGCGACCACATCCCTTGCGTGCCATATCTTTTAGTATATTATGCCAAGGGTGTTCCTGTTCGTTCAAACTTTTCAGATTCACCTCCTTTATCACCACGAATTGTTAAGCGAGGAAAATACAGCAATATTCTCTACGATTTAGGATATTGACAATCAGAATCATGAGGCTCGTAAAATCTCTTTACATGCTTCTGCTACCTGATCGATCTGAGCCTGGTTTAAACCTGGGTGCATCGGTAGGGAAAGAATTGAACTCGCTGATCGTTCTGTCTTGGGAAAACTTCCCCTCGGATATCCAAGGCTTTCATAAGCCTTCTGTAGGTGCAACGGGATCGGATAATGCAAACCAACTCCGATGCCGCGTGTGCCCAATTCTTTGTATAACTGGTCGCGATCCGGGGCTCGCACAACAAACAGGTGATATATATGCTCTGCATATTCTGGCTCGACCGGTAAATCCAACGGTAGTTCAGCTAAAGCCTCCCGGTATAATGCAGCAGCTTGCCTGCGGCGAGAATTCCACCCGTCCAGTTTTTTGAGCTTGATCGACAGGACCGCTGCCTGAATGGCATCCAAGCGGGAGTTCCAGCCGTCTGGTGAGATGTGGATATATTTTTCTATTGAGCCGTGATCTCGTAGCCAGCGCACTTTCGCTGCCAGTTCAGGATCGTTAGTTGCAAGAGCCCCAGCATCGCCCATCGCGCCTAGATTTTTCCCTGGATAAAAACTGAAACCGGCAGCCATCCCGACTGTACCCGCCCGCTGCCACTCACCGTTGATAAGGTATTTTGCCCCCTGTGCCTGGGCGCAATCTTCCACTATGGGCAGCCCATATTTTTTAGTTAATTTCATCAATGATGCCATATCAACAGGCAGACCATACAAGTGCACCGGCAAAACCGCGGTAATACATCGCTTAGTCTTCAAGTACATTAAACGCCCATCATCTTCGCGAGCACATTCTTCAGCCAAGAACTTTCCAAGCACTTCCATATCCATCGAACCTGTACCCAGGTCAATATCCACAAAAAGGGGATGGGCCCCCAGGCGGGTGATGGCTTCGGTTGTGGCAATGAAAGTATTCGGGACAGTAATCACGGCATCCCCTGCCTTGACTCCTGACACAACCAGAGCAAGCCACAATGCGTCGGTACCATTAGCTACTCCTACAACGTCGCGCACACCCAGGTAGGCCGCAAACTCGCGCTCGAAGGTACTCACATAATTGCCTCCGATGAAACTCGAGCGATCAATGATATCAGCAATGGCGTGATCGATCTGGTCTCTCACTTCATCATGTTGAGCACGCAAATCGACAAAAGGAACTTTATTATTTGGCATTGATGATCTCCTCGTTAATTGAAAAAAAAATTGATTTATTAGAATTCCACTTTCAGTTCGCAGCAGCGATTGATGAGGGACCTTTGGGCAGTCTCCAAAATCTGGACTACTTTAAGTCCATCTTCACCGCTGCTGCGAGGCGTCGCGCCCGTCCGAATACAGTCCAGGAAATGATTGCATTCAACCCGCAATGGTTCAGTCCATTGAAAAGGATAAACAGACCCATCGTCATGCCGATAAGAGGCATGAAATTCCTCCTCAGTAACAGAATAGGGGGGGATTTCAACTCCTTTGTCGAAAATCATCAGTTTATCCTCGGCAATATCGTCATATACCAACATTTTTTTACTGCCGACGATTGTCAAACGGCGCTGCTTCACAGGGTCAAGCCAACTGAGTCGGATATTTGCCAGGGCCCCCCCTTCAAAGAACATGGTCAAATAGACGATCTCATGTAATTTACTCCTGGTATTTATATATACAGCGCCACAGGCGTTTACAGAATCAGGTTCCCGCCCGAGGATGTAACGTAACATCGAAATATCGTGCGGTGCCAGATCCCACATAACATTGATGTCCGGTTGCAGCAATCCCAGATTGGCCCGAGTGGCATTCATATAAAGGATATCCCCCAGCTGCCCAGATTGAACAATCTCGCGTACTGTCTCTACCGCGGGATTATAAACGAAGGTGTGTCCGACCATCAGGGTCAAACCGTTCTTTTTTGCCAAACCGACCAATTCACGCGCCTGGTTTGAGTTGGCAGTAATCGGTTTTTCCACTAATACATGTTTACCAGCTTCCAGCGATTCCAGTGCCAAACGGTAATGGGTTTGTACCGGTGTAGCAATCACGACAGCGTCCACTTCCTCAAAGGTACTTTTAAAATTTGATGTGGCGACTGCATCGGGGAAGAGACGACTGATCTCCTGGAGGCGATCTGACTGCAGATCAGACACACTTTTAAGAACGGAGCCGGGGATCTCATGAAAATTGCGTGCCAATTTCGGCCCCCAATACCCCGCGCCAATCAAGCCCACTCGAATATCACCGGTTATTTTCCCTGTCATTCGTGCTTTCTCCTCACCATTTGATAATTTTATTAATCGGTTTTTCTTAGAATCCTAGCGGGGTTGCCAGCGACAATTGTTTTCGGTGGAACGTCCTTCGTAACTACGCTCCCGGCACCAATCACCGCTCCCTCCCCAATTGTCACTCCACAGAGAATGGTGACATTACTGCCAATCGAAGCCCTTCGTTTAACCAAAGTGGGTACGAGACTCCAATCCGCTTCGGTTTGAGAACTACCATCTGGATTGGTGGAGCGCGGGTATTTATCGTTAATGAACATGACCCCATGGCCAACAAAAACTTCATCCTCGATCGTCACGCCTTCACAAATAAAAGTGTGACTGGAGATTTTAACACGTTTGCCTATGTGTGCTCCCTTCTGAATCTCAACAAATGTACCGATACGGGATTCATCACCAATTTCGCATCCGTATAGGTTCACAAAAGCATAGATTCGGACATCCCGTCCTAGTTTTACATCCGGTGAGATCCGCAGTGTGGAAGGATCATTCATTTTATCAAGCCTCCATAATAAATCATACAAGATTATCCAGCACCCCTGGCCGATATGGCGACCCAGGGAGTTCGTAAAAGAATCACCAGATCCATCCAAATGGACTGGTGTTGGATATATTCCAGATCCATCCGAACCATTTCATCGAAGCTTACCTGGTTGCGTCCACGCACCTGCCACAGGCCGGTTATGCCGGGCAGGGCTTCGAGGCGGCGTTTATGCCAATCCTGATATAGCTCAAGCTCATAAGGGAGGCAAGGGCGCGGGCCGACTAGACTCATCTCTCCCCGCACCACATTGAATAATTGGGGTAACTCATCCAGGCTGGTCTTTCGGATAAAGTGACCTACCTTAGTGATCTGAGGATCATCTTCCATCTTCAAGCTGTTCCTCCCTTTTTCTTTCATCTGCTTGGGATCCAGGTTTTCTTTGATCAAGCGGGTCACATATTCCTGGTGAATAGACGGATCAGCGTCCACGCGCATCGAGCGAAATTTGTACATCATGAATGGTTTCCCGTTTTCCCCGATCCGTTTTTGACGATAGATCAACGGTCCGGGTGTATCGAGTTTGATCAGAACTGCTATTACCATCAAGACCGGGGAAATAATGACCAGGATTATAGATGCGATCAGATTGTCAAAAATCCTTTTACCAAAACGCTCCATTCCCTGCATCCCCGCCAGTCCCAGGTCAAGTACCGGGATGCCTCCGAAACCATCCAATTGCGCATTTGGAAACGAGAGGGCAAATAAATCGGGGATGACATGAACCCGAATCGAGAGTTTTTGCAGTTTTTCACATATATCAATCAAGGTTTGATAGGAACGCATGGGTAGAGCGATGACAGCTTCCTGGATTTGATGGGCATTCACCACTTCAGACAACTGATCCAATTTTCCAAGGACAGGGATTTCTTCAAACTCGCAACCTTGCTTTTTCGGATCGTCATCCAAATAACCGATTAGTTTGAGATCAACCCAGGCATATTTCTTAATCTGCTGCACAGCATTCTGCCCAACCTGGCCAGCTCCAATCAGCAGCACATTCCGCTTCTTGCCATTTCCCCCGGGGCTCCCAATGCGACGATATGCCCACAGAATGAATCTGCTCCCGAGCAAAAGAAGCAAATCCATTATAAAAAAGATCAGGAAAAGGCCGCGCGGGGTTCCCCGGTAAGTTAAAAATAAGAACCCGGCTAGCGCAAACATGGATGAACAGATCGCAAAAATCACATTTTTTAGCTCAAACCAGATAGTTCTGTTATTTCGAGCGTCATAGACAGCAAAAATAATAAAAAAGATCGGCCAGATAATTGTCACAGTAATCCAGATCAGCCAAGGCAGGTTTGTGCCTGAAACATCCAGCCCTCCGCCTACCCCCCCCACTTGGACATGAAGATTACCTAGGAAATCAACCATAGCCTTTGGCAACTGCCCCAACTGGGTGCGCAGCAATACCGCGCAAAGCAACATGGCCAGCGTACCAAGCCAATCAAGAACAAAGAAACCAACAATGCGTTTTACACTGAATTGTCGCAACATTTTTAAATCCCTCTATTCAAACTAGCCTTCTGGCTGGATCAGGGAATCCAGCAGCAACCAAACGTACATTCACCCCAGTATGTATGTAATCGCAGCGCAGGCGACGATTTAAGTATTGGTGACCATAATCACTTCAGCACCTGGGTCAATTCCCAGAATTTGTCGTGCCAACCGCGAAACATCGGTACCGAAACCAACACCGGCGGCATACCTCACGCCAACAAAATTAGCAAAGGCGCGTTCGAAAGTGGTCTGCCTAGCCCCAAGATAAAAGCAGTACGTTCGAGCACGCTTTTGATGGTAGCGTCCATTTCGGGCTTGAGGTTTTTATCTTTTGCTTTCAAATCAACGGAAGGTACATTTATAAATCGGTTCTTCTCAGATTGAATAAACGTTGAATATGTAATGGATGCCCAGGAGTAAAATAATGGTTAACCATGGCAATTGGAAAGATGTAAAAAATGAATATAATAACGTTTATAAATATGTAGGAAAACAACCTTCGAGGTTCTTGAGCAAATCGCCAAAGCCAGGATAGAGCCATTCTCTCTGCGAATTTGGGGGCTAACTTAGTCTTTCCTGCGAGGACATCAAAGTAGCCTCCACAGGCCACACTAACAGGGACTTGCATTAATCCCTTCCAGCGCAGGAGGAATTCCTCCTTTTTAGGAAAAGACATACCAACAAGTAAGATATCTGGATTGAGTTCTTTTATCCGTTGCGCTATTGAGGCTTCTGCTTCAGGTGAATAGTAACCATCAATTCCCTGGCATAGGTTTAATGAAGGATATTTTTCAAGAATATGTTGCTGAGCTTCTGCATTTACTTCAGGTGTTGCTCCAAACAGTAGCAAACGATAACCTTTCTTTGCAGCAAGTTTAATCATCTCTTGAGCTAAGTGAGGCAAACCAATATGAGCACGAATTCTTTGACCAAGTAATCGTCCGAATAGAGGAATACCAGCTCCATCAGCTACAATAATATCAAACTCCTCAGTAAAGTGAACAATCTCAGGAAATTGACGCACAAGTGCAAACAAAGGTACACTGATTCCCCAAATATGAATTGGAGTACGATGCACAATCGCATTATCCAATATATCCACCAATTCAGGGAAGGTCCAATCTTCTACGCGCAATCCAAGCAAATTACGCTGACGTTGGTCCATCCGAATTGAAAATTGGTCAATCATATCGCGGTTTCCAGCCGTAACCAGAAGAATATCAGGCTATCATTGTGAGATAAGGTTTGAAAACCAAATGGGCTTACTATTTCGCCTCGGGTATATTCAAACATTGCCCTCTTAAATTCATCTCACTAATGATGTGTAATTTTATTGGCACCATAATTACCAGTCGACTTGAAAGCCAAGGATAATTTTGATTACCGTACTCGACACATCCTTCACAAGATACTCCGCTGGAGGCTGCCAATCAGGCGGATGGGCAAGAACCGTGTCCACACAGCGCAGGATCACTTTAGGTTCACACCCCGAAAGTATGTTCGAACCGCAATCCACAGTCTCGGGTCTCTCGGTAACGTCCCGTACCGTCACGTTGGGTACATGGAAGATGCAGCACTCTTCTTGGACCGTACCGCTGTCGGAAAGAACACAAAACGCTGCTCGCTCCAACGCAACGAAATCAAAGAAACCTAATGGTGTCAAGAATCGCACCTTGTCATTAGTAACTCCGACACCATATTGCTCCATCTTGTGCTTCGTCCGTGGGTGTAAACTACATATCACCGGGTATCCGTATTTTTGCTGTACCTGCATCAACGCATCGGCCAGGTTCTTCAACCGGTATTCGATGTCCACATTCTCGGCGCGGTGCATAGTTACCAGGAAATACTTGCCTGGCTCTACCCCCAGCCGGGTATGAACATCAGAAGCGGAAATATCGCTATCGTAGAAATTAATGACTTCGTTGATCGGGTTGCCTGTCACGTAGATACGATTGTTCGCGATACCCTCTCTCACCAAGTTCTCTTTACTGCGCTGGGTGTACGGCATAAGCACAGTACAAGAGTGGTCAATGACGCGACGGTTAACCTCCTCAGGCACGCGATCGTCATAACAGCGATTACCTGCTTCCATATGGTACACGGGAATCCCCAAGCGCTTGGCTATAAAACTGCACAGCCCGCTGTTGGTGTCACCCAAGATTAAAAGCGCGTCAGGGAACTCGTCGTTCAAGACCTTATCAACAGCTGCCAGCATTTGCCCGATCTGCTGTCCAAACGTCTCGCCCGTGATGCCAAGATAATAATCTGGCGGGCGAACGCGCATCTGCTGGAAGAAAATGTCACTCAAATTGGGATCGAAATTCTGTCCTGTGTGCACCAGTTTGTGTTCGCATAACAGGTCCAACTTTTCGATCACCCGGCTCAGACGGATAATCTCTGGGCGGGTGCCCAACACAGTCATCACCTTCATCGCAGCAACTCTCCATTCAGGATCAGATTATCTTCGACCAGCAAATGTTGGCGGGAGAGCAGGTCTGCCAGATCGGAGGGACTCATAACATTATCGGCAGAGCCATATTCACCCTCCAAGGCCGGGATGAAGGTTGCTTCGGCAAGCACTTCTGGCAGGATAGGCAAGATAGCGTAATATTTTCCGCGATCCACTGTGCGGTGGCATTCTTCTTCGGAGACTAGGATTTCGTGCACCTTCTCGCCCGGGCGGATGCCGGTGACCACTGTCTGGATTTGTCGGTCGCCTATTAGTAGCGTGGCAATGTCAGTCACTTTGGCGGAGGGGATGCGCGGGATATAAGTCTCCCCCCTTCGAGCGCTGCGCACTGCGGCGAAGATGGTATCCACCGCCTGGTTGAGACTCAACAAGAAACGGGTCATATCTATTGTTGTGATTGTCACTGGCCCGCCTTGCTTGATTTGTTCGTGAAAATACGGGATCACCGAACCGCGCGAAGCCAATACGTTTCCATAGCGTACACAAATAAAACGCGTATCAACGCAACGCATGTTTGCCTGGATGAAAACGCGCTCCTGGATGGCTTTGGTCATCCCCATCACGTTGACCGGTTTGCAGGCTTTATCGGTCGAGATGCCCACCACCGTTTCAATAGGGAGATTGTGTT
>Ga0182021_10009046_pt1 | contig 11786 bp, 6 predicted proteins | sample 612E3MmetaG_FD_120493 | JGI IMG/M metagenome (GOLD analysis project Ga0182021, IMG submission 120493) | Permafrost microbial communities from Stordalen Mire, Sweden - 612E3M metaG (Illumina Assembly) | ecosystem: Environmental > Terrestrial > Soil > Wetlands > Permafrost | place: Sweden...
GAGGTCAGCCCCCACTGAAACCTCGACAGGAGGCGGTCGTCGAGCCCCTTGAGTTCTTTCGGCGGTCTGTCCGAAGAGAGGACGATCTGTTTCCCCAGCTGGTGCAGCTCGTTAAATGTGTGGAAAAAATGATCCTGCGTTCGTTCCTTCCCCGCAAAAAACTGTATATCATCGACGATGAGTATATCCATGCTCCGGTAGAACCCCGCAAATTCGTTCGTCGTATCGCGTTGTATGGCCTCAACGAACTCGACGGTAAATCTCTCGCTGGACACATAGATAACCCGTTTGGCTTTCCCGTGAGCGATAGCGTGGTTTCCAATCGCCTGCATGAGATGTGTCTTGCCAAGGCCGGTGCCGCCGTAAATAACAAGCGGGTTGAATGAGGTGCCTCCGGGGTTATTTGCAACCGCCGATGCAGCGGCACGCGCGAGCTGGTTACTGTCCCCCTTGATGAAATTCTCGAAGGTGTACCGGGAATTGAGAAATGTCTGAAAAGAGCCCGGGGTCCCCTCGCTTCTTCCTGTGACAAACGGCGGAGACGGTGGAGCAGTGAAGGATGTCGGCTGTGGCGGAAATGTACGGCGCTCCTGGCGCGGCACCGAAGGCGGGGAAATCTGATACTCCATGTCAATTTGCGGCTCATCCGTCCTCACGGAATACTCCAGGTGGGCCTCCTTCCCCAGCACGGTTTCGATCGTCTGGCTGATAACCGTATAGTAATGTTCTTCGAGCCAATCATAGAAAAACTGGCTTGGCACCTGTACGGTCAATTTGCCCGCCCGAAGGTGGAGCGGAATCATAGGCTCGAACCAGGTTTTGAAACTCTGTGTGTTAACGCTCTCACTGATATGATCGAGGCAAGCGTTCCAAACAGCACGCGCCTGGTCTTCCTCTGATGGATTGACGAGAAGCTGCGGACCGGAATTCATTTGTCTGCTAATGGCTTAGAAGGTTATGCACAACGTGTGCGAAGTTGTCCACAGATTTATCCACAGAGCGTGGGGTCGAGCGCCCGGCAAAAACTATCAATATCTTATCAACACTTTTGTGGAAAACAAAATCAGTCGGAAAGAGAGATATTTTCTGCTGGTTTTGTGGGTTATCAACATCCGGAAGCAGATCAGGAATCCGGGAGCAATGAAGCGCGCTGGGGGTCAAACAGAGCCGGGGCTTATCAACAACTTGTGCACCCGCGAACAACACCGTTATACTTCATGATTATAGCACAATGGGGTGGCCGACGCAAGCTGAATATTTCTTTTTCCAGCCCCGTTTCTTGTGTCTGTGGCATATTTTTTATACCTTGTCTGCCTGCAAGAGAGTTTTCCGGTTGCGGGGGGGTCCTGTCGCCGGGTGTCCAGCACAACGAGCGGGAGTTCGGAATGAGCATTACGTTTCAGCCACACAATCGGAAGCGGAAGAACACGCACGGATTCCGCGCTCGCATGGCAACGAAGACGGGGCGCAAGGTGCTCGCCCGCAGACGGGCACGCGGCAGGAAGAAACTCACGGTCAGTGACGAACGGTAGGTGAGGAAAGAGGAAACGCTTCGGGGTCGCGGGTCCTTCCAGTTGCTGTACAGGTCAGGGAGGAAGATCGACGGCGAAGTGTTGCGATGTTTCTTCCGGTGGGAGAGTGGAGCCGGGACGCCTGTGCGTGCCGGCTTTTCCATCTCTGCCAAAAAATACAATGCCGTGAAAAGAAACAGGGCAAGGAGGCTCATGCGCGCCGCTTTTGATCTGGAGCGGGAGGGCCTGGCCGGAGTTGCAGAGAAAACCGGAGGCGCACTCAGCCTGTTGTTTGTGTACGACGGGGGCAAGGAGATGAACCAGGCCCGGCTCGTTTTTGAAAGCGTCAGGGGGGAGATGAGCTCGATATGCCGTAAGATATGTATTGCCGCCGGGAGAGAACGCAGGTGAGAAAGGGAGTGATCGCGGCGCTCCGCGCCTACCAGCTGGTTGTTTCTCCCCTGCTGCCGCCGAATACCTGCAGGTTCTCCCCGTCGTGTTCCCAGTATGCGATAGATGCGGTCTTGCTGTACGGCGTGCCGGGCGGCCTCTGGCGTGCGCTGAAACGGATTGGCCGCTGTCACCCGTTCCATCCGGGCGGGTTTGATCCCGCCTGACTGAATTTCCTTTCCACGTGAATCAACAGGTTATGGACAAGAAGACTACGATCGGATTCGTCCTCATCGGATTGGTCCTCCTCATCTGGATGTGGGTGCAAACTCCCCCGGCTCCTCCGGCCCGGCCTCCGGCCGCAGACAGCATCCGCAGCGCCATGGCGGCCCCGAAGGACACAATCAGGGCGGAACGTCCCGCGGTCTCTCGCGATACACTCGTCCACTCCCCCCAGGACAATCTTGGTACCTACTTTTCTCCGCGTGCGTCAGGGGAAGAGAAGATCATCGTCATCACGACCGATCTCTACACCGCCGAGATCACGACGAAGGGGGGGCTTATCAGGAAATGGGAGCTGTCCGGCTATAAATCATGGGACGGCCATCCTGTTCAGCTCGTGGACTTCGACAAGGGGGGAGACTTCGGCCTTCTGTTCACGTCGGGGGACGGCAAGCTGATCAATACACGGAGCCTTTATTTTGATGCCCGTGAAAAATCGTGGACGACCTATCGCCTGCGAGGAGATCAGTCCGTTGTTCTCGAGCTCTCGCTTCCGGTGGCGGACGGACGCCGGCTCGCAAAGCGCATGACGTTCACCAACGGCAAGTACACATTCGAGACTGAATTTGATTTCGTGGGGATGGGGCAGGCGATATCGAACTTCGAGTACCAGATCGTCTGGGAGAACGGGTTGCGCTACGCGGAACGCAACAGCGTGGACGAATCCAACTTTGCGCTGGGGTATGCTTACTCGGGCGGCGAGTTGATTGAAGTGGACGCCGGGAAGAACGGTGAAACGACCAAGCGTGACATCAACGGGTCGACGGACTGGGTTGCGACAAGGAACAAGTATTTTGCACTTGCGATGATGCCCGACCGTGGCGCGAGCCAGGGAGCATACCTGGAAGGAGCGAGGACGGCGGTCCCGAACGGCGGTGTCAAGAAGAACTACGCCCTCGCGCTGAAAATGCCCCTCACGACCGGCTCGGAGCATTCGCGCGTGACGGTGTATCTCGGACCGCTTGATTTTGACATCGTGAAAGGGTACAAACGCGGTCTCGAACAGATCATGAGTCTCGGCTCCGCCTGGATCATCAGGCCGATCTCCGAGTACGTCATGATCCCCCTGTTCCAGTTTCTCCACATGTTCATACCGAATTACGGCTGGGTCATCATCGTATTTTCCATCATCATCAAGATCGCGCTGCAGCCGCTGACACGTACCAGCCTGAAGTCGATGAAGCGCATGCAGGCTCTCACGCCGCTGATGAACGAAATCCGGGAAAAATACAAGGATGACGCGAACAAGCAGAACCAGCAGATCATGAACCTGTACAAGGAGTACGGAGTCAACCCGGCCTCAGGCTGCCTCCCCATGCTGCTGCAGATGCCGATTCTCTTTGCACTGTACGCCGTTTTCAGGTCCTCGATCGGACTTCGGCAATCCGCGTTTATGTTCTGGATCAAGGATCTCTCGATTCCGGACGCGGTATTCCATCTTCCGTTTACAATCCCTCTTTTCGGGATCACCGACGTCAGCGGTCTGGCTCTTGCCATGGGCGTCACGATGTTCCTGCAGCAGAAGATGACGGTGACCGACCCGCGGCAAAAAGCGATGGTGTGGATGATGCCCGTGCTGATGACGCTGATGTTCAACAGCCTGCCGTCGGGCCTCAACCTGTATTATTTCGTTTTCAACCTTCTTGCAATCGGGCAGCAGGTCTGGTTCAACAAGAGGACCGGAGACGAACCGCTCAGAAAGGTCGACCCGAAAAAAAGGGGAGGCGGCATCCTTGCCGGGCTGACAAAGAACCTCCCGAAGATGAAATAGGAATACCGCATTCCGCAAGATCTCCAGCGCCCCCCGGCATCCCCGGGGGGCGTTTTCATCTCTTCCCGCGTTTCCTCCGCTGCAGAGTTCGTTGATAGTCTATGCGGAAAGTTGTAGCTTGTAAATCCTAATGGGATGCATCATGAAGATCTCGCCGGCCGATACGATTGCTGCGGTGGCGACCCCGCCGGGCGAAGGCGCACTTGCAGTGATACGCATCAGTGGCCCGCAATCGCTGCAGATCGGGGACCGGATATTCCGGGGACGCAGACCGCTGTCGACGGCCCCGGGGTACACTCTCCATCACGGGACGATCGTCAATCAGGCGGGACAGGATGTGGATGAGGTTCTGGCGGCTGTCTTCCGGGCTCCGCGCTCGTACACGGGGGAAGATGCGCTTGAGGTCAGCTGCCACGGGGGTCTCTTTGTCACCAACGGTGTGTTGAACGCTGCGCTTTCGGCCGGCGCAAGAAGGGCCGAGCCGGGCGAATTCACCCGCAGGGCGTACCTGAACGGAAAAATGGACCTTTCCCGCGCCGAGGCAGTCGCCGCGCTGATTTCTTCCAGAAGCGACCGCGCGCACCGTGCGTCCCTCGAACAGCTGCGCGGACGCCTGGCCGGCACAGTGGAAGAGATGAAGAGCGGTCTGAAACGTCTATGTGCGTTATTGGAGGTTGACCTGGATTTCAGTGAGGAGGGGATAAGCCTGATCGGGAAGCCGGAAATCGATCGGAAAATCAAAGAGGCAAAGGAGAGACTTGAGCGGCTGGCGGAGACGTTCAAGACCGGGAGAATTTACAGGGACGGAGTCTCCGTTGTGATCGTGGGCCCACCGAACGCAGGCAAATCAAGTCTCTTCAACGCGCTCCTGAAGGAGAGCCGTGCAATTGTCACTCCGATTCCCGGGACAACCCGTGACTATCTGGAGGAAACCCTTACTCTGGGTGGAATTCTGTACCGAATCACAGACACAGCCGGGCTGAGAAAGTCTGAAGACCCGATTGAATCAGAAGGTATTGCCAGAACCTTCACCTCTGCAGAAACCGCGGATATCGTCCTGTTCGTCGACGATGTGGGAAGTGACGGTTTGGAGAGGGATGCGCTGATCGGGTCCCTTCCAGTAACAGGCGAGCAACAACTGATTCTCGTCAGGAACAAAATAGACCTCCGGTCCCGGGCGTCGGAAAAGCTTCCCCGCATCGATCACGTCCAATTGAGAGGGGGGATCCGGACTGAGGTTTACCTCTCTGCCCTGTCTGGTGCCGGTGTCCACGCGCTCGCAGAGGAGCTCGTTCATACTGCAGCGGGATCTGAAGTCTCCGCCGGAGAGACTGTATCTGTAATCAGCCAGAGGCATGCAGAATCCCTCGGCAAGGGTGCCAGAAGTCTCGGAATCGCCCTGGAGTCTCTTAATGCCGGAATGGCGAACGAATTCGTGGCCTTCGACATCAGGGAGTCTGTATCCGCACTTGGGGAGATTACGGGTGAAATAACGAGCGAGGAGATACTGAACTCGATTTTCGACGAGTTTTGCATAGGCAAGTAATCAAGAACATGTTCCACGTGGAACAACACGGGTAAAATGGCATCCGAAGCGGGAGAAATAATTGTCGTTGGTGGCGGGCATGCCGGCATCGAGGCCTCCCTGGCAGCGGCCAGGATGGGGTGTCCCGTCACGTTGTTGACAATGGAGAGCAGTGCAATTGGCAGGATGTCATGCAATCCGGCCATTGGCGGCACGGCCAAAGGACACCTCGTCCGCGAGATTGATGCTCTCGGCGGGGAAATGGGAAAAATAGCGGACGCTACAGGGATCCACTTCAAGCTTCTAAACAAATCCAAGGGACCTGCTGTCTGGTCGCCACGCTCACAAAACGATCGTGATTGGTACAGCAGAGAGGCGAGGCGCAGGATACTGGAACAGGCGGGTCTGCGGGTAGTTGAAGGGTGTCTGCAGGATATACTCATCGAACAGAACAGCGTAAAGGGGGGTGTCCTCACCGATGGCAGGGTACTCGCATGTTCCTCACTTATCCTCTGCAGCGGGACATTTCTGAATGCCATCATGCACACGGGGACATATTCGGCACAGGGGGGAAGGTTCGGCGAGCCGAGTTCGTCCGGAGTGAGCGAACGACTCATTGATATCGGCTTTAAGACCGGACGGCTGAAGACAGGGACCCCGCCCAGGTTGAGCAAGAAGACGATCAATCTTGGAGAAACCGAGGAGCAGAAGGGGGACGAGAATCCGGCTCCGTTCTCATTCCAGAACGTCAAAATAGAGAACCCGCAGATCCCGATGTACATCACCTATACCAACGAAGAGACACATGACATCCTTCGTACCGGGTTCGACAGGTCTCCGATGTTCACCGGAAGAATCAAGGGTATCGGTCCACGATATTGTCCATCCATTGAAGACAAGATCAATCGGTTTGCGGACCGGAACAGACATCAGATATTCCTCGAGCAAGAAGGGTATGACACCGACGTTGTATACATGAACGGGTTCTCCACAAGCCTGCCGAAAGATGTCCAGGTTAGGGCGCTTGCGACGATCCCGGGGCTCAGGAATTGCACAATGCTCAGACCCGGCTACGCCGTTGAATACGATTACATACCCCCTCATCAGGTCGAGCATACTCTCGAGACCAAGCTGGTCAAAGGGCTGTACTTTGCCGGTCAAATCAACGGGACCAGCGGATATGAAGAGGCTGCCGCACAGGGACTCATCGCAGGGATAAATGCTGCCCTGCGGCTGCTCGGGAAGCCGCCATTCATACTCAAGCGGGACGAAGCGTATATCGGCGTGATGATAGACGACCTGATCAACAAAGGGACAGAGGAACCATACCGCATTTTTACTTCTCGAGCAGAATACCGCCTCTTGCTCCGCCAGGATAACGCCGATTCACGGCTCATGAGGAAGGGGCATCAACTTGGACTTATCGGGGATGGACAGATCTGCAGGCTCGATGAAAAGGAAAACCGAATCGACATGGGGAAGAGGAGCCTGATATCAAAGCGGATTTCACCATCCATCGCAAACGACTTCCTCCGCGCATGCGGCAGCGAGCCTCTCGCGGAACCGGAGACCCTCAGCCAGATTCTGAAGCGATCAGGAGTCGAGCTTGATCCCCTCCTCAGATTGAGCGGGATCTCCTCTGACCCCAGTCTCTCCGTTCTGATCGAAGACAGCCAGGCATGCGAGAGAGTGCAGATCGAGATAAAGTATGAGGGATATCTGAAGAGGCAGGAAGAGCAGGTGCGACAATTTGAGGAGAGCGAGCGCCTCGAGATTCCGGTCGGCTTTGAATTTTGGAGTCTGAAATCGCTGAGCAACGAAGGGAAGGAGAAGCTCCAGAAGATCAAGCCACGTTCCATCGGACAGGCTGCCCGTATCAGCGGTGTGACCCCTGCCGACGTATCAATCCTCATGATCTCGCTCTTGAGGTGATGTTTCACGTGGAACAAAAATAATCCTTCCAACATGACAGGCACAGGTCCGCCACAGGAATTCCAGAGCATATGCAGACGGAACGGGTTGAACCTTTCAGATGCTCAGATCAATTTGCTCGCGCGATTCGTGGATGGAGTGCTCGAGTGGAACTCAAAGATCAATCTTATTTCTCGCCGTGATCAGGAGAACATCTGGTTCAGCCACGTGCTTCACAGTCTCACTCCCTTGTTCTATGTCGACTTCTCCGATGGACTCAGAGTTCTCGATCTCGGGACCGGAGGTGGATTTCCAGGCATGCCCCTGGCGATCGTCCGGCCGGATCTCGAAATGGTGCTCCTTGATTCGATAAGGAAGAAAACGCTTGTGGTTCAGGATCTCGTAGATCGCCTCGGGCTGACCGGTGTTTCTGTCTGGACGGGCCGGGCCGGGGAGGCCCACTACGATCAGAAGGCGGGAGGGACATTTGATCTCGTCGTGACCCGGGCCGTCGCGTCGCTCAGAGAGCTGGTTCACTGGTCACGTCCCTACCTGAGAGTCTCCCGTGCTGCACCCGGAGAGACAAATGGCGGAAACCGGGCGAGGTTCAAACCGCCGGGGCTGGTTGCTCTCAAAGGGGGAGATCTCGAGAGAGAGATTGCAGAGACGAAGTTAAAAGAGTCTGTCAGGTCTGTTCGGGTCATCCCGATGTCGTTCGGGGGGAGCATCGAACTCGGACTGGAAGACAAAAAAGCAGTCATCGTGAGCATCTGATTTTTTATATCCGTTATTGCACATGACTCAGGCAAAACAACTGCACGACGCGCTGGCCAGGTTGCTCACGGAGCAACGGAACCCGGACTCAGTGGAACTTGACCGGCTCCCCACGGAAGCTATTCTAAGACTCATCAACACGCAGGACAAACTGGTCCCGCTTGCCGTGGAGCGCGAGATACCCTACATCGCCGAAGCAGTTGAAATCATTGTCCATGCGCTGAAGAATGGCGGTCGCCTTCTGTATTTCGGCGCCGGAACGAGCGGGCGGCTCGGTGTTGTAGACGCTTCAGAATGTCCCCCGACGTTCGGGACTGATCCCGGAATGGTCCGCGGCATCATCGCCGGGGGGCAACCGGCCATGTTCAGGTCCCAGGAGGGGGCAGAAGACGACATCGCGCAGGCCCGGCTCGATGTGGATGGCCAGGGTGTCAATGCCCGGGACGTTGTCTGCGGGATTGCGGCGAGCCGGAGAACCCCCTTTGTCGTATCCGCGGTCAACCGGGCCCGTGAGCTGGGGGCGAAGACAATCTACATCACCACGAATCCCCGGTCGGAATTCGACCTCGAGGTCGATGTGGCAATCTGCCCCGAGGTGGGGGCGGAGGTATTGATGGGATCAACCCGCATGAAATCAGGGACAGCCCAGAAGCTCGTTCTCAACATGCTGACGACAACAGCAATGGTGAAACTGGGAAAGGTGTATGAGAACATGATGGTCGATCTCCAGCTGACGAACAGGAAACTCGTCGAGCGGGCAAAACGGATCATCGTCCTTGCGACCGGGGTTTCCTACGAACGCGCCTCCGAGATCCTCGAACAGTCGGGCGGGCACGTGAAGACAGGCATCGTGATGGCGGCGGCGGGTATCCCGCCCGAAGAAGCAAGGGAAAGGATCACCCGGGCCGGCGGAACCGTGCGGGGCGCCATCGCCCTGAACAAGAGATCAGACAACCCCCCGGCGAAGTCGGGGTAACGGGGGCCTCCCGAGGCTCCGGGCAAGATCACACGCAATCCCTTCCGTCGCCGGCACGGTAACGCGGCCACGGAGGGGTGGAGTATGTTTTGTACGAACAATGATCGAAAGAATACGGCAGCGCATCGAAGGCCTTGAGGCCTTCACGTCCCTGAGCCGGTCCGACCTGCGCGACATCAGCGTGACCGGTGTGCCCGGTTCACTCGCTGCGCTCGTCGTGGCGGGGATCCGTGACCGGCGCGCCTGCCAGGTTCTCTTCGTCACGATCGACGACGCCTCTGCGGAGCGGATGCGGGACGACCTGTCACTTCTCCTGGGAATGGAAGCCGTGCATCTTTTTGCCGCTCCCTCTTCCGCCGGACACATGCGCGGGGCGGACGCCGGAGTGCCGGATGTCCAGGCACTCCGTTCCCTCCTTGAGGCGCCCGCCGCCGTGGTGGTCACCCCGCCCCGGGGGATGACGATCGCGCTTCCGCCATCATCCGTCGTCTCGGAAAAGGTCATTCATCTCGTGAAAGGAGAGCAAACCGACTTCACTCTGCTCCTCCGCGTGCTGGGTGAATCCGGTTTCGAACAGAAGGATTTTGTGGAGACTCACGGCGACTTCTCCGTCAGGGGGGGGATCCTGGACGTTTTCACGTTCGCCGGTGACAACCCGATCCGCGCAGAGTTCGCCGGGGACGAAATAGAATCGATCCGTGAATTTGACCCCGTCTCGCAGCGGTCCATCCGCGAACTGTCCGGGACGACGATTGTCCCTGATCTGTTCGCGTCGCGTTCCGAGGGGGAGCTTCGCACGTCGTCGCTGCTGGAGTACCTCCGCGATGACGCACTGGTGATACTCGAAGAACCGGATCTGATCAACCGTGAGATCGAAAAGGGGGTGCCCGGGAAGGAGTGCATCCGGCCCGAGCTCCTCGCGGAGCTTCTCGAGCTGTTCCCCCGCATCTCGTTCCGGTCTCTCCCTCCCGCGAGGAGCCCTGTGATCGATTTTGGCGGCAGGCTCCAGCCCGCGTTCAACGGCAGCATCGCCGCGCTCCGCGACGATCTCGCCGCGATGCACCGGCAGGGGTATTCCGTGTACTTTACTTCCGATACAAACGCTGAGCTTGTCCGGTTGCGTGACCTGCTGAACAGCTTCCCCGGGGGGAAGGGTCGCGGGGAGTCCGACGAGGCATCCTCCGTGGAAACGGGGAACCCCAATTTCACTCTCGAGGCGCTTCACGGCGGCTTCATTGTCCCCGGTGCGCTCCTCGCGGTGTATACCGAACACCAGGTTTTCAACCGGCTGAAACGGAGGGGAAGAAAGCGCTCGCCGAAGTTCAAAGGGCTGACCGAACGGGACCTCCTTATGCTGCACAGAGGGGACTTCGTCGTTCACCAGGACTTCGGCATCGGCCGTTACGACGGAATGAAGCGCATCAGCGTCGGCGGCGCAGAACAGGAAGTCGTCAAGATACTGTACGATGCGCGCGACACCCTGTTCGTCAACCTCAACTATGTCGGAAAGCTCCAGAAGTATTCTTCGAGGGAAGGGCACGTGCCGGCGCTTTCGCGCCTGGGAAGCGCGGAGTGGGAGAAACTGAAGAACCGCGCGAAGAAAAAAGTGAAGGACATCGCGCGGGAACTCATCGGCCTCTATGCGCGGAGGAAGAAGTCCCGGGGATTTGCGTTCTCGCCCGACGCACCCTGGCAGAAGGAGCTGGAGGCATCCTTCATGTACGAAGACACGTTCGATCAGGCGAAAGCCACGATGGACGTGAAGAGGGACATGGAGGAGCCCCACCCGATGGACCGCCTGATCTGCGGAGACGTCGGGTTCGGCAAGACCGAAGTCGCCGTGCGCGCCGCATTCAAAGCGGTTCTCGACGGGAAGCAGGTGGCCGTGCTCGTCCCCACCACCATTCTTGCAATGCAGCACTTCAACACATTCCAGGACCGTCTCGCACGCTACGGCGTACATCTGGACGTTCTCTCCAGGTTCCGCACCAGGAGCGATCAGGTGGGGATCATCGCGAGACTCGGGGAAGGAGGGATCGATATCGTGATAGGCACGCACAGGATCCTTTCGCGGGATGTCGCCTTCAGGAATATCGGCCTGCTCATCGTGGACGAGGAGCACCGCTTCGGCGTTTCCGCGAAAGAAAAAATCAGGCAGATGAAAGCGGAAGTGGATACGCTCTCCCTGACGGCGACGCCGATCCCGCGCACGCTGCATTTTTCGCTCATGGGCGCGCGCGATCTTTCCGTCATTGCCACGCCGCCGCGGAACCGGCTCCCGGTGATCACGGAGATACTCCAGTGGAACGATGACGTCATCAGGGATGCCGTCCGGAAGGAACTCCAGCGGGGCGGGCAGGCATACTTCGTCCACGACAGGGTTCAGTCCATGGACGAAGTGGCCGGGAGGCTCCAGGCCATACTTCCGGGGGTGCGGCTCCGGTCTGCTCACGGCCAGATGCCCGCGCACGCCCTCGAGGAGGTCATGATGGCGTTCATGGAGAAACGGTGTGATATTCTTGTCGCGACGAAAATCATAGAATCGGGACTGGACATCCCCAACGTCAACACCATCTTCATCAACCGTGCCGACAGATTCGGCATGGCGGAATTGTATCAGCTCCGGGGGCGGGTCGGGAGGTCCAA
>Ga0182021_10009047_pt1 | contig 11784 bp, 7 predicted proteins | sample 612E3MmetaG_FD_120493 | JGI IMG/M metagenome (GOLD analysis project Ga0182021, IMG submission 120493) | Permafrost microbial communities from Stordalen Mire, Sweden - 612E3M metaG (Illumina Assembly) | ecosystem: Environmental > Terrestrial > Soil > Wetlands > Permafrost | place: Sweden...
CGCATACGGACCGCCGCTCGTCGTGCTGCGCAGAACCTGATACGAACTCGCGCCGCCCGTCGAGGCAGGCCACGAGAGCGTCACCTGGCCATCGCCTGGCGTGGCCGTGGGTTTGCCTGGCACTGTCGGCGGGGTACAGGCTGGGAGGGCAGACACCACTGCAGAATCGGCTGACAGGCACTGGCCGTTGTTGGCTTCGACTACGTAGTAGTAGGTCGTCCCATTGATGACCGTGGCATCGGTAAAGCTGGGAATACTTGACGTAAATACGGTGTCGAAACCAGAAGTTGAGCTTAGGCTGCGCTTGATTCGGTAGGAGACGGCACCCGTGGTCGCGTCCCATGACAACGCCACCGAGGCGTTGTTGGGCTTGGCTTTCAGATTGGCCGGCGTCGCCGTCGGCGTGCAGCTCGGCGCTCCAGAAACCTCTGCCGAATCGAGGGAACTGCACTTTCCATTGCTGGCCGTCACCACGTAGTAGTAGGTCGTCCCGTTCGAAACGTTTATGTCGTCGTAGCTGCATGTCGTTGTGCAGGTGGTGACAGTGGTCGCCGACATGTAGCCTGTCCCAGCCGTTTCGCTGCGCCCGACACCGTACGATGTGGCGCCAGTCGAGGGCGGCCAGGTCAGATCAACCTGGGCGTTGCCCGAGGCGGCGGTCACCACGGGCACGGCCGGTGGCGTGCAAGGATTGACTGCCGTGACAGAGGCTGGGGCAGAGTTGTCTGACTCGCAGGTCGCGACCGTGTTGATGGAAGACACCACGTAGTAGAAAGTCGAACCGCCGGTAAGCCCGGTGTCGGTGTAGGGAGAACTGGTGGTCGTGGGCGGCGTGCCCAATGTTGTGTAGCCAGCCGTGGGTGTGGCGCTCCGCTTGACATTGTATCCGGTGGGCGCGCCCCCGACAGGAGCGGTCCATGAGATGCTGGCAGTGCCCACGACGGTCCCCAGCGCCGCCTTCGCGGCCGTGGGTGCGGCGGGGCGCGCGTATATGACGTCGGCAGGACAGGACACGCTCGTGCCGGTGCAAACCTCGGCCGGATCGCATTGGTTTCCGTCAGTGGACGGACGGCAGGTGCTTCCGGGCGGAACCATGCCGTCGGCCGGACAGGCGGGGTCGGTTCCCGAACAGCTCTCGGCCACGTCACACACGCCCGCGGCCTTGCGACAGAGGGTGCCCGCGGTCATCACCGCATCGACCGGACAATCTGGGCCAGAGCCGGTGCAGCTCTCGGCGATATCGCAGTCACCCGCGGCCTGGCGACACACCGTCGTTGTGGGCGCGTAGTTGTCGGCCGGGCAGTCGGCGTGGATGCCATCGCAGACTTCATCCACGTCACACAGACCAACGGCAGCGCGACAGACAACGCCAGCCTTAGCCGGGCCACTGGCGCCCCAGCAAGGACCGCCTGTTTGCTCTCCCGCAGCATCGCGAGCAGCGTCTTGGGCAGCATCCTGGGCGGCGTCCCGCAAAACGGCTGGCGGCACATCCAGCGCGAGGTCAGGCGCGCCACCGGATGCTCCGTCTTTGGCCGCGTCACGGATCGGCACGGCCGGTGCATCGGTGGCGCCATCTTTGTCCAGGTCACCGTCTTCGTCAGCATCTTGGACTTCCGGAACGGCGGCGGCGTCAGGTACGCAGTTGCTGCCGGGCTGCTCGCACTTGGCCACTTTGCCGGGCTTGTCCACATTAACGCAGGCTCCCATCCACAGCAGGGAAACTGCCCAAGCGAGGGCCACATGGCTGCGCATTGTGAGTCGTTACTCCCAGCGAAGTTAGTGATGTCTGAACGTAGATCAGCTCATATTGTGAGCCGGCTCACGCAACCAGCACAAGACTTTTCTTCACTGGCATCCGAGGCGGAGCCGGGCCTGACCACCGGTGGCGACCGCAAGTGGCCCCTAGGCTTCTGCGAGGCTGGCGGCTTCCCCGTGAATTGCCCGCCTGCGGATGGCGCGCGCTCGTTCGCGCAGGTCACCCGCGTTGGCACCCCTGCCCGTGCGCTCCTCGTACTCGGCATAGGCAGTGAATGCGCGGCCCAGCTCCAGTTCTGCGCGCGATTCCCCTAGAACCTCCACAGCCCGATCGAAAACCTCGCGCGGACCGCCACGTTCCGACTCGCCAGACGCGCCGTGCGAAAGCGCGGTGGCCAGCACGCGCAGGGCTGCGCCCACCAGTGGCCCCGCTCCCAGTTTCTCACCCTCGGCCGCGGCCCGGCTGGCGTGCTCGCGCGCGCCCACATGGTCTTCGCGGGCCAGGCAGATCTCGGCCAGCCCGCGGTCGGCCTCGGCGCAAAGTCGCCGCGCCCCGAACTTGCGTGCGACGTCCCGCGCCGCTTTCAGCTCGGCCTCGGCCTCGGCTACCTGGCCCAACGCCAGATGGCACTCGCCGATTTGCAGGGCCACGTGGCACTCATTCAAACACTCGCCCATTTCGCGAGCCACTGCGCGCGCCTGCTCCAACAGGTTCTGCGCCAGCCCCGGGTGCCCTGCCTCGCGCGCCAAGCTTCCCAGGTCGAGCAGTGAAAAAACCACGCCATGTGGGTCGCGCGTGGTCTTGCTGATAAGAAGCGCCTCCTGGAAGCTCTGTTGCGCCCGGCCCAGCTCGCCTATGTGCGCCTCGACCAGCCCCAGCCAGGACAGCGTGAGCGCCTTGCCGCGCTGATCGTGAAGTTCCTCGCGGATTGCCAGCGCGGCTTGGTGGCAGCGGATGGCCTCATCCGGTCTCCCGATGAGGTAGTTGACCCGGCCGATGTCGTCCAGGCTGGCCGCCACGCCGGGCCGGTCGCCCGCCAGATCGAAAAGCAAGTGCGCCATGTCCAGGTGCTGCAGCGCCAGTCGATAGTCGCCCAGCGAGCGATGGATGCGCCCGATGCGCGAATGCGCCGCTCCGCCTTTGGCGGGCAAATCCAGTCGCCACGCCACCCTGAGCATCTCGGCGAAGTGGGCCAGCGCCTCGCGGCTGCGACCGAGCCGCGCCGCCGCGTCGCCCAGTTTGTGACACGCGTCGATCTTGAGCATGGCATCGTCCGCCGCGAGCAGGCGGACGCCCTGCAGATACAAGGCCCGCGCGCGCTCGTAGCGCCGACGCTGGCCCGCCAGATCCCCGGCTGCCAAATAGGCCAACGCGGCCCTGCGGTCGTCACCACCCTCGGCATAGAGCGCCGCCACGTACTCGTGTTGCTCACTCGATGGCGAGGCGCCCAATCTGGCTTCGATCCACTGGGCCGCGAAGCGCCGGCGCTCGGCCAACGTCCGAGGGTCAACCGCGGCTTCGACCAAGGCGCGCAGCGCCGGCTCGGTCAAGGCCCACGCGGTCTCACCGCAGTCCAAGATCTCTTCAAGGGATGGGTGGACGAAGCCTCGTTCCTGCAACGACACCGCCAGATGCTTGGTCTGTTCGATGGATGGATCCGGAGCAAACACGATGGTCGAATCCCAGGGATCGGCACCGATGCGTCCCAATGCCACCACGCCTCCGGCCCAGAACATCGGCCCCATGGCCACCGCACGCCCGAGCAGCTCTCGCTCGGCAGACGACAGCGTGACCACGCGCGCCTGGGCTGCCGCTTCAGGTCCGAGCGCGAGGGGTTCCTGGTCGGCGCGCTCCGTGTCGAACAGCCACGAACTGGCCGTGGCCGCGACCAGAATGCCGTGCTCGTGATACACGCCGAGGAGTTGCTCGAGCAGGAAAGGATTGCCGCCGGACTCGATGGCTGCCCGTTCCGCCAACCCCGGCGCCAGCTCCTGTGCGCCGAGCGCGCCCTTGATGAACACGTCCATCTCAAGCGGCCCCAGCGGCTTCAAGTCGATGCGCGCGTGGCTGCCTTCTTGCTTCATCCACTCCGGCCGACGCACGAACAACTCGGGCCGGGCCGTGGCCACGACGACAATGGCCGCTTCACCCAGCTCGGCAGACAGACATTGCAGCACGTCCAGCGATGCATCGTCAGCCAGGTGGACGTCGTCAACCACCAAGGCCAGGGGGTGTTTGCGCGCATCTTCTTCCAAGAATCGTCCCAGAATGGCGCGCGCCATGTCGAGCTGCCGCTCGGGCCGCATGGCCAGCGACTGGGCGAGCGGGCTTTCCGGCATCTCGAAGCCCAAGAACTGGCCCATCAGGCCCGCGACTTCGGACACGCGGCGATCCCCGAAGACAGATTGCAACTCGGCGCGAAATGCGGCCTGAGCCGTCACGTCGTCCATCTTCGCCGTGATTCCAAATCGCTTGCGCAGCAAGGCAGCGAGCATCATGAACGGTGCCGCTTGGCTGTCTGCGGGCGGCTTGCCGCTGGCAAGAAAAACGCGGAATTCCCCGGCTTCTTCCACCTGCTTGACCCATTCCTGGACGAGCCTCGTCTTTCCCAACCCGTTTTCGCCGATGACCGTTACGAACTGCGGCGCATCGGATCGGATTGCTCGACCAAGGGCAGCATCGAGCGCGCGGCGCTCCTCTACGCGGCCCACAAAACCCCGAACCAGAAAATCCCGCTTCTTGCCCTCTTGCTCAAGGTCCATCACACCTTGATAAGGGGTTTGGCGGGGAATGCAAAAAATCGAGTGATCCGCGAATCGCGAACCCGCCCCGCTACGTATGCAGCATCAATCCGCCTTCAAGAACCGGCCGACAAGGCCCTTCGGGCACTCGGACCTGCCCACCCCACCGCCTACCCCCGCGGCTTCGCCGCGCCTTCGCCGGCCCGATGACGAAGGCCCTTCGGGCACTCGGACCTACCCACCCTGCCACCTGCCCCCGCGGCTTCGCCGCGCCTTCGTCGGCGCGAGCACCGGAGCGGAGCATACACCCGTATGTGAGCGCCGGAGCGCAGCGACGGCACAGTCAGCGGGTCGGATCGCGTGAGCGCAGGCGAGCTTTGCTCGCCGAAGCCCGTCGCGGGAGGTGCGGAACCCTTCCAGGGTTCCGCAGTCAATCGTCGGCCGTCGGTCAATCGAAGCACTACATTGCGATTATGACTACGCCCCGCTTGGTCCCGGAATCGTGCCCCTCGTCGTCGCCCGCGTCGCTTCCCGGCCTGTCATCGGACTTCTCCGGGAGGGGCAACTCAAGCTGCGGCCGCTCGCCGCGACGGCGTTCTTCCTCTTCGCGACGTCGGATCTCGTCTATGATCCAGGGCTCGAGCATGGGATGTCCTTCTTCTATGGCTTGCAACATCGCCGCCTGTCAGTCAAGAAAGCGGATCCTGGCTGCGATAAGCGCCGTAGGATCGACAGGTTGCGTGCCCAAGCCGGATATTGGCCTGCCTGCAGCAAAGAGGATGGGCCGGGCCAATCCCTGACACAGGTGTCGTGGTTCTGAACCGAAGACCTCAGGTCTTTTCGATTCCGACCCTCCCCGGCTCTTGAACGCGCTAGTCGCGTGGGGAGCCCGCCGGCCTTCGGGACGGACAGCCCACCCTGCCCACCCCGCGCGCTTTCGCGCGCGCCCTCGCCGGCGGCGCACCATCGTGCGAGGCCGAGCGAAGCGAGCGGGGCGGGTGTGGCGGGTGCGGGGCCGAAGGGCATGGCGAGGCCGAGCAAAGCGAGCGGGGAGGAGGTGGCGGGTGGGGGCCGAAGGGCGGAGCTAACCCTTTCAGGATTCCCATATCAGAGCGGGGAAGGATCTCTAGTCTCGTCTTCCTGCATCTCGCCGCAGCGGCCGGCTGGCCACTTTCAGCAGATAGGGCTCACTGGCGTTGCCGTCGTGCTTGCCCTGGGACAGCCGCACCAGGAGCGGTTCGACCGGAGCCGAGAACCCGATGATGTGCACGGTTTGGCGCGCTTTGCCAGCAAGCGATTCGGCCAGGACTTGCCCGTCGCGCTCTCTGATGACTTCGACCTTGACCCTCACCCTGGACGGCGGGCTGACTTCGATGTCCAGCTCGCGCGGCTCGGCCGCAAGGTAGCGAAAGACATCCACGTCGCCCACGGACAGATAGCCCGTGGTCGTGCCCTCGACCAGCAACGACGCATGGACCGCATCGTCGTTGGGCTCGGTCTCGAAGCCGCCTCGGGCCTCGGGCAGCACAGCCTCTGCGCGCAGAACGTAGCGATGCTCGCGATCAAGCCCGCTCTCCGCGCGCACGACCACGTACCAGCATCGGCCTGCTACAGCGGGTGCACCAGCGTCAGGTGCCACGCTCGGCAGCACGAGGTTGCGCAAAGTCAGCTTCTCGCCTTTGCGGCCCCTCACCGCCACGATCTTCCTGCCTGCTGAATCGTTGACGGCCAGACCGGCGGCCACATCTTCCACGCCCTCAAGGTCCAGGTTCAGAACCCACCCTGGTTCCATGGCGTCGAACGACAGCCGGTACCAGTCTTCATCGCGACGCCAGCCGTAGAGCCCGGACGCAAGCGCGCTTCGGCCCTGCCACAACAGATCGCCGGCCGATTCCGCCCGATCGTTGGGCTCGCGCTCATCGGCAACTTCGAAGTCAAGCAGCAGCACCGTCATTTGGTAGGAACTGCCCGAATACACGCCCGCATCCGCGGCGCCCTGACCCTTTTTGTTGGGTGGCGCTGGCGCCGCTCTGGCGCGCAAGTAATAGGTGCAACCCGGCAGCACTGCCATGTTCGGCAGCCCAACGGTCTCGCCCGGCCCGGCCGCCACTGTCTTCATGGGCCGCAGCGCCTGGTCGAGAAGATCGAGGGCCAGCGCGAGTCCCGCCTCAGGGCTGATGACCACGGACAAGCGCTCGGCGGCAACCAGCCGGTCGGCAGCCTGGCCCGCATCAGAGGAGACGACCATCCGCTGGCCCGGAACGACGACCTTGAAGACGTCCACGTCCCCGGCCTTGCCAGCGTTGCTGCGCTCAATGTTCCCCTTGACCACCGCAGCAGGGGGCGTACCGGTCCATGCCAGCTCTTGGGCCTGGGCTGGCGTGTTGTTGGGTTCATGTTCCGCGGCCGGCGGCGATCCCCCTGCGTCCCTCGGCCGCTGCATGACCACGACGGCCGCCGCGTCCCCGCGCACGAAATGCGGCGCCCGCCGACAGGAGAGGCCAGCCAGAGCAGCGAGCAGGGCAATGACGGTGCTCATTCGGCCACGGATACGGCCACGGCCACGACCACGGCCTCCGGCGGCTCTTGGCGGACTACGGACCGGCCGCGCGTTGCCGGGCAGCCACGGGCGACGTAGCCCGATGTCCGGTGAGTTCATGGCGCCACGTCGCTGCGGGGCCGGATGCCGGCGAGAAACTCCGCCTCAGCGACCACCACCTCGCCAACCTTCGCTTCGCCACGCATCTTCCACACAGCGGTTCCCCTGCGCAGGGGAACCACTTCCAGCTTCAAGACGTCGCCGGGAAACACCGGTTTGCGAAACTTCGCCTTGTCGATGGACATGAAGACCATGATCTGGTGGGCTGGATCAAAAGTGGACTGGCGAGCCGCCAACACCGCCCCTGCCTGAGCCATGGCCTCGATGATGAGCACGCCGGGCATGATGGGGTAGCCGGGGAAATGGCCCTGGAGAAACAGCTCGTCCGCAGCCACTGTCTTACGCGCGACAATACGATCAGCCTCGACCAGCTCGACGTGGTCGATCATGAGAAAGGGCGCTCGGTGCGGCAGGATGGCTTCGATAGCGCGCGTATCGAGCTCCATGGCCCCCGCTACTTCTTCTTGCCGGACGCGGGCTTGCTGCCAGTGGACGCGGGCGCGCTCCCCTTCTCCTCGCCCGAGTTGAAGCGCCGGATAACCTCGTTGGTCAGGTCCAGATGGGGCCTGAAGAACACCAGGGCTTCCCTCTGGAAAATCATGGTGAAGTTCTCGGCCGCAGCGATCTTGGTGATGATCCGCTGCAAACGCTCGACGATGGGCTGGGTCGCCTCTCGTTCCTTTTCACCCAGGTCCTGCTGGTGGCGCATGTAGGTTTGCTGGAGCTTGCCCATCCGTTCCTGCAGCTCGGCCTCCTTCTGGCGGACGGTTTCGGCCGGCAGCAAGGTGCGCTTCTTGTTCAGGTCTTCGAGGGCCTTCTTGAGGTCGTCCTGCTGCTCGTCGAGTTCCTTCTGCTTCTGATCGAAAGCCTTCTTGAGCGAGGCATGGGCCTTGCGGCCATCCTCGGTCTCGATGAGCGCGCGCTGCATGTCGACGAAGCCAAGCTTCACTTCTTCGGCCCGCGCAGGCCGAATCAGGGCGGCCGCGATCACCAATCCGACTAGGGTAGAACGTATCATGCGCTTCATCTCCATTTGGTTCACAGGAAAACCCAGGGATATCACGCCCCAGAGCACGGGGCCACCCCTACAAATCGTTCCCAATCGTAAACTCGAAAACCACCGAATCCTCTCCCGGCAGCGGCTTGTAGGGGAAGCCCCATTCGAAGCGCAACGGCCCGATGGGCGAGAACCAGCGCAACCCGAACCCCCAACTTGAACGCAGGCTGTTGAGCGGAAATACGGCCTTGCAGGGATCCACGGAGATGTCGGCAGAAGCGAGCCTCTGCCCGCAGTACTGACGTTCCAAGTTGTACGCGTTGCCCACGTCGCTGAACACCACGGCGCGGATGTTGAGCTTCTCGAAGATAGGCATTTCGAGCTCGACCTTGCCCACCACCTGCATGTTCCCGCCTATCGCAAAGGAACGCAGGGGTGCGTCGGGCGACTGCGCAATGTGGATCTGCGGCCCCAACGAAGCCAACTGGAAGCCGCGCACATCGTAGATGCCGCCCACGAAGTAGCGCTCGAAGATGGGCACCCCTTGCGGCTCGCGGCTGACCACCGCGCCGAGGTCGCCTTTCAAGCGCAGCACCAGCGGCCCCCACAGCGGATAGAAGTAGCGTGCGGTGCCTTCAAACCGCGAGAACTGCGCCTCCGAAAGGAAGGCCGGCTCGGCAAACTCAGCCGAGATCGTGTTGTACCAGCCGCTGCGCGGAAACATGCGGTCGTTGCGCGTGTCGTGCGACAGCGAGACACGGACTGATGAAACCAAGCCGGCGTGCAGGAGGTTAGCCAGCGACCCTGGTGGCAAGGGACTACGCTGGCCGCCACTGAACAGGTTGCTGCGGCCTCCGGTGGTGACCGAAATGTCCTGCAAAGTGTAGGTGAGGAACATGCGTATGCTGTCGGTCAGCATGTAGCCCCAGGTCAGGCTGCCGCCCTTCGACTGGCGCGTGAACCCGAGGTAGTAGCGCTGTTGGTCGAACAGGTTGAAGCCGAAGTGCCAGTTGGTGTCCAAGAAATACGGCTCATCGAACTGCAGCATGAAGAGCTGCCGCAGGGACGACATCTGGGCCTGCAGCACCAGCGACTGGCCCCGGCCCAAGAGATTGTTTTGCGAGATCTGCGCCTGCGCGATGAAGGACTCGACCGAGGAGAAACCCGCGCCGATCTGGAAAGCGCCGGTCTGCCGCTCGGCCACGTCCACGCTGACCTCCATGGTGTCGTCGCCCGAGCCACGTTTGGTGCTGGTTTCCACCTTCTCGAAATACCCCAAGGAATTGACCCGGCGCTTGGAAAGGTCCAAGAGGGACTGGCTGAAGCGCTCACCCTCGTAGATACGCAGCTCGCGTCGAATGACCTTGTCACGAGTCTTGGAGTTGCCGTGGATGTTGATGCGTTCGAAGGTGACCTCCGAGCCCTTCTGGATGTCGAAGAACAGACTCACCGTCTGCTGCTTCTCGTTGACGGTGGTCTCGGGGGTCGAGTTTACATAGGCATAGCCCTTATCCTTGTAGAAGTCGGCAATGGACTGAACATCCTGCGCCACCTTGGAGCGATTGAAGATTTCGCCCGGCTTGACCTGCAGCCGCGACAGGAGCACCTCGGACTTTTCCAGGAGGTCGCCCTTCATCTCGATGCTGCCAATGCGGTACTGCTCGCCCTCGTCGATGGCGATGCTGATGTAGAGCGAGCGCTTGTCGGCGGAGAGTTCCAGGCGCGGCTCCGCAACCTTGACGCTGATGTAGCCGCGGTCGAAGTAGTAACCTTGAATCAGCGTCAGGTCGCGCTGGAAAACGTCCTCGCGGTAGGTGCCCGACGAGGTCAGGGCCGAGAAGAGATCGCCGGCCTGGGTGAGCATGACGTCGCGCAGTTCCTGATCGGTCACGTGCTGGTTGCCGGTAAAGTTGACCCGGCGCACTTCCACCTTGCTGTTCTCGTGCACGTGGAAGTACACGTCCACCTCTCCGGGGCTGTCGCGGCGCAACTCGTAGTCCACGTCCGCCATGTAGAAGCCGCGCTGCAGGTAGAGTTCGCGGATCTTCTCCACGTTCTTCTTGATCTTGGCCAGGTCGAGGATCTGTTCCTTCTTGATGTCGAGGACTTCGTTGATCTTGGAGAGCCCGACTTCCTCGTAGCCCGATACGTAGATCTTGCGGAGGGCGGGCTTCTCCTTGAGCACGAAGGTCACGACCATGCCCGCTGCGGTGTCGGTGCTCTCGACCTGCACGTCCTCGAAGTAGCTCATCTTCCAGATGGCGCGCACATCCTCTTGCAGGATGTCCTTGTTGAGCAACGAGCCGGGCAGCGTGTGCAGGTTGACACGGATGGCATCGTCTTCGACTTTGCGGTTGCCCCGGAACTGGAGGCGCACCACCTTCAAACTGGGGACCCTGACCGGCGCCGCCGCCTTGGCCTCGGGCTCCATCGACAGCGAAGGCGCCCGTAGGCGCGGCGCCTGCGACGCGTCCTCATCCTGAGCGAAGGCCGGACTGGACGCGAACGCCGCGCAGACGCAGAGGACGCCGAGCAACCCGATAGGCCGGCGCGCGTGAGCGCGACGGGCAAGCGCGAAGCGCGAGGGGGGGGCGGGGTGGGTTGTCCGTCCCGAAGCCCCTGTGGGGTGAGCGGTAGCGTGAGCGGTGCGCGTACTGCGGGTAGCGTGAGCGGCTCCCGTGAGGGTGACGGGCGAGCGCGAAGCGCGAGGAGTGGGAAGGGTGGGCTGTCCGTCCCGAACCCCCCCAGGGGTGAGCGGCGCGCGGTGCCCGGACCGCATTCCGCCGGCCGCCCAACTCCCACGAACTCGCTCACGCTCACGCCCTCGCGAGCCGCGACCCGCGTGCCGCAAGCCGTCCGCCACCGCCAAATGCGATGGACTCACCCCTCCTCCTGGATACGACCGTCGACCATGCGCAACTTGCGGAACGCCCGGCCCGCAAGCTCGTCATTGTGGGTCACGAGAAGAAGGGTCATTCCCAATTCGCGGTTCAACTCGAAAAACAAATCGTGGATACCACGTCCGGTCTTGGTGTCCAGGTTGCCGGTGGGCTCGTCCCCGAGCAGCAGGCGCGGAGAGAGCGAGAGCGCACGCGCCAGAGCCACGCGCTGCTGCTCGCCACCGGACAGCTCCCCGGGCCGGTGGCGCAGCCGATCCTGCAGGCCCACACGCAGCAAGATGGCCTCGGCGCGCTCGCGGCACTCTTGGCGCGCCTGGCGCGCGATGAGGCCGGGCATCATGACGTTTTCCAACGCGGTGAACTCGGGCAGAAGATGGTGGAACTGGAAGACGAACCCGATCTCGCGGTTGCGGAAGGAGGCCAGCTTGGCCGAGGACATATCCGTGACGTTCACACCGTCGAACAGGATCTGGCCGGACGTCGGCGAATCGAGCGTGCCGAGGAGATGCAGCAGGGTCGACTTGCCCACCCCTGACGCACCCACCACCGACACCAGCGCGCCCGGCTGGAGGTCGAGGTTGATTCCGCGCAGGACTTCGATCGAACGACCGCCGTGCTCGAATACCTTCCACAGGTCGCGCACGAGCACGACGGTCGCTCGATCGAAGTCCTGCGCGGAATCAACCTCGACCTCCAGCCGGGCGCGCTGGTGTCGGTGGTGGGTGCGTCAG
>Ga0182021_10009048_pt1 | contig 11783 bp, 6 predicted proteins | sample 612E3MmetaG_FD_120493 | JGI IMG/M metagenome (GOLD analysis project Ga0182021, IMG submission 120493) | Permafrost microbial communities from Stordalen Mire, Sweden - 612E3M metaG (Illumina Assembly) | ecosystem: Environmental > Terrestrial > Soil > Wetlands > Permafrost | place: Sweden...
TTCCGTCATTTTAAACTGGGGCGTACTACCAATAATTTTATCATGACCTATTGTGGGAAACCTCAGGATTTTGCTGAAAACCTTGCACTTAACAGGACTATCGGCTTTTTAGGTACAGAGGTACCGGCAGGTGTGTCTAAAATGTACCTCGATTTCTGGCAGAATAATAAAGAATTGTACACAAATGTGACAGGAGCGGAAAAAGTAGCTGTTTTGAGAAGTTATCCTTCAATGGCCTATAATAACCTTGAGACACAGATCGCTGTGAACATGACTGAACAAGCACTGCAACAAAGACAGATCCCATTTGATATCATTTTTGACCAGCAACTTGGACAACTCAAAAAATACTATGTGATAGTTCTTGCAGATCAGGAAAGTCTGACTGATGAAACCATAGCGGCACTGAAAAAGTTTGTAAAAGAGGGCGGAGGTATAGTAATGACGGGAAATACAGGAACGTTCGATGGATGGAGAAGACTAAGAAAGGTTAGCTTCCCTTTGGAAATGTTACAGGAAAGTGATCCGGCTGCAAGCAGCAAAACACTCGGCGACAGGAAACTGATATCATTTAATTATGCAAAAGGAAAAGTTATCTGCATTCCCGAATTGATTCCTCCAAAAGGAGAAATCAAACTGGGATTTGAGTCTGTGTGGATGATGCCTGAAAATGCAAATGAACTGGATTCGGCAATAAGCAGGGTTTCGGGAAAATTGCTCCCCTTAATAGTTTCGGCCCCAGAGTGGATTGGTGTTTCACATGATACACAACAAAACAGGGAAATTATCCACATTTTCAATTATAAGAATACTCCCTGTACAGACGTGATAACACTGGAGTTTAATGGAAAGGTTAAGAATGCATGGGCCGTCTCCCCTGATTCTGAAGGGAAAAAAACATTATCTTTTGTTCAAAAAGGAGCCACTGCTATATTGAAAATTAACGATCTGGAGGTATACAAAGTTATCACATTGGAAAAGTAATAATCAGCCGGTTATGTTACATATCCTTCAATCTGATTATCCAAGTGATAACCTGGCCCCTGATTGATTCAAACCGTTCAGGTGTCCATTTTCCGAAATCATTCATTATATCTCTGTCATCAAAGTCGCACATATCCCTTACGGAATCGAGGAACTTCTCTGCATTTGCAGTTTCAACGGGATTTTTTATTGCTTTTGCTGAACAAAGTTTTTCCAGTTGATAAATGTACCGGATATCATCAATCCCTTCGCGCAGAGCTTCCCAGTTTGGAGTAGACATTGGTCCCCCAACATGCGGATAGGTAATTGCATAATCGCTGAATTCATGATCAAGATCTTCAAAAGGATTTCCACGGGAGTTTTCGGTGGTAGACGGCCCCCAGCTGCTCATGCCGTTAAGGTCCTGTCTCCAGGTATAATATCCGTATATATAACGACTATATCCCGGATTCATGCAATCGACAACCGCATTGTTATATTCCCATACCTTTCGGTCAGACTTTCTTACCTTCTCTCCTGGTTTCAGGGGTTTCCTGTCAACCTGGCTATCGTTCTCAATGTCAAGAAGCTTGCCTCCAATATTTGTTGTGCACATTGTAATTGCACCGGGTACTTTTTTTATTTCTTTAAAGAGATCAAGTGTTATCTTTTGCCGGAGTGCGATCCTTGGTTCATCGATAGGCATAAACCCAAGTGGCGGACCATCCAGCGTTTTGTCTATTTTTAATGCAGTTTCCACAAGGAATCTGGCTCTTGCTGGATGGATTTTCGGATCGTAGAGCCGGATACTTCCGGGATGCTGACCCTTCGCTGCCTGAATATACTGCCCAAAATACCAGAACACGGGTCTTTTAAATCCGGTTTCCTTTGCTGCTCTGATCATTGCAGCAAGATGTTCCAGCCTCGGAGAACCGTCTTTATTCCACTGAAAATAATAGGGACTGGCTACAACTACTGTGCTCATTCCATGATTTATATAATCCTTAAAAGAGCTCACACCATCCTGGTATATTTTCTCTTTTTGTGATGCTGACCAGTCCTTGCTTTCGAGTTCAAAAAATTCATAACTCAATAACATATTGTAATCAGTTCCGGGAACCGGTTCAAGGTTTATAGGAAGGATCTCCACCGTAATGGGTAAAATCTTTTCAGCCTCCATCTCCGATCTGATGCGTACCGTACCTTCATACTTGCCCGGGATTGTCAGGCTATCGGCATGCACAGTCAGCCAGAAACGTGTCGTGTATGACAAAGGGATATTGGTATGATCCGCACGGTCAAGAAGCCTCGGGATCAACCTGTAACTGTTCCCCTCTCCGGTACGTATTTTCATATTCCTGACAACCTGCACCAGAATACTGCCTGAAGGTATTTTTTTCCCTTCAGGACCTGTTAGATCGCTGACCGATACCTTTACATCTCCAAGATTGCGGATCGGATAGATGCAAAATGTAAGCGGTTCAAAATCATTGCGGCTCATTCTTAGACCAAGTGTACTGACTCGTTCATTTTCAGCAGGTATGTCCCAGGGATAAACATACTTCATAAAATGCCTTTGAAATACAATATAGCCCTTATCGATATCCTCCTTCTTCAGACTTAAGTCACTCTTCCTAATTTCAGGTGGTATCTGACTAAAGTTCGCAGGAACAGGAATGCTGAATTTGCTGGTAATGTGCTCCCCTTCTTCACCCCAGACTGGAATAATAAACGTTTCAGGCTTATCCTCAGACAAGCCTGATACTGAGAGCGTGATGGGGATTTCCGGTCCGACAGCGGGGTCCGTACTGTTCTTGTGAGAATAAATACGCAATCCCATGCCTTCATAACCCGCTTCAGGGTTAATTAAAAAGGTAAGTTGATTTTCTCCCTGCCGGATCGCTGTACTTTTTAAAATTTCAGCTTTTTCAAATATTGCATTAACAATCGATTTTTCATCACCACCAGTCGGCAGGATAAATTTACCCAGGCTGGTTCCGTTTAGTACAACTTCGGCGGGTATTGGTAAATTATTGTCAGAATTCATCCTTGCGGAAATCTCAACTTTTTTGAGACCGTCAAATGCCTTCTTACTATTAAAATGGTAGGTAATTATTCCGTAACCTGAACATTCCAGATGAGCATAAGGCGTGGTAAAATCCCAGAATTGTATTTCACGGTTGAAATATGGCTTGAGATCAGCACGATCATATTCAGTTGTAAAAGTGTCAAGAACTTTTCCTGCGGGATTTATAATTTTAATTTCAAGTTGGTAGATCCCGTCCGGGATTAAGTAAGGGAGATTAAATCCAAGGTTCCCAGCAGCTTCATCATAAAGCCAGGTAGTATCACGTGACATAACTTTTCCCTGTTTGCTCAGCGTCCCGGCAACTGCACATCTTCTCACTTCCGAAAGAGGATGGCCTGTTTTAAATGCAATGTACATGCATTTTCGCATAACCAGACTGTCGACTATAACGGCACGGTCGCGGAGAAGATAGGATACTACAGATATAGAGGTTCTGGCCTGGTTATTCTGACAGTACAACTGACCATTAAGTACACAAAACGCAAGAAGAAGAATGAACTGGTACCAATATCTTTTCATTGAAATAATTATGGATGATTTATTTTAAAAGCTTTACCGACATTGCGGGATATATAGGAAAAGGTGGGAACGACGCTCGCTTTCGCCGATGTATAAAGTTCCATCATTTCCGGTAGTCATAGCATCAAATTGCTGACCTCTCCAGTAATAATAAGGACTCCGGTCGACTATCAGCAAACCGAGATCATTATAACTTCCCGTTCGGGGATCATAGCTGTAGAACTGACAAGGTCTTGAGGAGGATCGTTCACCAGCCATCATATAAACCCTGCCGTCCTGTCCCATTGATAAACATCTTAATCTTCGTGACACTCTCATTTTTCCAAGGTTTAAAAGCTTCATGGAAACGGGATCAAAAGAGAAGAGATAACCGTCGGAAGTACCACCATATATTATACCACTGGGATCCTTCGTAAAATATTCCGCAACCGTGTAATCTTCAAAAAACTGCAAATAATAGTAATCTCCGGGTATTTTAATATCCGACGATTCAATCTTTCCTGTACCCGGGTCATAATGCATTAATTTTCCTTCTGTACCTGAAAAGAAAACCTTGCCCGATTTATCGCAGATCATGGCTCTGGATAAACTTCTCCAAAATCTTTCTGGTCCATGAAAAACGATCTTTTCATCAATTGTGCCCAGGTCTGTAATCTTTTTTGTTTCAATACCATAAATAAAGAAATGCCCGTCGGGATATGTCAAACCGTAAATTTCTTCCTTTTCCGGATTGATGGTAAGCGTATAGACAGAGTTATGAGAAACCGGTATTCCTAAATCTTCAAGTTCACAGGGCATGCCTGCCAGTTTGACTTTCTGGTTACTTAGTTTTGGAACATATCTGTACAAGTGCCCTCCCGGATAATCGCGAAAATGATTTTTGATATCGTCCCATAAAGTTTTGTCAATAAGTTCCTTTTCGCCAATACCCCCTTTTGACAAAGAGATTTCATCAAACATATTCCTTCCGGTGCCAACATAGATGGATCCGTTTTTATCCTCAACCATGGCATGATGAACACCTTCCTGCCCTGGTATTTTCCCAAGATGTCTTACCTTGTTGACCGAAGGGTTGAAAAGAAATAAATAGGATTCCTCACCTGAAGTTCCTCCGTAAATAAGACCATCATGGGCAGTTAATAAGGAGGTGATTGCACTGGAATTTTCAGGGATTTCATTCACCATAGGATATCCAAGATCCCGAAGATCAACTCGTTGAAGTTCCCTGATATTGCTTTTAGCCCAATCCTGAGATTTCATATATCCTGTACCGCACTGAAGAATTAGGAAGACAAGAACGGGATACTTAAACTTTATTTTCGAAAAGTGCATAATTTTCATATTGTTTATCAGATCATTCAGGTTTATAAATAATCAGCTGTAGTGAAACAGGTATGTTGCCTATTCTCCCGGTTGCCTTATCACAATCTTTCAACTCTACCTGACCACAAATGTAAAGTGTTCCATCCGCAGCAACTGAAGCTGCTTCGCAGCCAAACACTCTCCTTCCGTCCTTCGTTCTCAATTCTCCCAGGTCCGCCCTTTTGTTTGTTTTTATATCGTACATTATCAGGTGATGAGTTCTGTTGCTTCCAAATGTTTCAGCATATTCATCGGTAGAATACTCTCGTGCTGAAGGCACAAAATAAATCTTCTTATTCCTGCTGTCGAGAGCAAAGGCGAGGGTTGAATATGGAATATCCTTCCGTTCCGGTTCAAGAAACCTTGTGTCGCACATTTTTGTTAGTGTGGTAAAGATTCCTTCTTTACCAGCATGCGGATCAAAGCGGAAAAGTAATGATCCACTCCCACAGGTTACGCCATACGCTACTTTTTCTACCGGATCCCATTCTATTGCTCTCCAGTCGCAGCTGCGGTCAATCATCGGATTGCTTAGTTGAGTGGGGAAGATGGTCGGGTCATATGGAACCATGACTGACAGGTCGATAACTTTCTCTTTTAAAGCATCATATTTCCAAACCCTGCCAACAGGGAAGCATCCGTAAACATTTCCCTCATCATCGCAGAAAATACTTCGACAGATATCCCAATTGGCTACCCGGCCGAAATTTTTTGTACTGCCCTGCTTAAGATCGAACCGATAGAAATAGCCGGTGAATCCAACTCCAAAAAGATATTTTCGTCGTGTATCAATCGTTAAGGGATAACATCCGATGCCTTCATCAACCAGTCCAAGATTCTCCAGTTTGCCGGAGGATGGAATATATTTCATCCAATGCCCTCCGATCCAGCTGGTATAGTCAATGGTCCGTGGTCCCGCTCCATTGTTCATCGGAACAAAATAAATATTCCCTTCATCGTCTTCAACCGGTTTATTGTGAATTTTACCGGACGTGCGGATACCTTTTCCTCTTTCTCCCAGAAAATCAGCAATATCAGTAATCAGCAGGTTGGTATCGCGGGAAGGATGAAAGGAATAAAAATGGGCGCTTCCTCCTTCCGTGATAAGTCCTGTATAAACAATTCCATTTTTTGCTGCATATAGAGCATCCCACATCGCATTGTCTTTCCCGGGATATTCTCTGGATTCCACAATGCAGGTATGATTATTCTCCTGCCCGCAAAGCATTAAAGACTCCACGAGAAGAACAGCCAATACCAGGTAACTTTTTATCATGATTTTATTAATAAATTATGCGCTAATGCCAGCTTTTAGCGGTGAATTCTTTAAATCCAAAATCTGTATTTGTACCTGTACATCCCCTGAGAAAGAATCCAATACCTGGATTACCTTCAGGATACACGCTATCACTAACCTGAAGTTTAATGACACCATTAATATAAACTCTGATGACGTCACCTGTGATTGAAGCTTTCAGAATATCGCCGTCTTTAATCCCCATTGACGAAGAGTGCAACCTGTCGAGATATGTAAAATCACCAAGTGCACCATTCCATCTCACTACCTCCATATAAAATCCGGTGGAGTCTATACATCTGAAAAGGCATTCATATCCGGTTGCCTTGTGTGGGAAAGAATTCCAACGAAGAAGTAATTCAACCTCCTGGTTGCATAATTTTGTAGGGTTAGAAATATGTACAATCCCTTCTGCAGTCTGATCGGGTAAAAATCCTGAGAGTATCGCGTACGAGTCGTTATAGGAAAAATAACCCGAATCTCTTCCGGTCTGAGTTCCACAGGCTATTCCGTTTATTGTTCTGACATTAGTCCAGTCAAGTCCGTTACCTCCACCGTTTTTCCATTTTCCTCCTTCGGATACAGGATTCTCATTTTGTCTGAAATCGGTCGCATATTTCTTAGCAGGAACCGAAATCGCATATCCTTTTGCCAGAGCGATCGTTACATCCTTGTTTTTGTCGAGAATAACTTTCTCTTCTTTATTACCAGCCTTAACTGTATAACTTGAATTGTCTTTTTTTGATGATGAAGAAAAAGAATATCCAGGCAACTGAACTCTGATCAACCCTTCCTTTTCAGATCGTTTATTTATGATCTCAACCCCTGATTTATCGCATATTTTTATTAAAGCTCCATCAACCGGTTTGCCGGTATAATCTGTAACATTTACTGTGAGTGTCCAGTAAACCGAATAGCTATGTGGCTGAGCAGTTGCGTCAACATCAAAAGGAGCACCTGAGACATCATTTGATTCAAAACTGATGCCTTCAGCCACACATTCATCCCTCTCCATCCAACCCATCCTGAAAGGTTTGAAGTCCTTCAGTGCTGAATCAGACTTAATGATACGATTATTACAGATACGTGTATTTTTTGCCCCGCCATAACGTGTTGCCACCCAGGCTGCAGGAACATTTGTTGTAATAAGGTTATTATAGAACTCTCCTCCAACTGCCCCACCTCCAATATAGAAAGCAGATGCTTCATTTTTCGATCCGCGATCCCTGTTATTCACTTCAATTTCATTGCCGTATATATAATTATCACCGGCACTTGCACTGTAAAAAACAGCCCAGGCCATCGGTATATAGTCGATATACTGAGGATAATCCATTCCAGTTACGTAAAATTTATTATTATAGACTTTATTTCCGAAGCAACCTTCAGAGGAACCCTGAACCGCACCATAGTCTGCAATTCGAATAGCTGTTGTGCTGTAGTCTTCATGCCCATATTCACTGGTGGGTGGTGACGCTTTGATTCGTATAATATTATTGAATATTTCTATACCTTTATGTCTGAAAATCTCAATTCCGGAGCCAATTTCAGGTTCTATCCGATTTTCAAATATCTGAGACCTGTCTCCCATTGCCATGATACTGTAATGGTTTGTAACAGTCTGACGGTTTACGAACAGGTTATGATGAATTTTTGAGTTGTCTCCCTTGAATGAAAGACAACCCTGCCCGCCATGAAACTCTGAAAAAGAAACCTCTGATGGTCTTTCGCCTCTCAGATCAACTGCATAGAATTCAGATCCGTGACGATTAATTATAAACGGATTATCCACATCGAATTTGCAATTGGTTATCGTTGCCTGGGGAACATCAACTGCAGTCGAATTTATTCCTGAAGTTATTATATTCAGGTTTTCAAGCACAACATTTAAACTGTCGGCAGTCGACTGGATTCCCCATGATACAATACCTGATGTCGCATCTTTAATTATACCATTCCTGATTACAACTGACCCATATCCTCTTACGACGGGTATTCCCGGGAGAGGAGTCTTTGAATCAATATTTGATGTATAATCAAAGAAAGCACAATGATCGCTTTTATAGAGATGATCATTATGACCCATCGGATGGGTATTTCCAACAATCCCTATTCCTGCATCCATTGCCGGTCTTATATCAAGATAATCAATAAGACAATCGGTTTCTGCCTTCACCCTGATCCTGAATTTTCCCGAAGGCAGTGCCCGCAGGTGGGCATATACGAAACCACCTCCCATCCGGGGAGATCTGTTTATCAGAGGACAGCTAATCATTGTGGTGTCGGCATACTTTGTAATACATAATATGCTTTCTCCTTTCTCATTCTCAACAAATACACTTACACGCATATCGAGTGTAGCTATGCCACACATGGCAAAATAGGATCGCCCTGGAACCGGAAGATTTATATATGATGAAGTAATTTCTTCACCTTTAGCAAGACTGAGCATATTATTCCCTATAAAGACATGCACTCTGGTATCCACAATTCTGGCAGACGGCGCTTTGGTAAGATCCCAACCTTTAAAGCCTTCTTCAAAGCTGCCATTTATAATATGTTCATAACCGGCATCAGCATAAGTTAATGTGTAACCATTAAGATCAAGAGTTACATCCTTCCCAAGAAAAACAGTGCTTTTCGGACTTGTGATATCATTTACCAGAATATAAGTTCTTCCTGGTTCATCATAATTGCCAGGAGTTGTCACAGGAATCTCATTCTTTCCAGGGAGCCGGTGAGGTAATGGAGTATACTGAGCAACGGATACTGCAGTTATCAACAAGCAGGCAATCGAACCCAAAATTCTATGCGGCGTATTTTTAAAGGTGGTCATATGTATCTTTTTGTTAATTGAAAGATTCTGATCAGTTGCCGGTATGTTCTGACAAGCCGTTTAACTTTTTTGTACGCGGCAGTAATGAGACTGTCACTATACCTATTATTCCAAGGGCCATTAATGCTACAAAACCATTAGTATAGCTCCCTCCCCTGTCGCGCAGCCAACCTACCAGCATAGGACAAAATGCTTCAGAAAGTCCGTCGAAGGTCAGGATCAGACCCATGATACGGCCCATAACTTTCACGCCAAATAACTCGGCTGCCATTAGAGGAATAATCATATAATCGCCACCAAGTCCAATTCCAAAAATAAAAGCAAAGAGATATATTATACCTGGTGATGCCGCCAGATACAGCAGGGGTATTGACCCTGCAACAAGGAAATATATCAGAATCATCACATATTTTTTAGGTATTTTGTCGGCCAGCCATCCCATAAGAAGACGGCCGATGATACTCGCACCGAGTATCAGGGAGATTATATTGGCAGAATGTTCCTGTGTAAACTTCAAATCGATGCTGAAGAACAGTTTAAGGTTCTGGCTTGTGCCGCTTACTGCTCCTATTGAACAGACACTTCCAATCAGAAGCAGGTAAAAGGGAAGCCCCTTCAGAATATGACTCAGGGAGATTTTAGGTGCTTTACTCTTTATTTCATCAACGGCACTTTCAGGATTATCTTTAACAAACCAGATCATTGGAAAAGCTATCAGAATCATTATAATACCCAGCATCATCATTGCATCGTGCCACCCGAATACCATATTAAGTTTTTTTGCTATCTGTGGTACAAGCATTCCGCCAATACCGATACCCAGGTAGGCAATTCCCATAGCTTTACCCCGGGTGCTGTTGAACCATCTCGAAATAAGTACCTGATTTGGTAACGGGCCACCGCACATATAACCCATAGCATTGAACAGGTAAAAGAAATAATACTGCCAGAGCGAAGTCACTCTGCTTAACCCAATAAGAGCAACGCCTCCCATCATTACTCCCGCCATCATTACTCTCCTTGGTCCAAACCTGTCGATTATCCAGCCAGCAAAAAACGCGAAGAGTCCTATAACAACTTTGCCGAATGCGTTTCCGGAGGTTATAGTAGCCCTTGTCCATCCAAAGTCCCTAACCCAGAAATCATAAAAAAACGGAAGACCATAAAATGAAATACCCACTAAGGAGAAAAGACTTAGAAACCCTGTAGCCGTTACTTTTATTTGTCCAAAGGATGGTTTTTCGATTTTCATTTTGTAATAATAACATCAATTTCTCATGAAGACAGGTTACAATTCCGCTACTGGATAATCCCGGATATGTACGGGTTATCGTAAAATCCGGATCGGATAATCATATATACTAAGTGTCTTCGTAAAACAATTCACTTTCGTTTCGTTTCTAAAACAAATGTAAAATTAATTATAACTTATTATACCGTAAAATTGATTTTTATTTAGCCCTGAGGTATTGCGCCGGCCATGTGATATCCTCACTAAGTTCCCTAGCGGCATTCAATGGGAAATAAGGATTTCTAAGTAGCTCCTTTGCTATAAACACAAGATCTGCCATTTCCTCCTGAAGAATAGATTCTGCCTGTTTTGCTGCTGTGATAAATCCTACTGCTCCGGTTAATATTCCTGTTTTTCGTAAGGCGTCAGAAAATGGAACCTGATATCCCGGACTGACAGGTATTTTGGCATTAAACACATTACCGCCAGAAGAGCAATCTATCAAATCAATGCCGATGTTATTTAAAATATAAGCCAGTTTTATACTCTCTTCAGTTGTCCATCCTCCTTCTGTCCAGTCAGTTGCAGATATGCGCACAAAAAGCGGATATTCAGCCGGCCATACTGATTTAATACCATTAATGACCTCTATTAATAAGCGTATGCGGTTCTCAAATGAACCACCGTAAATATCAGTACGCTTATTGCTGAGAGGAGAAAGAAATTCATGCAGAAGGTAACCATGTGCACAATGAATCTCAATCACCTTAAAACCGGCAACCACGGCACGTCCTGAGGCTGCTTTAAAATCAGAAACCACCTTCTTGATACCTTCTTTATTCAGTGATTCAGGTGGCTTTTCTCCGGTAATGAAGGGTATGGCGCTTGGGGCAACGGTTTTCCATCCGCCAAGTTTTTCATCGAGCTGTTTTCCACCTTCCAGGGGCACTGCACAGGAAGCTTTTCTTCCGGCATGAGCAAGCTGTATCCCGGCAATGGCACCCTGAGAATATATAAAGCCGGCTATCCTGTTTAAACCGGGGATATGCTCATCCCTCCACAAGCCAACATCGCCGGGAGTGATCCTTCCTTCAGGTGAAACAGCTGTTGCCTCTGTAAAGACCAATCCCGCACCACCCACAGCCCTGCTTCCAAGGTGAACAAGATGCCAATCATTTGTAAATCCGTCCTGAGCCGAATACTGGCACATAGGAGAAACAACGATCCTGTTTTTTAAGGTTAAATTCTTTATGCTGAGTGACGAAAACAGTTTTGACATAAAAATGAAATATTTAGAATGAATTAATATGATCCCAAAGTTAAGGTTTGCTTAATTACCGGATTGAAAAATGATTTTCTGTGTTCTAAGCTTTTTCTGATACTGCAATATCTGTTGCAGGAACTTTTCCTGTGTAATGATCAGCATAGGCTCGGGTAAATTCTGCACCATAAAAAAATATCATGGAAGAATAGCTTACCCATAAAA
>Ga0182021_10009049_pt1 | contig 11782 bp, 8 predicted proteins | sample 612E3MmetaG_FD_120493 | JGI IMG/M metagenome (GOLD analysis project Ga0182021, IMG submission 120493) | Permafrost microbial communities from Stordalen Mire, Sweden - 612E3M metaG (Illumina Assembly) | ecosystem: Environmental > Terrestrial > Soil > Wetlands > Permafrost | place: Sweden...
AGGCTCGCGACCAGGGACAGCGCCACGCGCGATTCGTCGACGGATAGCGAGGCGGCAGGCTCGATGCTGCGCTGCACCCAGCGCGCGCGCATCGCGCCGACGATGGTCTCGACGGCGAGCGCGCTCGCCACCGCGCCGCCGGCCTCGCCGCCCATCCCGTCGCAGACGAGCGCGTAGAAGCCGCCCGACGGGTCGACCGCCGTCGCGAGGGCGGCAGGGGGCTCCCAGGCGTGAGCCGTTGCCGCGTCGCCCAGCACGGAGCGGTCCTGGTTGTCGGACCGCTCCTGGCCGCGATCGGTGCGCGCGGCAGCGGAAACCACCATTTTTCTGGGCGGCGGAGGGTCGGCGGGGGCGGGGAAGGGGTCGGGCTCGGCTCGGTAACGCATGACAACAGTCTGAAACAGAAACTATAGTTGTCAACTGATGTCATCCGTACGGATGACGCCTCACGGCTTCCGCGTTAGGCTTCTCCCGTGACCACCCGTCGTGAGCGCGAGCCCGAGCGCGAGTCTCCGCCCGAGGATGTCCCCGAGGACTGGCAGGCTCGTCTCGGCCAGGCGATGGAGGCGCGCGCCCTGAGCGGCGGCGAGCTCGCGCGGCGCGCCGGCTTCACCTCGCAGTACGTCAACTCGCTGCGCTCCGGCGAGCGCGGCGCGCGTCTTCCGCTCGATACCGCCCGCAAGCTCGCGCACGCGCTCGGCGTGTCGGTCGACTGGCTCACGAAGGGCGAGGGGCCGCGCGAGCGGCTCAGCGACGTGTTCGTCGTCGGTGCGTCGGGCGCGGCGACGCCCAGACCCGCGCCGCCTGCGCCTTCCGATCTCTACCCGAGCCGTGGCGAGGCCATCGCGCTGCTCGCCAAGGTCGTGGAGCCCGAGGTCATCGAGGCGCTCCGCGCCGTGGTCCCCGAGTCGGAGGGCGATCCCGGCCGCGAGTTCTGGATCGCCTACGCCAAGGATCTCGCCCGCGACCTGCGGCGCATCACCAACGACCCCGACCTGAACGCGCGACGCGACCGCGATGCGCCCCCGAAGTCGGCGTACATGCCGACAGCGAAGAAGAAGTCGTAGTATAGCGCTGCCTCGATGACGGTCCTCCAGGTCGCCGACCTGCGCTTCGGCTACGGCGGCGATACGCTCTTCGAGAACGTCACGTTCACCCTCGCCATCGGTGAGCGCGCTGCCCTCGTGGCGCCCAACGGCGCCGGCAAGTCGACGCTCCTGCGTCTCCTCGCGAAGGAGATCGAGCCCGACGGCGGCACCGTGGTCGTGAAGAAGGGGATCAGCGTCGGTTACTACCGGCAGTCGCACGAGCTGGTCGCGAAGGGCGACGTGCTCTCGGCGTTTCTCTCCGGCTTCGGCGACATCGTCGAGCTCCGCGCCGAGCTCGTGAAGGCCCAGCACGACGCAGCGAGCGGCGACGAGCGCGCGCTCGCCCACCTCGCGCACGTCACCGACCGCTATCACGTCGCGCGCGGCGACGACCTCGAGCACAAGGTCGCGGCCATCGCCGCCAAGCTGGGATTCTCGCAGGAAGACCTCGCGCGGCCGGTCGTCTCGCTCTCGGGCGGCGAGCGCGGGCGGCTCCATCTCGGCGTGATCCTGGCGCTCGAGCCCGATCTGCTGATGCTCGACGAGCCCACCAACCACCTCGACCTCGACACCATCTCGTGGCTCGAGACCTGGCTGCGTGGCTATCGCGGCGCGGTGCTCGTCGTCTCGCACGATCGCGCCTTCCTCGACGCGGTGTCGACGCAGACCCTCGAGCTCGGGAGCCGCGGTCTTCGGGTGTATCCGCTGCGCTACAGCGAGTACGCGATCGCGCGCGAGAGCGACCTCGAACGCGAGCGCGCCATCGTCGAGCGCCAGCAGGCCTTCGTCGACAAGACCGAAGACTTCATTCGCAAGAACATCGCGGGCCAGAAATCACGGCAGGCGCAGAGCCGCCGCAAGATGCTCGACAAGCTCGATCGCGTCGCCGGTCCCGAGGACGTGTGGGCGGTCGCCGACCGCATCAGCTTCCGCTTCGCTCCCGCGGCGCGCTCCGGCGACATCGTCCTCGACGCGAAGGATCTCCGGGCGACGCGCGGCGGACGCGTGCTCTTCGAGGGCGTCGATCTCCTCGTCCGTCGCGGCGAGCGCATCGGCATCGTCGGCCCGAACGGCGCCGGCAAGTCGACGTTCTTGAAGCTCCTCGCCGGAAAGGGCGACCCCGAGCTCGACACCGGCAGCATCAAGCGCGGCACCAACCTGCAAGAGGGCTACTTCGATCAGCACCTCGGCGCCGTGAACCCGTCGAACACCGCCATCGAGGAGGTGCGCAGCATCCGCGGCGATCTGAACGCCGACGGCGCGCGTCAGTACCTCGCGCGCTTCCGCTTCTGGGGCGACGACCCGCTGCGCGTGGTGGCCGGGTTCTCGGGAGGCGAGCGTTCGCGCCTCGCGCTCGCGAAGCTGCTCCTCGAGCCGCGGAACCTCCTCTTCCTCGACGAGCCGACGAACCATCTCGACATCCCGGCCGCGGAGATCCTGGAAGAGGCGCTGGTCGGCTTCGACGGCACCGTGCTGCTCGTCTCGCACGACCGGCGTTTTCTCGAGACCGTCACCACGCGCATCGTGAGCGTTCGCGACGGCAAGGTCGACGTGTACCCCGGCGGCTTCTCCGACTTCGTGGCCGCGCATGCGCCGAAGGCCGAAGCGCCGCGGCGCGACAAGAAGGCGGAGGCGCGCGAGGCCCGCGAGGCCAAGAAGAGCGACGTTCCGCCCGCGATGTCCGAGCAAGCGAAGAAGCGACAGCACGACGCGCAGAAGCAAGCCTCCCGCGATCGGGAGAAGCGGGAGCGGCGGTTCAAGGAGCTCGAGGATCTCATCGCCGCGGGGGAAAAGCAGCTCGCCGAGCTCCGGGACAAGCTCCGGGAAGACCCGGCGGGCGATTGGGCCAAGGTCGCGAAGATGGCGGCCGAAGAGCAGGCGCTCGCCAAGCGCGTCGACGCCCTGATGACGGAATGGACGAAGCTGGGCGAGGACCTCTCCGGCTGAGCTTGTATGCGGACGCCCAAGGCTGCATCCTCGGACGTGGTGCGTCCTACCTGTCCTCGTCTCGCGCGTCACGCCGGCTTCCTCTTCCGGATTTGCGCGCTCTTCATGCTCGTCGCGCTCGCGATGACCTCGCTCGGCTGCAAGAAGAAGGGCGACGCTGTGCCGGAGAGCACCGTCGCGGCTCCGGTCGTGAAGGACCTGACCGACGGCCTCCAGCTCACGTGGATCGACGACAAGGGCGAGTTCCACGTCGAGCAGCGCGTGGCCGACGTGCCGCCGGGATCGCGCGACGTGGTGCGCGTCCGAGTCCTCGAGTCGGCGTCCGAGCCTGCCGGCGATCGCGTCTTCGTCGCCGACCTCCGCAACGCGGGAGCCGACGGTAGCTACCCGGTGCAGGCGATGCCGCGGGCGCAGTTCGAGGACATTGCCGTCGCGCGTCGCACGAAGAGCGGCACCGCGGTCCTCGCTCCCAAGGGAGCGGCGAGCGGCGCCTCCGCGGGGCAAGCGCAAGGCGGCGCCGGTAACCAGGGCGACGTCGCCGGTCGACCGGCGGTGATCATCTACGGCGCATCGTGGTGTGGACCGTGCCATCAGGCGGCCGCGTACCTGAAGCAGAAGGGCGTCGCGTTCGTGGAGCACGACATCGAGCAGGACAGCTCGAGCCAGCACGAGATGCAGGCGAAGCTCGCGAAGGCGGGCATGCGTGGCGGCTCGATCCCCGTCCTCGACGTCCGTGGCCACATCCTCGTCGGCTTCGACGCCCGCGCCGTCGACCAGGCGCTCGGCACCGCGCTCTAGCTTTCGATCGATCGAGCGCCGTCTCGTCTCGAGAGCCTGCGGCGAGCGCGAGCGTGCAGGATTAGGCGCGCTTCGTGCAGCTCTTGCTCACGTGAGCGAGTACCGAGTCAAAGACCTCATCCTCGTGCCGAACCTCCTCAGCGGCGCGCGCGTTCCGCTCGCCGTCGCGTTCCCGCTCGCGTCGGGCAATGCGCCGCTGGCGCTCGGCATCCTCGGTTTTGCGGGGCTCACCGATGTTCTCGACGGATGGGCCGCACGCAAGCTCGGCCAGGCGACGCCGGTCGGGGCGCTCGTCGACGGAGTCTCCGACAAGGTCTTCGCGGCGTCCGTGCTCGGCACGCTCGTCGCGACGGGAATGCTGTCGCCGGTCGCGGCGCTGCTTCTTGCCACGCGTGAGCTCGGTGAGCTTCCGCTCGCGGTTCGTGTGCTCATGAGCAAGCGCGCGCGACTCACCGAGATCGATCGCAAGGCCAACCGCCTCGGCAAGGTGGCCACCGTGCTCGAGTTCGCGACCGTGCTGGCGGTGATCGCCAGCGTCCCGGGCAAGAACGTGCTCCTCGCCGCCACGGCGGTCTGCGGCGCGGCGGCGGCGGCCGGCTACTGGGTTCGCGAGATCCGCGCGATGCGCAACGAGGGCGGCGCGCCGTCGCGACGTTCTCCGCCGCGGCCTGCGCAGGCGCCGCTTCCGCTCCGGGTCACGCCGACCGTGCTGCCGCCGCCGTCGTCTCGCGCGCCGTCATCCGTCACCGCGCCGGTCTGACTTGCGGCGCACCACGCGCTCGTAGATCTCGCGTCGTGACCGCCCGGCCCAGGCCGCCACGAGGTCGGCGACGGTCTTCGCGTGCAAGCCGCCGTCGAGCTCGCGCTCGATACGCGCGTCGATGGCTGCGTCGTCGATCTGCTCGGTGCGCATGTCGGGAGACCACGCCCCGAGGACGATCGCGACCTCCCCGCGCCACGCGTCGCGATCCTTCGCGAGCGTGGCCAGCGTCCCGCGCACCACCTCTTCATGGACCTTCGTGAGCTCACGCGCGACGCACGCGGGCCGCTCCGGCATCGCGTCGGCGAGCTCGGCGAGCGTGGCCTGCGTGCGTTCGGGCGATTCGAAGAGCACGACCGGCTCGGGGGTCGCGCATACCGTCGCGATGCCGTCGCGTCGCGCGGCGCCGTCCCGCGGCATGAAGCCGATGAAGCGGAAGCCAACGCCGGTCGCGAGCCCACTCGCGACGAGCGCCGCCAGCACCGCGCTCGCCCCGGGGATCGGGACCACCTTGATGCTCGCGGCGATCGCCGACTTCACGAGCGCGTCGCCGGGGTCGCTCACCGCGGGCGTTCCGGCGTCGGTCACGAGCGCCACCGACTCTCCGCGCTCGAGCCGCTCGACCAGCTTCGCGACGTCACGCGCGCTCGAGTGCGCATGCAGCGCGTCCATCGGCTTGCCCTCGATGCCGAGGTGCGAGAGGAGCTGCCGCGTCCGGCGCGTGTCCTCGGCCGCCACGCGATCGCAGCTCTTGAGCACCTCGATCGCGCGCAGCGTGAGGTCGCCGAGGTTGCCGATGGGCGTTGCAACGACGTAGAGAGTGCCTGCCACGTCGCGCTCCTTTCGGCGGGTCGTTTCGTGTTCGTCGGTGTCGTCGTTATCGCTACAGCGAGTCGGTCGCGTCGCCCATTTCGCGCTTCAGGTAGTCGCGCAAGCGACCGAGGAGACGTTGCTCGAGCTGGCGGACGCGCTCGCGCGAGATCCCGAACTTGTCGCCCAGGTCCTGGAGCGTGAGCGGGTCGTCGGCGACGAGGCGCAGATCGAAGATCGCCAGGTCCTTGTCCTTGCCGATGAGCGTGCTCCTGAACTCGGCGAGCTTGTCCTTCACGAGCGCCTGGAGCTCGTTGTCGGCCATCTGGGCCTCGGGCCCGGCGCCGACGCTCGGCATCATGTCCACCTTCGCGATGGAGCGGCCGTCGGCGTCGCCCACCGGCGCGTCGAGTGACTTCTCGCTCTGTGCGAGGCGTACGTCCATCTCGGCGACGTCGCTCTCGGGGACGTTGAGCTGCTTCGCGATCTCCTCGTTGGTGGGATCGATGCCCATCGCCTGGAGCTCGGAGCGCTTCTTTCGCAGGTTGAAGAAGAGCTTTCGCTGCGCCTGCGTGGTGCCCAGCTTCACGAGGCGCCAGTTGTTGAGGATGAACCGCAGGATGTACGCGCGGATCCACCACGCCGCGTACGACGACAGCTTCACGCCGCGGTACGGGTCGTAGCGTTTGACTGCCTGCATGAGGCCGATGTTGCCCTCCTGCACGAGGTCCATGATGTTCTTGTAAGCGCGCCGGTACTCGTACGCGATCTTCACCACGAGCCGCAGGTTGGCCGTGACGAGGCGCGCCGCGAGCGCGGGATCCTGCGTGGCGATGAACTTCGACGCGAGCGCGTGCGTCTCTTCCGGGGTCAGCAGCGGGTGCCGCTGGATCTCGCGGAGGTAAGCGGCCATCGGGTCGAGCCGCTCCATCGAGGACCCGACGCTGCGCGCGAGATCGCGCGAGAGCGGGACCGAATGGGTCTCCACGTCGGCATCCGCATCGGCGGCGTCGACCTCGACGTCGCTGTCGCGGGGCTCCGCGAGGACGTCTTCGTCGGCGGCGACCACGACGTCGGCGTCGGCGTCGCCCTCTTCGTGCTCGTGCTCGTGCTCGCTCTCGTTCTCGGCGTCGTCCGCGCCCGTGCCCTTGGCCGCCTGGTCGGCCTCGCTCGAAGAACCGGCCTTGCTCGCCTTCTTCTTGGGGCCGCGCACACGCGCGCCCGCCGCAGCTTTCTTCGCGGGAGCGCCGGCGGTCGTGGTCTTGGGCGGACGGGGCACGACGCTCGGATCTACCACGCTTTTCACCGGTAGAGGAACACCGTCGCGGCCATCGCGACAGCCATGATCAAGGCGAGCAACACGTCGTGTCCAAAGCTCATTCCGGGACGCGCTTGCGAGCGCGGAGCCGCGCTTGCTCGCGACGGTCGCGATGGGCGCGCGGAGCCCATCGGCACGAGCTCGCGCCCGACCGGTTTTGGCCCCTTTGCGTCGTCCGCCCGTGCGGCCGCTTGCGCGCCTCCACGCTCGACTCCGGATGCGATGGCCAACGACTCCATGCCCATCAACGTGGGGACGATAACGCGACGCGTCAATGGGCCCTGCGGCCGCGGTGCAAATGCTGATATTCTCACTACTTGTGCCGTGTCGACATTGACACGGGGGCCGGTGGCCGTATCCTCGACCTCCGTGAAGGCCGCTGCGCCGGAAGGCGCTCTTGCCGCGTTCGCCGACCTCGGACTGTCGAGCGCCGACTTCGACGCGTTCCTCGAGCCGACCGTTCCGCCCTCGCGCGCCGGCCAGGCCGGGAGACCCGTGCCCGCGGCGCAGCGACGTGCGCTCCGCAACCGCATCGAGATCTGGGCGCGCGGCATCGTCCCGCGCCTCGAGGAGCTCGGCCTGGCCATCGAGGTCGTCGTCCCGGACGAGGTCGATCAGCACATCTCGTCCCGCGCGCCGCGCTCCATCGCGCAGCGCGTGATCTTCGTCCGCGACCAGTTCGGGCGCTCCAGCGTTCCGCGGATCGCGCCCGACGTCGATCCCCTCCGCGGGCATGCGTACCTCGCGCTCACCATCGACAGCGTCCACGTGGAGGTCGCCCTCGAGGTGTGCCCCGAGGCCGAGGCCGACGTGAAGAACCTTCGCGCGCGCCTCGGCGATCCCACGCGGCTCCTCGAGCTCACCACGCTGTTCGAGACCTTGCCGCAGGAGTTCGCGATCGGAGTCATCGGCGTGCCGAGCTTTCCGAGCGCCGAGAATGCCAGCGCCGACGACGTGCGCGCGCTCCTCGACGACAGCCAGCGCAGCGGTCGCGCGCTGTGGATTGGCTGGAGCGTCAAGCGCGAGGTCGCCCTCGCGCACTCGAGCGATCTCGACGAGCAGCTCGCCGACGCGCTCGTCGTCCTGGCGCACGCGTACAAGCTGCTCGCCTGGGCGCCCGACAACGATCTCATCGGGGCCAGCCGGCGCGGCGCATGGCGCGCGGGTCGGGCGCGCAACGAAGAGCGACGCGAACGCGGCCGCGAGGAGCGTCGAAAGCGACGGAACGTGCGGAAGAAGCCGGTACGCATCGAGGGCACGCGTCGCGAGCGCGAGGACGCTCGACGGCTGCTCACCGTCGCCGAGCGCGAAGGCGCCGCGCCCGCGTCCCGGGCCGCCGCCGCCGCACGCGGCGCCGGCGAGGAGGCGGCCTCCACAGAGGCGGGCGATCGCGGTCGAGGCGAGGCGCGCTCGGTGCCGCCGCGCCGGCCCATGCTCCAGACGATGATGCGCGCCCGCGGCGCACGCCCTGCGCTGTCCACAGAGGTCGATCCCAAGGTGCCCATCGAGAAGGGAACGCGCGTTCGCGTCCTGGCGGGCCCTTTCGCCAACAAGGTCGGCATCGTGCAGGAGCTCGACTCGAAGGGCCGGGCGCGGGTTCGCCTCGGATTGCTCGCCGCGACGCTGGATTTGAAGGACGTCGTCGCCAGCACCGAGGGCACGCGGCCCATGCTGGCGAGCTCGCACCGCCGCCCCCGCAACGTGAGGCAGCGCTGAGCATCCAAGCTCTGAGGGGTCCGCGCCGGAAGGCGCGGGTGAAGTAACGGCCCTCTGGTATGAATCGTCGCCTTCGTCGTGCGTGAATCCTCGTCAAAAGAAGCTCCTGACCCCGCTGCGGCCTTCCCGATCACGCTGTGGGGGCAGTTCCGCCGGCATCTGCCGCGCTACATCGCCGGCACGGTGGTGCTCGCCACGTTCCAGCTCGCGCTGAACCGCATCGACTGGAAATCCAAGGCCGCCATCGACGCGGTCTTCGGCGGCACGCCGGAGCAGGTCACGCGACCGGCCCTCTTCATCCTGGGGCTCGCGGTGGTGGCGTTCGTCGCGCGCGTGGCGAGCCGCTGGTTCATCTTCAATGCCGGCCGCGACGCCGAGTACGAGCTGCGTGCGCTCCTCCTGCACCGGCTGCACCGCCTCGGCACCGCGTTCTACCGGACGATGTCGGCCGGCGAGATCATGAGCCGCTCGACCGGCGACCTCCAGCAGGTGCGCCTGCTCCTCGGGTTCGGCATCCTGAACGTCATCAACGTGACCCTCGCGTTCGCGAGCGCGCTGCAGGTCATGGTGAAGGTGAGCCCGAAGCTCACGCTCGTCTCCTTCGTCATGCTGCCGTTCATGATCGTGATCACGCGCTCGTTCTCACGCGCGATGTTCGCGAAGACGCGCTCCAACCAGGAGACGCTCGGCAAGCTGAGCGAGGTGCTCCAGACGAACCTCGCAGGCGTCCGCATCGTCCGCAGCTTCGCGCTCGAGAGGCGCGAACGCGGCCGCTTCGACAAGGCGAACAACGCATATCTCGAGGCGAGCCTCTCGCTCGCTCGCCTGCGCGGGCTCATGGGACCGATGGTGGGCGCGGCGAGCTCGCTGGGCGTCCTCGCGTTCTTCTGGTACGGCGCCTCGCTCCTCCAGCGCGGCCCGGGCGACGGCGGCATCACGCGCGGCGACTTCTTCGCGTTCTGGCTCGCCTACGGCCGCATGACGTGGCCGATGATCGCCCTCGGCTTCTCGATCTCGATCGTGCAGCGCGGTCGTGCGGGCTACGAGCGCCTCAAGCAGATCTTCGACGCCGTACCCGAGGTCACCGACGGGCCGCTGCCCGAGCCGAAGGAGTTCGCCGGCGCCATCTCGGTGCGCGGTCTCTCGTTCGCGTACGGCGCGCACAAGGTCGTCGACGACGTCTCGTTCGACGTCCCCGCCGGCAAGTCGATCGCCATCGTGGGGCGCACGGGCTCCGGCAAATCCACGCTCGCCATGCTCCTCGCTCGGCTCTTGCCGACTCCGGCGCGCACCGTGCTCATCGACGGCAACGACGTCTGCGATCTCCCGCTCTCTGCCGTTCGCAAGGCCATCGGCTACGCGCAGCAGGATGCGTTCTTGTTCTCGACCACGGTCGCGCGGAACATCGGCTTCTGCCTCGACGACCCCGAGTCGGACGAGGGCGTGCGACGCGTCCGCGAGGCCTCGCGCGAGGCGCAGGTGCTCGAGGAGGCGCTCGGTCTCCCCGAAGGATTCGAGACCGTGGTCGGCGAGCGCGGCGTCCAGCTCTCCGGTGGCCAGAAGCAGCGCATCGCGCTCGCGCGCGCGCTCGTGCGCGAGCCCAAGGTGCTCGTGCTCGACGACCCGCTCTCCGCCGTCGACGCGAAGACCGAGTCGGCGATCCTCGACGCCGTCGAGCGTCAGGCCGAGGCGCGCACCGTGGTCCTCGTCACGCATCGCGTCGCCGCCGCCGCTCGCTGCGATCATGTGGTGGTGCTCGACGAGGGCCGCGTGCTCGAGCACGGCACGCACGAGCAGCTCGTCGACGCGGGGGGCCTCTACGCCAAGTTCGCGGCCGAGCAGTCGGCGAAGTCCGAGGTCGATGCGATCGACGTCGACGACCCCGCGCCCGTGCCGCCCGCGCCACCCGCGCCGCCGACGGAGGCACTCGCATGAGCGCCGAGCCCACGAAGCGCGACCCCGCAGAGCCCGAGCCCACGACGGCCGACCTCGCGAAGCCGGCGGTGAAGCCGAACGACGATGCCGCGCAGTCGGTCGCCCTGTCGGCCGTCGAGGGCGCGCGCAAGGCGGCGGGAACGCTGCGCGACTTCCACGAAGAAGAGCGCCTCGGCCGCGCCTACGACGCGCAGCTCCTCGCGCGACTCTGGCCGTTCATGCGGCCGCACGCGAAGTTCCTCGTCGCGTCGCTCTCGATGATCCTCGTCGCGGCCGGCCTGAACCTCGTACGGCCCATCGTGATGGGGCGTCTCGTCGCCAACGCCCAGGACGAACACCCGCAAGGGCTGATGACCTACGGCATCATCCTCTCGCTCATCGTCGTGGGCATGCAGGCGCTGACGTTCGTGCAGATGTACACGATGCAGATCGCCGGAGCGCGCTCCATGGCCGATCTCCGCGCGCATCTCTTCGAGTTCATGCAGCGCCTCGAGCTGCGCTACTACGACCGGACGCCGGTCGGTCGGCTCGTCACGCGCGCCACGAACGACGTCGATGCGGTCGGAGAGCTCTTCGCCTCGGGCGTGCTCAACGCCATCGGCGATCTCGTCGCGCTGATCGGGATCGTCATCATGATGATGGTCCTCGACGTGCGCATGTCGCTCATCGCCTTCGGTGCGCTGCCGGTGGTGGGCGTCATCGTGTGGTACGTGCGCGGCCGCGCGCGCCAGGCTTATCGCGACATCCGCGTGAAGACGGCGCGCCTCAACGCCTTCTTGAACGAACAGGTCTCGGGCATGAGCGTCGTGCAGGCGTACGCGCGCGAGAAGAGCATGGCCGCGGAGTTCGACTCGATCAACGTCGAGTATCGCGAGGCGAACAAGTCCTCGGTCTTCTACGAGGCCGTCCTCGACGCGGCGATCGAGATGGTCGGCACGGTTTGCATCGCGAGCATCTTGTGGTGGTCGGGGCTCAAGCGCGTCACCGATCCGCACATCACGTTCCCGCTGGTCGTGGTCTTCACCCAGTACATCAAGCAGTTCTTCGAGCCGGTGAGCCTGCTCGCCACGCGCTACACCGTGCTCCAGTCGGCCATGAGCGGAGCCGAGCGCATCTTCAAGCTGCTCGACGAGAAGAGCCTCGAGTCCGAAGGCAAGCCCACGACGGTGGCGTCCGCGGCGGTCGTCGAGAACGAAGCGGTCGCGCTCGACGACGTCACGTTCTCCTACAAGAAGGGCGTTCCCGTCCTGCGCGACGTCTCGTTCCAGGTGAAGAAGGGGGAGCGCGTCGCGCTCGTCGGGGCCACGGGCGCCGGCAAGACCACCGTGACGAGCCTGCTCTTGCGGCTCTACGAGCTCGATCAGGGCCATGCCCGCGTGCTCGGCAAGGACATCAGCTCGTACGACCGTC
>Ga0182021_10009050_pt1 | contig 11781 bp, 14 predicted proteins | sample 612E3MmetaG_FD_120493 | JGI IMG/M metagenome (GOLD analysis project Ga0182021, IMG submission 120493) | Permafrost microbial communities from Stordalen Mire, Sweden - 612E3M metaG (Illumina Assembly) | ecosystem: Environmental > Terrestrial > Soil > Wetlands > Permafrost | place: Sweden...
CCTTTGTATTTGGGGCTGTCCAAAAGCAATCAGTGTTTTAAATTAATATGTTCTTCTATCCACTTGTACCATTCTCTCAATCCATCTCCCCTCGTACATGAAATTTCGAAAACAGGTATTTGTCCATTTAATTTTTTCAAATCAGAACTGAAGCTTTCATAATTAAAATTTGTGTATGGGATTAGATCAATCTTATTAAGTAAAACTGCCTTTGCTTCCCTGAAAAGCATAGGGTATTTAGCCGGTTTATCATCACCTTCAGTTGTGCTTACAACTGCTAGTTTAAAGGATTCACCAAGATCGAATTGTGACGGACAAATAAGGTTACCTACATTCTCCACAAACAAAACATCAAGGTTATCAAGATCAAAATTATCAAGGGCTTTTGAGATGCTGTTAGAGTCAAGATGACAACCTCCTTCAGTGTTGATGACAACAATTGGAATATTATATTTTTTCAGACGTTGGGCATCCCTGTCTGTTGTTATGTCACCTTCAATCACACCAATCCTGAACTTTGCTCCCAGTACTTCACAGGTGCGTTCCAATAGAGTGGTTTTTCCGGCACCGGGTGAACTTATTATATTCACCATCAATATTTTCTTTGATGTGAGCAGATTCCTTATCTCGTTGGCTTTGTTCTGGTTCCTGTCAAGGATATTCTTCATTATCTTTATTTCCATATCTACTCCCCTTCAATACTTTTAATAAATAATTCTTTACCCTGAATAATCTCGGCATCTGTTGAGCCACAAACATTGCATGCAAATAAATTATCTTTCAACTGAAAATCAGTTCTGCAATTTTTGCATTTCATTTTCACCGGAATTATTTCTATATCTATTTCAGCATCCTGGACAACCGAGTTTCTTACTATTTCCCTGAACGCAAATTCAAAGATATCAGGAACAATCTGGATCAATTGTCCGAAACTGATATTCACTTTAGTCACCTTCGATAGGTTCTCAATTCTTGATGTTTCAAGAATGATCAACGAAAGGTCTTCAGCTATTCTTATTTCATGCATAATTTAAAACTTAACAAATTCTTGGAAGCTGCATTCCTGCAGGCATATCAATTATACGTTTGCCGCCTACTGAAGTATTCAGAACCACAAGTTCCTTTTTATCAGTAATGATCTCCCCAATTACTTCCGAGTATTTTCCCAATGGATCAGACCTTAAAATTTCAAGCACCCTGTTTTCCTCTCCTGCTCTTACTGCCAACAGGACTTTCCCTTCATTTGCCAGGAAGAGAGGATCAAAACCAAGCATTTCGCATAATCCCCTCACCTGATCATCGACCGGAATTGATGCTTCGTTTACCATTATGCCGCATCTTATCATTCCGGCAAGCTCGTTCAACACTGTCGCAAGCCCACCCCTGGTCACGTCGCGCATAAAAAGTATCTCCTTGCAGTTCTGCAGTACTCTGTGTATCAAATGATTTAATGATGCACAATCCGATGTAACTGTTGTGCGGAAAGCCATGTTGTTTCTGGCTCCGAGTATAGCGATTGCATGATTTCCCAGTGGACCATTAATTATCAGCTTATCTCCGGGTTTAATCTTTTTACCTGTGCTGATATAATCCATATCAGGCCGAAGAGTTCCTGTCCCGGATGTCGTAATAAACAGTTTATCGCATTTCCCCTTATCAACAACTTTTGTATCTCCGGTGACAATCTTCACTCCTGCTTTTGCAGCCTCCTCAGCCATTGAATCTGCAATCAACACAAGGTCTTTCATCAGGAAACCCTCTTCAATGATAAAGGAAGCCGCAATATACCTGGGATCAGCACCTGATACTGCCAGATCATTTACCGTTCCGCATATTGCCAGTTTACCAATATTGCCTCCGGGGAAAAAGAGAGGATCCACAACATATGAATCAGTAGTAAATGCAAGGGTTGATCCGGATTCTTTAATAATAAAGGAATCTGTTAATGGCGCTGACATCGAGAACCTACTTACAAAAACCTTTTCAATAAGTTCGTGAGTAAGCTTACCACCGCTACCATGGTTCAGAGAGACAAAATCGTTCATTTAACAAATCTGTATTTATACCAGCTGTTGCAAGCCCCTTCATTGGAAACCATACATGCTCCCAAAGGATTTTCAGGAAAGCAGATTTCTGAGAAAAGAGGACAATCCTCAGGAGTTTTAAGCCCCCTCAGAATTTCCCCACAGATACAAAGTACATTATCTTCTTTATGAACAATCTTTATGGGTGATTTATTCTCAATATCAAAGCTTTCAAAATCCTTCCTTAATTTAAGACCGCTTAATGGAATAACACCAAAACCTCTCCAGGAAGCGTCGCATGTTTCAAAGACTTCTGAAAGACAGCTCTGTGCTATTAAATTGCCATATAATGTAACTGCACGACTATACTGAATTTCTACTTTCGGAGTCTTCTGGTTTACCATTTTTATCAGCATCAGGATTGCTTGCAGAATATCTGCAGGTTCAAAACCAGTCACCACACAACTCAGGTTATATCTCTCGGGTATGAAGTTAAAAATTGAGGAACCGGTAATGGTAGCAACATGTCCGGGACAAATAAAACCATCAAGACTTACACCTCCCTGTATAATAGCTTCCATTGCAGGAGGCATAAGTTTATGTGCGCTTAAAAGAAAAAAATTTTCAATATTCTCCTTTGCTGCCTGTTTTATTGTAACAGCACTGCCCGGTGCAGTTGTCTCAAAACCTATTCCCAGAAAGATGATTTTTTTGCCGGAGTTTAACCTCGCGATTTCAAGGGCATCTAACCCTGAAAGTACAATTCTGATATTCGCACCTGCCGCTTTTTCTTTTTCGAGAGAAGAAGATGATCCCGGTACCTTAATCAAATCTCCATAAGTGGTAATTATAACATCTTCCACTTTTGAATAAGCTATTGCTTTATCTATGAAATCTGTTCCTGTGACACATACCGGGCATCCAGGACCTGAGATTAACCGTACATTTTCCGGAAGCAGGGATGGAATGCCAAATCTTTGTATTGCAGCAGTATGTCCCCCACAAACTTCCATAAAGGTATAATCATGTTTAACTGACTTATGGATAAGATCAGCCAATTTTGTTACAAGGTCCTTATTTCTAAACTCATCAATGTATTTCATACATTTTATTCATTCAGAGAATTGTTCATCTCTTCAAATAATTTCAATGTTTCTTCTGCCTCCTTTTCACTTATCTTCTGTATTGCAAATCCGGCGTGTAGCAGGATATAATCTCCGACACTGGCATTTTCGATTATATGCAGACCCGCACTAAATATTGCACCACCGGCAGACACCTCTGCCATTGAACCGTTGATCGAAATAATTTTTGCAGGAATGCTCAGGCACATTATCTTCTTATTTTTGATGCAATTGCGATTTGTCCGAGAGAAATACCCCCGTCATTGGCCGGTACCATGTGATTTGTAAAGACCTTAAAACCGTCCCGGTTTAAAAAGGATAAAGACTTTTCCAGAAGGTACTTATTCTGAAAGACACCACCAGAAAGGATAACCTTATTCAGGGATGTTTCTTTTCTGATTTGTTGTGAGACTTCAAGAATAACGCGTGCAATTGTGTTGTGAAATTTTGCCGAGATTACCGAAATTTTCTGTTTATGCAAATCTGCAATAATTGCCTTTATTGTCTCAGCAAAAACAATATTAGTATCAGCCTGGAAAGGATAAAATCCGGTCGTTTCACAATCTATAACAGATTCAAGCCTCATAGGCGCTTCAGAATCGAATGTCGCTTCAGGGCAAAGTCCCAAAATTGCCGAAACTGCATCAAAAAGACGACCGGCACCCGAAGTTAACGGGGCATTTATCTTTTTAACCAGCATCTCCTTAATCATTGATAACTTCTTGGTACCAATTGAATTAAAGACTGACAATGATTCATAATCAAACCTGTCACCTGAATAGTTGAAAATATATGAATATGCCATTCTCCATGGCTCGTCAACTGCTTTCTCACCACCAGGCAAAGGCACGTAATCAAAATGCTTAAAGCGAGCAAATTCCTTCAAATCAGCTATCATGAACTCACCACCCCAGATATTCCCATCCGAACCGAAACCTGTCCCATCGAGACTGACGCCTATTATTACTTCATCCAATCCGTGCTCAGCCATACAAGATGCAATATGAGCGTGGTGATGCTGCACCCTGATGATAGGTATATTTAATTCATTTTCAAATAATTCAGCATAATGAGTTGACAGATATTGAGGATGAAGATCACAAGCAATCAATTCAGGTTTGAACCTGAAAATATCTGAAAACTTGTCAATTGTCTCAATAAAGAAATTATATGTAGCCGGATTTTTAAGATCACCAATGTATTGGCTCATAACTGCCTGGCACCCTTTTCCGATACAAAAACTGTTTTTTTGTTCTGCTCCAAGGGCAAGTATACCTTCCACCCTGGATTTCAGATCAACAGGCTGTGGAACAAATCCTCTTGAACGACGGAAAATAGTTGTCTTCCGGTTAATAATTCTTATTACGGAATCATCGGCCCTGTTGAAAATCTGCCTGTTGTAGGAAAGGAAAGAATCCGCAACTGGCAATAGTTGTCTCTCAGCCATCTGATCATCAGAGATTATTGGTTCATCAGATAAATTACCACTGGTAAGTACCACCGCTGGTGTTTTAAGCATACTGAAAATCAAATAGTGGACCGGCATGTAAGGAAGCATTGCGCCGATTGAGCCGATTCCGTTGTTCACTGACGGAGAAAGTATTTCCTCCTGTTTCAGAATAAGGATGGGTCTTCGCCAGGATTTTATCTCTTCCTCTTCTGTTTCATCGATAAAGCAATATTTTCTAGCTGCAGAGATATCTCTGAACATTACGGCAAATGGTTTTGAGTCTCGTTGTTTTTTTTGTCTCATCTTGTTAACGGCATTGTCATTTAATGCGTCACACATCAGGTGATATCCCCCCAGCCCTTTTATAGCAACTGTATTCCCTGCATCTATCTGCAGCGAAACCTCCCTGAGTATCAGTGTTATATTGTTCAGGCTCTTTAAGGAGTCTTTATACCGGTAAACAGGTCCGCAGGAATTACATGCAATTGGCTGGGCATGAAATCGGCGATCGAGAATATTATTATATTCTTTATTGCAATTCTCACACTTTCTAAAGCTTTTCATGGTTGTTTTCGGCCTGTCGTAAGGTAATCCCTCAATAATAGTAAACCGGGGACCGCAATTGGTACAATTAACAAAGGGGTAATTTATTCTTTCAGGATCACTTTCCATATCTTCCAGACAATCATCGCAGACAGCAATATCCGGACTGATTTCAGTAATCTGATTTTCAATTGTTTTACTTTCGGCTATACTAAAACTAGTATAACTCCCGATTTGTGCTGACTTTATCTCTATAGATTTTATCTGTGATGCAGGCGGAGCATAATGAAGAATATCGTTGCCAAAGAGGTCAATTGTTTTCAGATCGCCCTGAACAATAACAGAGACACCATCAGATCTGTTATCTACTTCTCCAAACAGACCGTGTTTTGAGGCCATTCTGCATATAAAAGGGCGGAATCCTACACCCTGAACAAGCCCCCTGATCAGTATTTCATATCCCTGTATAATATCTCCAGATTTTTCAGTCCATTACCTTTAATTTGCTTATGAACATAATAAATAACGCTTTCGAGCTCGTCACAAAGGTTTACGTTATTTATGATCACCTCAGGCGGCACTTTCAGCAGTATCGGTGCAAAATTCACTATGCCGGTTATGCCGTGCCGGATCAATTCATCAGTAACTTCCTGGGCAGAAATCTCAGGAACAGCAAGAATTGCCACTTTAACACTAAACCTATCAATGATTTCTTTTAACCGGCTCATTGAATATATCGGTATGCCTGATCTCATCTTCTGTTTAAATGGATCAATGTCGAAAGTTGCAACAATATTCATATGACGCTGAACAAACTTACTGTACTTCGAAAGTGCAAGGCCCATATTCCCCATACCGATCAGAACAATATTGTTGTCTTTGTTTCGGTGGAATAACTTTTCCATTTTTTCGAGCAATTCATTAATGTTATACCCACCGCGCTTATTACCCTTTATATCGAATTCAGAAAAGTCTTTTCTTACCTGATCAGATGTAACACCTGTTTCATTTGCAAGTGTATAAGAAAAGACTTTTTCAACACCCATTTGCTTTAATCGTACCAGACATGCCCTGTAAAGAAAAATCCTTTTCAGACTGTTTTTTATAATATTTTTTGTGACTTGTTTCACATCAATTCTATTTTATTTATTTCCTTCTGCAAGTTAAATAATTCCTTTTTAAATAAAAAATATATTTATATATCTGATATTATGTGTTTTATGATTTTTAAATATTTTTATTTTAAAAATTAAATATTTTTTTATTGACTTTTATATACGGAGAATCTAACTTTATATGTGAAACTTCTCACATAAAGTGCAATATAAGTGCATAAAAAAGGAGGACTGGGATAAGACAGTTGAACAATTGTTATTATCCTACACCATTTTTGCATGTGTCGAAAATGAATATGGTCTGGATTATGAATTTATCAGACCGTCAGACATCAGGAATATCTCCTATAACAAACCCAAACCCGCTACTCCCCTTAAAACATTTTTTCTCCCTGTCAAAGAAAATGTATCATCTGAGAAGGCTGAGGAAAATCCAAGAATCATTATGGGTATCCCAAACTGTGATATTGAAGGACTAGGTCTTCTGGATGATATTTATCTTGATAAGGAGTTTCCCGACGTATACTATAGTAAACGTCGGCAAAACACGCTGCTGATTTCATCCGATTGTTTTGGTATTCAGGAACATTGCCACTGTACTTCATATAACATTAAACCATATTCTGAAAACCATGCTGACCTGGCAGTAATTTACAACAATGAAACTATTATTCTGAGAATATTAACTCTGAAAGGGGAAGATTTCGTTAAGACACTCCCAATGATTCCATCTCCGGTGGATATAAACCTTATTAAAATAATTGATCAGGAACATCAAGCTACAGAAGATTTGCTTATGAAATCAAATAGTGGATTGCCTGATTATAAAAAGACCGGTGATTTAATAAAGGTTTCAAAAGGTGATATCTGGGAAGAGCATTCGGCAAGTTGTGTCTCTTGTGGAGCCTGCACAACAATATGCCCGACATGTACTTGTTTTCTTCTCATTGATAAGCCAGGTTTTGAGAAGATAAAACAATTAGATGCATGCCAGTATCCTGGTTTTGAAAGGGTCGCCGGAGGAGAAGATGCATTGTTTGAACTTCACAATCGATTCAGAAACAGGTACATGTGTAAATATGTTTGGAAGCCTGAAAAATTCACCTCACTGGCATGCACAGGGTGCGGCAGATGCATTGATGCGTGTATAGGAAAGATAAATAAAAATGAAATATTCATGGAACTTGTAAAATAGCCGTAGATGCTGAATAACAGGAACATATATATTCCTATAAGAGCCAGACTGACCGATGTAATTGAGGAATCGCCATCTATCAAAACATTTGTAATGGTTCCTGAAAATAAGTTCTCTTTTAATACCGGTCAGTTTATCGAATTATCTGTTGACGGAATAGGCGAAGCTCCGTTTACACCCTCTTCCTCTCCCCTGGTTACAGAAAAGCTTGAAGTTACAGTAATGAAAACAGGATATGTTACGGAATATATGCATATGCTGAAACCCGGAGTATATATGGGAATTAGAGGTCCTTACGGAAGAGGTTATCCTGTCGAAACATTCTTTGGCAAGGAAGTGCTCATCCTTGGCGGTGGTTGTGGTCTTGCTCCCATCAGGTCGCTTCTATATGCACTTGAAAGTATTAAAGATAAGCTGGTCAAGGTCATCCTTTGTTACGGATCCAAGACTCCTGTCGATTGTATCTACAAACCCCTTTTTGACCGGTTAAACAATATTGATAAGTTTGAAGCTTATCGCACAGTAGATAAGGCTGATGAAGACTGGAACGGTTCAGTAGGTGTAGCTACGACTCTTCTTAATAAAATCAAAATTAATATTGAGAATTCCATTGCTGTTGTGTGTGGCCCGCCGGTCATGATGAAATTCGGAACTATCAGGCTGTTAGAAATGGGATACAGAGATGACCAGATTTACCTTTCGATGGAAAAAAATATGTCGTGCGGCTTAGGAAAATGCGGGCATTGTATGATGGGCGAATTTTTTGTTTGCAGGGACGGCCCGGTTTTTACATATAATGAGATAAAACATAATCCTGAAATATGGAAATAAGGAGGGGGATAACATTCAGTGTATTATCTCGTTCCATATAAAACTAAAAGTTAACTGACCATGAAATTGACAATTGAAGATTTAAAAAATGTCAGGTTTTTTGACAATTACACCGATGAACAGTTGAAAATATTTATCGGAATAAGCTCCTTAAAAGAATTCAAAGTAAAAGATATTTTGTTTGAACAATATGATGAGCTTAACGAAATTTTTGTTATGTTTTCCGGATGTTTATCACTGGGAATCAGCCTGGCAAAGGAGAAGAGAATACGTCTCGGCACATTAGAGGAGGGTCAGCTTTTCTCATGGTCTGCCGTTTTCAGCCCCTATATCTCTACTGCCTGGGTAATGGCCACATGCCCGACTAAGGTTATGGCGATTGATGCCAAGAAACTCATTCTCGAGTTTGATAAAAGTTGTGAATTCGGATTTAAAACAATGTCAAAAATCGCCCAGACAATTTCTCATCGTCTGAGTGACACAAGGTTCCAGTTGATGAACCAGATGACTTTATGATATATTTAATAACTGATTTTGAGACAAACTGAAACAGGTCGAAATAAGTTGAAATTGATTGCTTAAAATTTAATTTAGTTTACGTCAGTTAATTATGACCCGGAAAGTACTAATTGATATGATTAAGTTGCGTTCCGTGATGGTTGAGGATTCAACTATTACTTTACCGGAGGCTTATTTCTATCCATCACTTAATGTAAACGGGTTAAAAACTATCCGTGAGCTTGCTACTTTCAGGTTTACCTGTAGAAAATGTGAAGATGCTCCATGCATCAAAGTATGTCCGGCCGATGCTCTTGAAAAAGATGAAACCGGGGTTGTTGTACGTTATACAAACCTCTGTGTTTCATGCAAATCCTGTGTTACAATATGTCCATTCGGTACAATGATGACTGATTTCTTTAAACACCACAGGAACAAAGATATTTTCTATGACCTGAATGATGAAAAAGATATGGAAAAATTCATCAGTTCTTGTCCCGCTGGAACCGTAACTATTACCGAGGAGGATGAATCGCCGGATAAGAATATATATAGCCTCAATGAAAAAGTGCTAATTAAAGATTGTTTATATATCACTGAGAAGCAGTAATTTACGGCAATATGGCAGTTAACCTGTTTTATTTTCTTGTCTTTCCCGGACTGCTTTTTGCGGCAGTAACCGGAGCTTTTCTTTCATGGTTCGACAGGAAAATTACTGCAAGAGTGCAGTTCCGCAAGGGGCCTCCTCTATTGCAGCCATTATACGATTTCTTCAAATTATTATTAGTCAAGGAAACAATTCTGCCTAAGCATGGATCACCAATAATATTTCTGCTTGCTCCTGTTTTTTCTGTATTTGGGGCAACTATGGCGGGTGTGTTCATTCTACTTCCTCTTCTGAATATCACAACCGGCTTCAAAGGTGATCTTATTGTAATTTTTTACCTTCTAACTATCCCATCATTCTCATATATTATTGGGGCACTTGCTTCCGCCAATCCTCTGGCAGCAGTTGGCGGATCGAGGGAGATGAAACTTATCCTGAGTTATGAGCTGACTTTTCTCCTTGTAATTGCCGGGATCATCATGAAATGTGGGCAACAGTTTGATCTATATTCAATTATACAGGCACAAAAGGGAGGCTCTGCGTTCATTGGCAGTATTTCAGGAGTACTTTTATTTATTGCAGGAATTTTTTGTATCCAGGCAAAATTGGCAATTGTCCCATTTGATATGCCTGAAGCAGAGACTGAAATTACTGAAGGGATTTTCATTGAATATTCCGGTGCAGCATACGCAATGATAAAACTTACAAAGTATCTAATGCTCTTTATACTTCCCGCTTTTCTTATTGCGCTTTTAATGAGTGGTTTCCGGCTTGAAGGAATTCACATTCTTTGGGCAATAATAAAAGTCCTGGCCGTTGTGCTTATTTTAACTCTGATCAGAAACACAAATCCGAGGGTAAAAATCAAACAGGCTATCAGCTTCTTTATGGTTTGGATGAACCTGATTGCCATTATTGCCTTGGTATTGATTCAATTTGGATACTAAAAGTGTGTAATACTTGCAAGATGTATACTTTATCAAACATAATTGAGAATCAATTGAATTACAAATCAGTGATATATTGGTTAGACTATTACACACTCTAAACATTTATAAAAGTGGGTTTTAAGAATTATTGCTTTAAAAAATCGCTCTGGGTGTTCCACTTCGGAGGAGCATCGTGCAATAATTGTGATATTGAGATACTTGATTGTCTCACACCTCGGCACGACCTTGAACGCTTTGGAATTTTGCTGGTTGGAAGCATCCGGCATGCCGATGTACTTCTGGTAAATGGTTCTATAAATACACATGATAAGGAAAGACTATTAGAAATTTACAACCAGGCTCCAAAACCGATTCTGGTTGTTGCGATTGGCGCGTGCGGCTGCACCGGAGGATACTTTACTGAAAGCTACACATTTGCAGGTCCTGTTGATAAGATAATTCCGGTCAATGCTTATGTTCCGGGTTGCCCGCCTAAACCTGAAGCCATCATTGCAGGAATAGTTAAGTTAGTTGAGAATTTATAAGAACTGTCAAAGAGAGACACAGAGGAGGCACTGAGAATATCAAGCGAAAATAGCCCCCCTTGGGGGGGTAAAAAGACAAAGTAAAAAGTAAAGATTACAATAAATGAATTGAAAATCAGAAAAATGAATACCGAACTGATCATAGAAAATTTCAAAGAAAAGTTTAAGTCTGATATTCTTGAAATAGCCATAAAGAATCAGAAACGTATTATTATTACGATAACTCCTGATTCAATAGTTAATGTTTCAGCTTTTTTATACAGGAAAGAAGGATTCAGGTTTATTATTGCTTCTGCCCTGCATACGAAAAAAGGATTTGAAATTCACTATCATTTCAGTAAAGATGCTATAGGACTGATACTTAACTTACATGTGGTTCTGGATAAGGACAATCCACAGATTGAATCCCTTTCGAACATGTTCAATGCTTCGAACTGGATAGAAAGGGAGATGCACGAGCTTCTCGGTATCAATTTTCTGAATCACCCCAACCAGGAGAAACTGATATCGGAAGGCAACTGGGCCGAAGGCGTTTATCCATTACGAAAGGATTTTAGGTAAAAAACTGAGATCAACTGCGATGAGCAAAAAAACACTCATACCAATCGGACCCTATCATCCACTTCAGGAAGAACCTGAATTGTTCAAGCTTTACTGTGACGGCGAGATTGTAAAAGACATCAAATGGGAGACCGGATATAATCATCGTGGAATTGAGAAACTAAGTGAATCAAAGACTTACGAGCAGATTTTTTTCCTGGTTGAACGAATATGCGGCATATGCTCAAATTCGCATCCTTTTGCTTTTGCAAATGCTGTTGAAGAAATTGCAGATATAGAAATTACAAACAGGGCAAAATATATAAGATCAATAATCGGGGAGCTCGAGCGTATACACAGCCATCTCCTTTGGGTTGGCC
>Ga0182021_10009051_pt1 | contig 11781 bp, 10 predicted proteins | sample 612E3MmetaG_FD_120493 | JGI IMG/M metagenome (GOLD analysis project Ga0182021, IMG submission 120493) | Permafrost microbial communities from Stordalen Mire, Sweden - 612E3M metaG (Illumina Assembly) | ecosystem: Environmental > Terrestrial > Soil > Wetlands > Permafrost | place: Sweden...
CGGGGTTCTTTCGGGCGACCTCCTCGATATCAATGCCACCGGCTGAGCTTGCGATCATTACCGGCATCTGAGCAGCATTATCAATTACAATACTGAGATAAAGCTCACGCTGAGGTACGGTGAATTTCTCGACCAGGACTTTCCTCACCGGGGCACCCCTGGGCATAGTGTGTTGCGTTACAAGGCGGGTATCAATAATGCCGGCGGTAACTTTTTCCGCCTCGTCGTGGTCGCTAGCAATTTTCACTCCACCGGCTTTTCCTCTGCCGCCTGCGTATATCTGGGCCTTTACTATCACTTTTCCGCCCAATTCCGAGGCGATCCGCCCGGCTTCAGCCGGTGTTTCAGCTACCTTACCATTGGGTACAGGAATCCCGTATAAAGATAGCAACGCCTTGGCCTGATATTCGTGTATTTTCATCCTGTTCTCCTGGATATTTATTACATATGTCCGGAGCGGCACAACTGAAATGTCGTGCGCAGTAAGACACTATACCAGAGTGTAGATTTATTTTCCCGCCCGGCTGGTATTTGCCCTGTATTTGGCTTTACCTTCCTGGTAAAGGTCGCCGCCGTAGATATCGTTAATGACCGTCGCCGGGAAATCCTGCACTTCCAGTCGCCTTATTGCTTCAGTTCCGAGGTCCTCGTACGCAATGATCTCCGACTTTTTCATTGTCTTCGAGATGAGGGCCCCTGCCCCGCCGATAGCAGCAAAATAAACCGCCTTGTAATTCTTCATTGCGTCTTTTACGGCTTGAGTGCGGTCCCCTTTGCCGATCATTCCCTTTAGACCAGAGGCTATCAGTCTCGGCGTGTAGGAATCCATACGGCCGCTGGTGGTTGGCCCTGCCGCCCCTATGACCTGCCCCGGCTTGGCCGGTGACGGCCCCATATAGTAGATGACCTGGTCCTTGATGTCGAACGGCAACTTAATGCCTTTATCCAGTGCATCTATTAAACGCTTATGAGCGGCATCCCTGGCAGCATAAATGACCCCGGAGATAATAACCTGGTCTCCCGCCCTCAGCTTTTCAACTGTTTTCTCATCCAATGGGGCTTTGATCCTGATCGTTTCCATAGTTGCTTCCTATAATTAATATCACTGATATTCTTGACGTTGATTCTTCTTTGTCACCGGTTATAATAGTGCTTCCTTCTGGCGCGCGGCGTGGCACTGAAGGTTAACTGCTATGGGCATACTGGCTATATGAGCCGGGAAGATTTCGACGTTGACGCCCAGTGCTGTCACCGTTCCTCCATAACCCTGCGGGCCTATGCCCAGAGCGTTAATCCGCTGGAGAAGCTCTTTTTCCAACTCTGCAGTCTCGGGATCTGGATTATGCTCCCCGACTTTGCGGAGCAGCGATTTCTTGGCCAACTCCATGGCCCTTTCGGCTGTGCCTCCGATGCCCACACCCACTATAATGGGCGGGCAAGGATTGCTGCCGGCTTCATCAACTGCTTTGACGACTGATTCGATGATACCCTGCCGGCCCTCGGAGGGGGTGAGCATAAAAAGCCGGCTCATATTTTCACTCCCACCGCCTTTGGGCAAGATAGTTATCTTTAGTTTATCACCGGGTACGATATCAGTATGAATAACGGCAGGTGTGTTATCCCCGGTATTGATCCGCGAGGAAAATGGCCGGTTTACCATGGATTTACGCAAATAACCTTCACGATAGCCCCGGCGTACGCCTTCATTTACTGCCTCGTACAGGCTCCCTCCCATAATATGTACATCCTGGCCTATCTCAAGAAAAACTACGGTAGTACCGCAATCCTGGCATATGGCAAGCTGCTCAGATTGGGCGAGTCTTGCATTCTTGATAATTTGTTCAAGCGCCTGCCTGCCCAAGGGGGACTTCTCGGTTTTAAGGGCTCGATTAAGGGCATCAACAACATCTTCAGGCAAAGAATAGTTGGCATCCCGGCATAAGCGGGCGACTTCTTTTGTGATCCTGTTAACGTTGATTTCTCTCAATTCAATTGTCCTGCCTCTGTAATATAGAATGGCTGAACAACCTGAATACGCCTGGGGTCCGCTACCTGGCCGTATTTGTGGGACTTTTACGTTTTACCCTGGTTGACCGCTTTATTTGCGGCTTTGCGCCTTTTTCCCTTGCATGCAACATACCCAGGGCGGCGTCCTGGACCTTCCTGATATATTCTTCCAGGGTATAACGTTTTCTCAAATGCCAGCGTTTCAGACACCACATATGTTCCAGCATTGTAATATGATAGGCGGCTAGTCCTGGGTCGCTAGTTGTGAATTCTCCCTTCCTGCATCCTCCTTCGATTATCTTAGTCAACAGTTCGATGGACTCATATTCCATCTCTATCACTTGGTCGAGATGCTCACGGCTCATGGTGCCGGACTCACGGTACCAGAACAGCATCATGTCCTGGATGGAATCCTGTCCAATAAGGGCTTCCCGTATCTTCATTTTCAGCGCCCTGGTATAGGATATACGTGGGAGTCGCCCGCTTATTTCTTTATCATAGGTCCTGAACGACTCTGTCGTCATTTCCACAAACAGGTTAAAAAACCCTTCTTTTGACTTTATATAGTAGTAGAGATTGCCCTGGCTGATCCCACAGGCTTCAGCTATCTGACGGGTTGTAGTCTGGGCATACCCGTTCTTGAAGAACAGTCCGGCAGCAGTTATTACAATTTGCTGCAAGCGTTCGTCCTTATGGTCCCTTTTACTCAGCTTTTTTATCTTTTTTCTGGCGCACATATGATTACCTTGATCCTTTTCATTAATTTGTTAGTTGACTTTAAAAACCGTATGACGCAGCCAATCGTTCGAATGTTCGAGGAAATCCGTGCGGTAATGCGCACCGCGGCTTTCTTCCCTGAGCAAGGCGGCTTCTGCGACTAGACGGGCGTTTATGACAAGTGCGTTCAATTCGTAAGAGGGACGGTCAGTAGGTTGGGGTAGCCCATTCTGCCATGCGGATAAAATACCTGCTGCTAGTTTAAGTCCTTTTCCTGAGCGAACAATGCTGACCTCATCCCACATTAAAGATTGCAAATTGGGAAGATTCAGCAAGGGGACGCTTTCAGTGGCCGCAGCGGCGGACAAACGGTGGCAGTCTGGGTCAGAAGTTACCGGGGTTGAAGGGCTGTTATTAGACATCTGCGTTTTTTCTATGATGCGTTTAGCGAAAACAACAACTTCCAGCAAGGAATTTGAGGCGAGCCTGTTTGCGCCGTGTACTCCTGTGCAGGCTGTCTCTCCAGCGGCGAACAGGCCGCTGATATTTGTTTCTCCCCACGTATTAACCTTGACCCCACCCATTAAAAAATGGGCGGCCGGAGCTACCGGGATAAGCCCCTTGCAGATATCCAGGCCATGATCAAGGCAGAACCGGTAAATGTGGGGGAACCTGGTGGTAACAGTGACAGGCGCTATGTGGGTGACATCCAGAAATACGCGGTCGCTGCCTGTTTTTCTCATTTCAAATAGTATGCTGCGGGCGACAATGTCCCTGGGAGCCAGCTCGCCTTCGGGAGCGTAGTCCGACATGAAACGGTAGCCATCGACGTTGCGCAGAATACCTCCTTCACCCCTGACCGCCTCACTGATCAAGAAAGGTGATACGCCAGGCAGGCGAAGCGCTGTAGGGTGGAACTGGAAGAACTCCATATCGGTGATTTCGGCCCCGGCTCGGTAAGCCAGCGCGATGCCGTCTCCCGTTGCCGTGTCTGAATTGGTTGTATATTTATACAGACGGCCTGATCCACCGGATGCCAGGATAATATAGCGGCAGCCGTATTCTTCGCTAAGGCCGCTGCGAAAATCCGTTGCTTTGATACCTTTAACCTGGCCATTATCAATCACAATTTCCGTTGCCAGGCAGTATTCAAGGACATTGATGCCGGATATCAAGACCTGTTCGCTTAATGTGGACTCGATATACTCACCGGTGGCGTCCCCTCCTGCATGCACAATACGCGGCACACTATGCGCTGCTTCCTTGGTGAGGGCGATCTCTCCTTCCAATGTGTCGAACGGCACGCCGAACCTGATCAGGTCAGATATACGGTCGGGAGCTTCAGTTGTTAGTATTTTTACTGCTTCAGGGTTACATAAGCCGGCGCCTGCTTTGATTGTATCGTTGTAATGGAGCTCGGCGGAGTCATTTTTACCTATAGCAGCAGCAATACCGCCTTGTGCATATCGTGTATTACAGTCCTCTATACCGCCCTTTGTGATTATCAGTACGCTGCCATAGTCTTTAGCTAACAGCGCACTGTACAGTCCGGCGATTCCGCTTCCAACTATGATATAGTCGTAGTGTTTCATTTGGTCAAGTCCAAGTCAAAATGCTCCAATATCGAACCATATTATATCATTGGTGGCCAGTGGTATAATTGGGGTCAATTATATCAATCGTGTGACAAAATTACACTGAGGGCATTTCGTAATCAACAATTTACTGACAGCGGTTTTATAATCCGGGGAAATGTAATCTTAAGTCTTGATAAGGACGGATAATAATATGGCTAAGCTGGAATTAAAACAGGAAGACGGGATAGCCATCATAATAATGGACGAGGATGATAATAGACTTACCCTGGGAATGTGTGCCAGTCTGATGGATATGCTGGATAAGATAGAGAAAGAGACAGAAGCCGTAACATTGGTGGTGGCTTCCGGACACGACAGAATATGGTGTAATGGGTTTGATACGGACTGGATCAGCGCCTGCAAGGCGGAAAACAATTTAGAGCCGGTCAAGCAATTCCTGTCCATAGACCTTAAACTCCGCAAACGGTTGCTAACTTATCCTCTTATAACGATCGCTGCCATAAATGGCCATGTCTTCGGTGGCGGGGCGGTCTTCAGCCTATGCTTCAATTTCCGCATTATGAGGTTAGACAGAGGCTTCTTCTGCATTCCTGCCATAGACAGGGATTTTCCAATGTTGCCTGGAACGGGAGCCCTGCTGCAAAGCGTTATGCCCATGTATATGGTAGAGGATGCTGTACTTACTGGCAGACGGTTCACCGGCGCAGAGTGCGCGGCAAATCATGTCGTTGTTAACGCGTATAACAACGATGAACTTATGGAGAAGGTAATGGCCTTTGCGAAGGGGCTGAAGAAGGGAAGGTGGATAGTTAGTGAGATGAAAAAAGTAATAAACCGCCGCACCTTGAAGCTGATGGAAGAAGATATAAGGTATATAGAAAAAGGGGAGCTCAGGGTCTAGTCCGGGGGTTAACATTTTAAGCCCTATAAGGTCCGTGCAAACGGGGTCTGGTATTTTAGCCAAAGGTCATATTTTTAGAATTTCAATAATAGCTTATGTCCTGCATATACGACCTGGAAGTTGTATAATCGACCAGTATGATCAGTTCTGTGTGGAAGCTACTGATATTGGCAGTCGTATCAGTCCCTTTGATGCTTGCTTGTATTCCTTCAACTTCTACAATAGTGGAGGTTAAACCGGCTGCGGCTCAGAAATCAAATATTGATGAAGTTAATTATGCAGCCGGAGCATCCGGCAGCAATCGCATCGAAGCGGAAGTGACGAGAGTGATAGACGGGGATACTATAGAAGTGAATATCAAGGGGGTACAATACAAGCTGCGCTACATCGGCATAGATGCTCCAGAACTGGATAGTATTGATACTAATACCAGGAATATTGCCATGAAGGCGGCGGATAAAAACGGCGATATGATCGGACACCAAACCGTCGAGATTGAGAAAGATGTGTCTGAGGCTGACCGATACGGCAGGCTGCTGAGGTATGTTTATGCCGGGGGATTGATGGCCAATGCGGAGCTGGTAAAGTCCGGGTACGCACAGGCAGTATCATATCCTCCCGATATCAAATACCAAAGTTTATTCAGTTCTCTGCAGGCGGGAGCTAAGGCTTCAAAGGTGGGTATGTGGAGTTCATCCGGCTATTATTCAGCTCCGAGGCCGACAGAGAAAGGCATATATGTGGGTAGTAAGAAAAGTAAAAAATACCATTATCCATCATGCGTTTGGGCACAACAAATAGTTGCTGATAATGAAATATGGTTCTCTTCCAGCGAAGAAGCGAAGTCCGGCGGTTATATACCATGCAAGGTTTGCAGTCCGCCCCAATGATTTCAGACAAATAGCGGGCATCAAGGTTTAACCTTGATGCCCGCTGATAAAAATGAAACTAGATTTTGAAAGTAAGGTTAAGGGCGCCGGCAAGTTCGACAGAGTCGCCGTTTGCTATGGTGTGCTTGCCTGTTCCCCTGATCTCGGACCCGTTCAACTTGGTGCCGTTAGTGCTGTTGAGGTCCTCTATTTGATACTGGCTATTTTCGTAGGTCACCAGGATATGCTTTCTGGAGATCAGTTCTGCTTTATCCGGTGATATCAGTGCCTGGAAATCCTTACGGCCCAGTGGCTGGCCTGTGACCGGCATGGTAGTACCACCTGGTGATACGAATTTGGCGGGAAGGCCGGCTTCAACTGGCGTGGTCACCGGTGAACTGGTGGCGGCCTGAGTGGCTGCGGGTGCAGTAGCTGGAGCTGTGTAGGCTGCCCCGGTGGTTGAATGACTACCGGCGCGAGCTGTGGCAGGTTTCCTGACAAGCAGGGTAATAATAACAGCAGCTGCTATCGCCAGCAGCCCTATTAGTACTGCATACATAAGCCATAGGTTAACTGCTGTGGTGCTGCCATTGCTGTTAACTCCGCTGGTATTGACCGTGGCGCCCGTGGTGCCCGTGGTAATGGTCCCTGTTCCGACAGTACTGGGGGCTATGGAGCTCCCGGTACCATAAGTGTCATAGGGACTATATGAGGCAACATATGGCGCTACTGTTACAGTCGTGCTGGCACTGACAGCGCCCTGGTTATTCGTGGCTGTCAAAGTATACGTGGTTGTATATGTTGGTATCACGGCAAAAGAGCCTGTGCTGGCAACAGATCCTACGGACGGAGAGATGCTTAGTAAGTCAGCATTGCTAACGTTCCATGATAACGTCGCCAACTGGCCTGACTGGACGTAATTGGGATTGGCGGTGAACGAGCTGATAACCGGCGCATAATAGACCGGCTGGGGCTGTTGATATTCACTCACCGAAGGATAACTATAAGTGTCTAACCAGGGATAATTCCCCGACCAAGTATAGTATGAGTTAGGCCACGTCACTCCTGGAGTGTACCCTGGATAATATCCGTTATAAGGCCATGTATCGTGGTGTGGCTGGTGGTGTGGGTGGGGGGTACTATTATCAGAAGGCCAATATCCTCCTGAGGGTGTGTATGGAGGTGTGGATGATGGTGAGTATGTTGGTGTGTATGACGAAGTAGAAGACGGCGCCGATATAATTCCGGGCAACGGCATCATACCAGCCGGCGATTGTAGCGACGACGGCAACTGGATCATCAGTGCAGATGTTGTCGTACTGGCCGGCGCCGGCGGTGGCGGTGGCGGATCTGCCGGCAGGCTGCCCCCTGACGTCGAAGAATTGTCCGTCTGATATGTGTTAATATCATAACTTGCCGATGTTGTGCTTGCAGAGGCGTAAGCGGATGCAGAGGGGGCAATAAGCGCCAATCCCATCAGCAAGACCGCGACTGCAATAAATACTATATTTTTCGAATTCATTTTGAACCTCCTATTGAATTCTATGTTTTAAACGTGATACTCAATTTACCTGCCAACTCGATTACATCGCCGTTCTCAAGCGCATGCCTACCGTTACCCTTGATATCAGATCCATTGAGGCGGGTACCGTTTGTGCTGCTGCGGTCCTCGATATAATAGCGGTCGTTCTCATACCATATATTAACGTGCTGTCTGGAGATGAATGCCCGTTTATCCGGCGCAAGGAATTTATCGAAATCCTGGCGTCCGAAGGAGCGGTTATTTCCTGCAAGCAACAATTCGCTGCCATCCGGCATGGTGAGTTTGGCCGGGGGAGCCTCTATAGGCTGAGTGGAAGATGATTCAGAGGCAGCCACCGTTGCAGCCGGTGTCGTAGCAGTGCCGGCAGCAGCAGCGGTAGCACGGGTCCCCCCGCTTTGCTGAACTGCTGGTGCTGTCTTTGGCTTGGTAACCAGCAGGGCGGTTATTACGATGGCTCCGAGTGCCAGCAGTCCTATCAGTCCGTACAAAAGGTACGGAGGCTGCTCAACATTAACAGTGGTATAGGCTGTCTGTGTCGTCCCGTCTATGTAAGTTGCAGTCATCGTATAAGTTGTTGTCTGGTCAGGATTTATCTGTGTGCTGCCTGCCGAGCTGAATATACCGACTCCAGATATGGATACACTGGAGGCGGAAGGGGCATTCCAAGACAGGGTCGCCGACTGTCCGGCTTGTACTGTGGCCAAGCTGGTACTGAATGTGGGAGGGACCCTGGGTGTAACCGTGATTGCCGTGGAAGAGGTCACGGTGCTGCCCGAATTGCCGGTTGCAGTTAATATATAGGTTGTACTGCTACCCGGGTTAACGGTAGTTGAACCGGAAGTAGCTACCGTTCCTATCCCCGGCGTGATTGTTACGCTTGAGGCGTTGGAAGTATTCCAGGTCAATGTTGCAGTCTGACCGAGATCAATCGTAGATGTATTTGAAGTGAACGAATTTACAACGGGCGGGTATACCGGCTGTGGCGTCGGGTCAGGGATGCCGTAATTGTAGTAACCCCTGGTATATGTGAAGCTAAGTGACCGGGTAGAAAAGTAACTGTCCGACTGGTACCAAATTTTCCATATATAACGTCCATTGGAGTCCCAGGCCCCTGCCTGGAAGGGCCCTATTCTCCATATGCCGGCAGAAGGCCTGTACCACCTGTATACAAGCCAGTGCCCGTAAGGCGATGAGCCGGAGGGGTAATATTCCCATAAATAGAGATAACCCGGCCCGTTTAGAGATACAACCAGGTAACATATTTCATTGCCCCGTAGTGTGGACAGCACCTGGCCGGAGCTGTTTACGAGGTAGGCATTTACGATTGATCCAGGAAGTCCGACCGGAACATTGGGGGATGGCTCCAACTGTAAATTGGGGTACGTCTGATTATAGGTTTCAACGCCAACTGAAGGTGCAATGGACTCAGTTCCTCCCTCGGGTGGCTGCCAGGAGGCATCAGGATTGGAGGGAGGTGATGATTGTGCCTCGGCAGGTGAGAATAAAGTAACGGCAGAAGTGACTGCCATAATCAGTACAAGAACCGGAATTAAGATTCTTTTCATTTCATGACTCCGTAGTCGTCCAATAATTCTTTACGTTACTAAATATACGCCGGCTTGAAGGCCCATGCTTGACCGAAGTCTGACAGTTCTCTGACAGTTTTCTGACAAAAGCTGTTCCTCTCCGGAAGAAGAAGGCCGGAGCAGTATCATCAGTGCCCCCTCAGACTCATACGTGATTTGCAAAGTATAAAGTACTACTTTATACTTACATCATGAAGATTGAAAAACCGTTTGCGATTGCGATAAAAAGCAAGACACCAAAGAAAGGGCAACTAATGCGGATAAGCGAGGTGGCCAGGGCTACCGGGGTATCTACGCCTACCGTCCGCTATTATATGAAGCAGGGATTATTGATGCCCCCCGCCGTGACTTCACGCAATATGGCTTATTATGATCCTCGCTGTGTTGAGGAAATTCGGTTAATCAAAGAGCTTCAAACAAAGAAATACCTGCCGTTAGCTGTGATCAAGCTGATAATGCAACATGAACGTTCAGGCCAGGAGCCTGCCCACCTGGTAGATATGCGTGAGGTTCTCGGTGAAATGTTCCAGCCGCTGGACATGGGTGGTAAATCCGGGCGCCTGACTTTTGCGGAATTAATCGCTAGCAGCGGCGTATCGGGGACTGTCCTGAAAAAGATGGAAGCGCTGGGACTGCTGTTACCGGTTGGGAGCGGACGTGACAAGCTCTACGACGACATCGATGTTAACATTGCCCGCAATATAAAAGAGCTTATTGATCACGGACTGACTATTAAGGATCTGAAAGTTTTCAATAAGTACACTGAAGTTATACGCGAAATCGCAACTACTTTGCATGACAGAATTCATGACCAGCACAAAGAAAACAGCGTCCGGCCGGTGGACCTGTCAATTGCCCTTAACAACCTGAGATCTCTACTTGCTGTCAAAGTCCACCGCCAGGTTTTTATGGAACTTATGGAACATCAGAAATAGACACAAACTTCTGGGGAGGGAATAACCTTGAGATTGCACAATCGACGCGGCACGACCGGGTACATCCGGCTGGATTCGCATTTATGCCGGGCATGCTGGAAATGCGTTGAAGCATGCCCGCGGAGCGTTATCGGAAAAATAAACCTGCCTTTTCACAAGCATGCCCGTCTGGATAACCCTATCGAATGCAAAGGTTGCCTGAAATGCGTGAAGGCCTGTCCGCAAGAGGCAATAACTGCTTATCGCATTAGTAGCAAGGTAACTGACGAGGTGACATCGTGAGAAATATTTCAGTAATTGTAATGGCACTTTCCGCAGTGCTGGTGATACTGACAGGCATAGGCGAAGCATTCCCCAGTCACACAGGCCCGGCCAGCCACCATATTGCAGCGGCCTCGTTGTTTTTTGCTGCCTCCTGTGTTCACGGTTGGGGCAACAGGAAAACGGTAACTAAATATTTCAGAGGGTTGGGATGGAGATGGGCTATAATTGCCGGATGCTTTATCACCGTGCTGGTGGTCGGGAACTTATTGGCGTAACATTGCCGGAGAATCGGGCCGTCTTTATATTTCAATAACGGAGAATTTTAACTTGATCGTGCCTGCCGCATCTATTATGTCGCCGTCTTTCAGCGCTATCGCACCCTTGTCCTTGATATCCTCACCGTTGAGTTCTGTGCTATTGGCGCTGCCGGTATCTTCGATAAAGTATTCCCCATCCTGGCAGGTCACCCGAAACTGCTTGCGCGAGATAAGGCCGAGCTCGTCCAGGCTGAGAGCTCTGGCCAGCTCTGCCCTGCCTATGACCTGACTGCTGGTCGTAATCCGGACCTCCAGTCCGTCGGGTAAGGTCAGCTTTGCACGGGTGGATACTAAAGGTTCAATTGCCGGTTCCGGTATCTCTTGAGATAGTGTCTCATCCTTTTGTACCGCTTGTATTTCTGCAAATATTGAAGGTGAAGCGGGATTTGCCCAACGTTTAAGATATACATTACGAAGTAACAGGCCCAGTACAATGATGACTATTACCGACAGGATGGAAATCAACATTATAGGGTTGAGGATCTGGTCCAGGAAGGACATTGTCTTCATAGGTGGGGACGTCGTAGCGGGTGTTGAGGGTGCGGTTGTTGGAATGGCCGGTGATACAGTGACCGTGACCGTGTCTGACGATACCTGTCTACCATCCAACCCCGTCGCTATCAAAATAAAATCGGTTGTCTTGTCCAGGACAACTGTTTGTGTGCCCGAGGCGCCTGTGATGGGCCCGACCATGGGTATTTCCAGGCTCTCTGCGCCCTGAACATTCCATGAAAGCGTGATAGTTTCACCGGGTTTAACTTCATGGGAGCTGGCGCTGAATGACTGGATTTTAAGCTCCGGCACATTTTTCAAGTATTCCCAGTAGATCAGGCTGTTTTGCAGGTTACTGGTGTTATCTGTAGCCCACTGGCCGTTGCCATAAAACCACAGTCTGTAGACGTGCTGTCCTTCCGGTTCATTGGAACGGGCAGTGAAGGGGCCGATGTCCCAGACACCACTTTGTTTTAGCTGCCACTTGTAGGCCAACCAGCGTCCGCTTGGATTGTTGTTTGGCGGATAATATTCGTAAATATAGAGCCAGCC
>Ga0182021_10009053_pt1 | contig 11780 bp, 9 predicted proteins | sample 612E3MmetaG_FD_120493 | JGI IMG/M metagenome (GOLD analysis project Ga0182021, IMG submission 120493) | Permafrost microbial communities from Stordalen Mire, Sweden - 612E3M metaG (Illumina Assembly) | ecosystem: Environmental > Terrestrial > Soil > Wetlands > Permafrost | place: Sweden...
AGACACTAGGACGGATATCAAAACGGGCGTCTTAAGCACCGTATCCCGCAGAAGTAAAGCAGGCCAGCGAGAGTACTGCACCTCTCCTCTAAAAGGATAGCCCGATGAATGGGCAATCTTAAAAAAAGCTTCTTCGTTTTTATGCTGTAACCGGTGCGGATACTGTGAGATCAGGCGCTACAAACGACTGGAAGTAAAACATTAGCAAATGATTTCGTTTGCGAGTCAGTTGTCAAGCAGCATTATCTGTATATCCATGACATTCGTACCAGTTGGTCCTGCAATTAGTAAATCACCTATCGTGCTGAAAAAAGTGTACGAATCGTTGTTATTGAGATACTCCAATGCATCGAGAGAAGTCTTTTCCGCTTTTGCAATGGTTTGGCCGTCTGCAAACGCTCCTGCCGCGTCGGTCGGCCCATCGGTGCCGTCGGTGCACGCCGATAGAAAAGTAATACCAGCAAGCCCCTTTATTTCCATTCCGAAAACGAGGGCAAGTTATGAATGGCAGACGGAGATGCAGGCCAAGGCTACCTTCCTCCCTTGCCATTCCCCCTGACTGTAACCGTTGTTTCTCCACCGGCGATAAGGCATGCCTTGTCGCCGGGATTCGATGCTTTTTTGAAAGCAATTGCTCTTCTTGCAAGTTCCGCGGCAACGACTGACGCTTCACCGCTCAACTCATTGGAAATGACAGTTGTAAGGTATCCCGCCAACTCAATAGCCGCGTACTTCTTATCCAAGATACCGCGGAGAAACCCTTCCGGGCCTGCGTTAGCAAGGCACATTTGAGCCTCGGCATAGTCCGGCGATCCGATTCCCTCGGAACATGCGGAGACTATGATGAGGTCGCCGCCCGGCTCAAGAACATCGAGAGCACCAACCATGCCCTTGACTGCCTGGTAATAAGTCTTGTCGAACGGGTAACCCGCGGAACTGGTCACGACAGTCCTGAATCTCGTTTTCAGACGGATCTCACACAGGGCCGCACGAAAGAAACAGCTTCAAGGTGACTCTGCTCGATGTCGCAGAAATTAACGAAGGAAAGCCTGCGTATCTCATTGATGACCGTATTGACAGCCAGGCACTTCCCACCATCTGCACTATCTCGATCTGGGCAGCGTGCAACGGGGTAAACGGTTATTTACTATTAGTACACTAAATCGGTGAACATTATTTAAAAGGAGCAAATATCACTTCATATCGATTTGTAAGTGATGCGCTGGGTTCCGAGGAAGACTGCTGCAAGGTTTGAGGGTAATGGGTAAATGCCATCATTCTATCATAAGCGGTTGATTTTGAGGAGAACAACTGATACTCCGCACATGAAGCCAAAAGGCAAGAGAGCGAATATCATCTGTCCGTCGACGACCTTGCATTCAATATTTATATAACACTCGTCGATGAGCGGTGCTTTGACGAATGAGGCAGTTGCCTGAATGAACCCAAAGACCTTGTACTTGTCGATCTTTCGTCCGGAGAAGTTACCGCAGACTACCGCTTTTTTCGCCATAATCTCGATTCACTGCGTTATCACTTTCAGCTTGCCGCTTCGATATGCACTCAGGTATTCATCGCAAAATTCGTCCTGTCCTGTTAGGGCCTTCGCGGCAGTAATGGAGGCCATGAGCTTGCGGTCAAGAGGATCGATGATTAAAGTGTCCATGCCGGCACTTATCAGAGCCATAGTGAAAGCGCTGTTAAGAAGCTTTCGCTCAGGGAGCCCGTATGAGATGTTGCTTAATCCACCAGTGGTATGGGCACCCGGAATCCGTTCCCGAATTCCCCTGACCGTGTTTAGTGCGGCAATCCCAAACGTGTCGTCAACGCTGATCGGCTGGACTAGGACATCAAAATAGATATCGCTAGTCTCTATTCCATGGGCATTGAGTTTCTCGGCAAGCCGGCAAGCAATGGCGATGCGCTTATCAGCATCTTTTGGTATTCCCTGATCATCCATGCAAAGGGCTACTACGGACGTCCCGAATTCTTTCACAACAGGGAAAATGCTGTTGTAACGGCCGCTCTCCAATGATATAGAATTTACTAATACCTTACGGCGGCTCAAGGGCAACACTGCCTTTAATGCCGCTGGATTCGGGCTGTCTATGCACAGGGGTATATCAGTGACGTCCTGCACTATTTGCATCAGCCACTTGAGCATTTCCTCCTCCTCGTCTATAAAGGTCCCGGCATTTACGTCGATCATCCCTGCTCCGGCTTCTGCCTGGTCGCGTGCAAGTTTGCGTATGTAGTCGGCGTCTCGCTTTTCGATGGCCTTCGCAGTAGAAGGTATGCTACTGTTAATTTTCTCTCCGATGATCAGCATTCAAACTCCTCCATTTATGTTGAGATTATGATTAGGCGTGATTTTATAAATCATCACTTTATTAGCAAGTTATGTGCCTAAAGTATTAAGAGCATATTGTTTTTTGCGCTGCTGGGCACCTAAATTGTGCTTTCAAAGCACTGATTGTCCAGAGTTCAAGCGTACTGGACAGAAATCGATAATAATTTGTTAAGATGAATCAATGCATGGAATAACGTGCGAGGGAGAAGTGACTGTCTAATATGGTAACGTTTTCGAATCAGGAACATGATGGCGGCGACGTCATGAAAGCCACCAAGCAACTCCATCTTGAAACACTGGAATGGCTGAATATAATAGATTTCTCTAACAATGGGATCATAGCTATAGATGATAAAGGAAGAATAGTTTTTCTTAACCGGACGGCTGTCCGAATCATAGGGGTTGAAGAAGCGAGCGCTGTTGGAAGACGAGTTGATGAAGTTGTGCACAATACGGGACTCATCGAAGTCCTGATAAGCGGACGCAGTCAAACTAAACAGCGTATGGTTATCAATGGTCATACCATTTTTACGAACCGCATGACAATCGAGAAGGATGGAAAGATCATTGGGGCGGTAGGTGTCTTTCAGGACATTTCCGAAATCGAGACATTGTCTCGTGAACTTGAGAGCGTCAAAGCTGTGAACAAGGAGTTGGATGGCGTTTTTGAATCTGTTGCCGACGGCCTTGTGCTGGTAGACGAAAATGGTGTGGTATTGAGAATAAACGAGGCTTACAAGACTATGACCGGCATTTCGGAGGAGGAATACAAAGGAAAGCACGTACATGAGCTTATCAAAGAGGGATACATAGGAAAGTCATTGAGTGATAAAGTAATAGAGAGAAAGACGTCCTATTCCACAGTCGATGTGCGAAACGGCAAGGAATTACTGTTGACAGCCAACCCAGTTTTCAACGATCAAGGCCACATTATTAGGGTTATTACCGCAGCCCGGGATACTACTGAGTTAACCAATCTCAAGAAAAGATTGGCTGAGAGTGAAGCTGCCAGGCACAACTATTACGAAGAACTAAAGAAACTACGCGCTAACCTGATGTTTACTCGAATCATAGCGAATGGCCCAGTCATGAAGCAGATAATTGAACTGGCGCTTCATGTTGCACAAGTCGATTCTAGTATACTAATCCTTGGTGAAACAGGTGTTGGTAAGGATTTGTTTGCCATGCTTATCCATCGTGTTAGTAAACGGGCATTAAAGCCGTTTGTCAACATAAACTGCGGTGCTATACCCGGAAACCTGCTGGAATCGGAATTGTTCGGCTATCAGCCTGGTGCGTTTACAGGCGCTCTTAAGGGGGGGAAAGTTGGCCGCTTCGAACTTGCTCAAGGCGGAACGCTCTTTCTTGATGAAATCGGAGAACTCCCGCTGGACCTTCAGGTTAAGGTGCTTAAAGCGGTCCAGGACAAACAGATCACAAGAATAGGCGGTAGCAACACCATAGAACTTGATGTTAGAATTATAGCCGCAACTAATAGAGACCTGGAAGCAATGATTCGTGAAAAAACTTTCCGTCAGGACCTGTATTACAGGTTGAATGTCATCCCCATAGTGTTGCCGCCTCTGAGAGAGCGAAGAGAAGACATCGCCCCTCTTATAAATGAGTTCCTATTGAAATTCAATACACGTTATGGCTATCAAAAATGGATCCACAAGGATGTAATTAATTGTCTTTATAACTATGATTGGCCCGGCAATGTAAGAGAACTTGAAAATGCGGTTGAGCGTGCTGTTGTGAGTTGCCGGAGCGACTCCATAACCCTGGACTGTTTTCATGGTTTCATCCATAGCAATTTAGTAAACAGTTGCTCAAATCTTTCCACGTTAAGGAAAGCCCACGAACTCGAAGAGAGGCAGGCGATTGAAGAGGCGTACCGCAAGACGGGCAGTACCAGGAAGACTGCCATTATATTGGGGATAAGTCAGCCAGCTGTAGTAAAGAAAATGAAGAAATATGGGATCTCAGCCAACCGCTTGTCCTCTCTTTGATAACCTATTTTGATTTTAGATTCCATAGGTTATCAATCAAATTCTATTCCTAACATTCTGTAAATTAAGAGTAATCTAAATATATTTTCAGCTTTTTCAATATTATACGATAACTTAACGAATCAGCACCAGAATTTCGCCCTGCCAAATTTATTCTAATAATTCATGTATATATATCTATTGGCACTGTTATTGCTTGTAGCCTGTAACGTTTACAAAATCTGACTTCGGACACAGATCCATAGATCAACAAGGAGGAATCTCATGGCAGAAGTAAAGGATTTGGTACAAAAAGTGATTGTCGGTGATTGGAAGGATATCGCTAGAATGACGCAGGAAGTCTTGGATTCCGGAATAAAACCGGAAGACTTAATACACCAACTACAAGGCGGTATGGAGATTGTCGGTGATAAATACTCGAGTGGCGAATATTTCCTTCCCGATATGATGAAGGCTGCCAGGTGTATGAATTTTGCGCTGGAAGTCCTGAAAAAGGCGTTAGGAGGCGACGCTATGCAAACTCTTGGAAGAGTGCTGATCGGCACTGTGAAAGGAGACATGCACGACATAGGCAAGAACATAGTAGTCGGTTTTCTAAAAGGTGTGGGCTTCGAGGTTATCGACCTCGGAACTGATGTGTCTGAGAATAAATTCGTCGAGGAAGTCATACGATATGAGCCACAAGTTGTCGGTCTGTCGGCACTCCTAACCACCACGATGCACGAAATAGGTGTGGTTGTGAAAAAACTTGAAGAAAAGGGACTGCGATCAAAAGTCAAAGTCATGGCTGGTGGCGCGCCGGTCACAGCTGACTTCGCCAAGCGTATGGGCGCCGATGCTTATGCAGCTGATGGTGGCGCAGCTGTAAAAATCTGCAAACAGCTTGTTAAGAGCTGATCTTGCATCTAGGAGGTTATTCGATGTCTCTTTCACAAAAACAAAGAATACTTGATGTCATAGCGGGTAGGCAGGTAGACAAAATACCTTTCGGTGCTCGCATTGATGTCTGGTACAACTATCATGCAGCACACGATTCGCTTCCCGCTAAATATAAAGGTTGGGGTCAGACCGACATAATTGCTGACCAGGGGGCAGCTGCTCAGAAGCGGTTTTTCTCAGTCTGCAGGGAAGATTATGTCGATATGGAGGTGGTCAAGAGAAAAGAGCCGCCTTACGAGGTTACCGAATTCATTACCCCGATCGGGACTTGTTCGATTAAGCTGCTGTGGTCCGTTAATGAAGGCCCCTGGCTTGCTTATGAACATGAAAAACTTTTCAAAAGCGAAAAAGATTATCCGGTCGTGAATTATATTTTAAACCACACAATTCCCGTATACAATGAAGCATACTCTAAAGAGCGCCGGGATATGGCTGAGCGCGGTATTGTAATGACTGGAACGGGACTATGGGGGCCGAACCAGCGCGTCATGCGCGAAATTATGGGTTATGAGCTGTTCTACAACGAGTACATGGACCGGCCTGAAAAAGTTCAAGAACTCATGGAAACGATGGTGAACCTCGAGAGCAAAAAACTGGATATTTGCATTGCGTCTGACCTGGAGGTCATTAATCTCTGCGCCAATTGGAGCGATGATATTCACACACCTGTCTTCAAGGAGTATTTTACCCCATGGTTCTGTGAAGCTAATGAAAGGATCCATGCCGCCGGAAAATTTTCGATGGCTCATGCGGACGGCGAAATGAGAAGACTTATCCCCTTGTTTGCTGAGACGCAGATTGACGTAGCAGAGGCGGTTACCCCTGTACCCCAGACAAAATGCACCATGGCCGAGTTCAGGACTATGGGTGATAATATAACACTTTGGGGCGGGATTCCTTCCATAATGTTTGAGCCCTCTTTCAACAAAGAAGAATTCGACGACTACATCAAGGCCATGATAAAAGAAATGAAGCCGGGAATGCGCTTTATTGCCGGAATGGCCGATAACCTTCCTGTTTCAGCAGACATTGACCGGGTGGGCAGGGTAGTCGACCTACTGGACAAATACGGAAGGTTACCGATCGGATAAGCGGTTTGAACACGATTAGGGCAGGAACATACTAATTCCCGGATAGTAGTTATTAAAGGAGATAATTAATGAATACAAGCTGCTCCACTTTTGCAGGATCTACAGGGAAAACTTTGAATTTACCTCAAAGAATGGAACGTCTTCCGCTCACCAGTTATCAGCGCAAAATCTTTATTATCATTGCTACTGCATGGCTTTTTGATTCGATGGACCTAGCTATGATGACCTTTGTCCTTGCTCCTATCAAGCAGGCTTTTGGCTTGACCATTGCTCAGACCGGCTTTCTGGGCAGTGCTAGTTTGGCTGGTATGGCTATTGGAGCTTCTCTCGCAGGAATGCTTGCGGATAGGATTGGCCGCAAAGCGGTGTTCCAGTATAGTATGGTTATTTGGGGCACCGCCGCCATTTTATGCGCTGTGGCACCCAACTACACCTTCCTTCTTATTGCTAGGCTAATTCTCGGATTCGGTATGGGGGCTGAATTTCCAATAGCGCAATCGATGATTTCAGAAATCATGCCTGCGGCGAAAAGGGGGAAATACATTGCCCTTTTGGAAGGCTTTTGGCCTCTTGGGTTCATAGTCGCCGGCGTTGCGGCTCTCGTGTTAATTCCAATAGGCGGGTGGAGAGCGGTCTTTATATGTACAGGCCTGCCGGCAATCTATGTCCTCGTGATTCGCCGTAAAGTCCCGGAGTCTGCCCGTTGGTACGAGTCCGTAGGGCGCATTGATGAGGCCGAAAAAACAATGGCGTTTCTCGAAAGCAAAGTCGAGGAGGCGTATGGACAACCGCTTCCCAAACCCGCTGAAGGCGGAGTGCCTGACGAGGTGGCCACATGCAAATTCTCATTGAGCGAACTATTTACGAAAAAATATCGGGTACGTACAATAATGGTTTGGGTTTTATGGTTTTTTACGCTGCTCGGTTATTACGGGATCACAACATGGATGGGCACGTTATTGGTGGCAAAGGGATTTACTATCATAAAGTCTATTGAGTACGTTTTGCTGATGACCCTCTGGGGTGTACCCGGATTCTTCTCAGCAGCCTATTTAGTCGAGAAACTAGGAAGAAAACCTGCTGTTATCGGTTACGTTATGGGGAGCGGAGTTGCAGCCTATTTTTATGGTCAGGCTGTATCGCAAACAAACCTCGTAATCGCTGGGGCCTTCATGCAGTTCTTCTTCTTTGGCATGTGGTCGGTCCTGTATGCGTATTCTCCTGAGTTGTTCCCTACAAGGGCACGGGCTACTGGTTGCGGTACAGCCTCCGGCATGGGAAGAATCGGAGCGCTAATAGGTCCAGCTGTCATACCCGCGATTATGACCAATTACGGTGTGGAAGCCGTATTCACATTGGGAGCAGCGGCTTTCGCGATCGCGGCGCTGAATGTTCTCATACTTGGCCCAGAAACAAAGGGCCGGATACTTGAAGACATTAGTGGATAATGAAACAGCAATAATCGCCTGCGATGTCATGAGAGGCGAACTTGAAGCGGCCGCTGCCGGGGCGGCCGTTCAGTTCCACTTCCTTGATCAGGGACTCCACCGGACTCCCCAAAAAATGGCTGGTCTGATTCAGGAAAAAATAGATATTATCAGTCCGACTATAAAAAGAGTAGTCTTGGCCTACGGTCTTTGTTCAAAGGGAATCTGCGGCGTACAGAGCAGACACCATGAACTGATGGTTCCGCGATGCCACGATTGCATTGCTCTTTTTTTCGGGTCGCTGGATGCTTATAACAAGTCATTCAAATCGAGGCCTGGAACCTATTACCTGACACCAGGGTGGGTGGCCGCTAAAAAGGATCCGCTTGGCATTATTTACTATGATTATGCCTTAAAACATGGCGTCGAGACTGCCATGTGGTGTATGCAGGAAGAACTCAAACACTATACGCACATCGCTCTCATCAATACAGGCGTGGGCGATATTGAAAAGCTCAGAGAGAGGGCCATGGAGAACTGCGCAGTGCTAGAAAAAGAATATTGCGAGATTCAAGGAAGTCTGGACTATTTCTCTTCGATCATATATGGGCCGTATAAGGAGGAAAAATTTATTGCTTTTCCTCGCAGGACTTGCGTATCCGAAGAGATGTTTCTTCAGCACGAGGACCTCTGTTAAAGTGAATTATGAAGCAGCTTGCATTTACTCCGGGCTTGTGATATGACTCGGTCCGACATAACCCTAGTGGAACCGATATTCCTGGAAAATCAGGATTTACTGACGGGCGATATGCTGAACCTACTTGCTGCGAAAGGTCTGGCCGTGCGTTCGGATTGTGGAGGTTTAGGACTCTGCGGAAAATGCAGGGTCCTGGTTCATTCGCCTGAAAATGTTTCAGGCATAACTAATACTGAACGCAAATTATTATCCGTGTCCGATCTTGATTCGGGACTCAGGTTGGCTTGTCAGGCAAAAGTAACGGGCAAAGTCCAGGTTTCTGTCTCAAAAGAGGTGTCTGATTCATTAGAATGTCTCGGAAAAACAGATCTGCATGGAAATTTTACAGTCGATCCTGCAGTCGTGCGCATACCAGTTCCTGCAGGACCTACCTCTGCAGACAAGAGCTGGGATGTTATCACCTCTTTGAAGAGCAAGTTAATGCATCCTGATGAAGTCAGGTTTTCCGACTCTTCCGTCCTCGCCGACCTGTCTTTTTTGTGGGACCAATGCAGTTCCCTTACTTTGGTAAATTACAGAGGAAAGGGAATCACGAGAATCATGAGGGGAGACCGGCTCGCGAATCTGGGCTTCGCAGTAGATATTGGTACAACTACAATAGCTGGCTATCTCTGCGACTTGAGGAACGGAACGATACTAGCTGCTGCGGGCTGCGCCAATCCACAGAGACGATTCGGTGAAGATGTGGTAAGTAGAATAGCCTACTCTTCTCAAAATGGGGGCGTAAATATTCTGAAAGGACTTGTAACAGCAGAGCTTAACCGGCTCATCTGGGAATGTCTTAAGAACACGGATTTAGATAGTTCTGATGTCGATGAAGTCGTAGTAGTCGGTAACACAACAATGCAGCACCTGTTTTGCGGTGTAAATCCCCAAAGCCTTGGGCGTTCTCCTTACCGGCCAGTGACGCGGTCATCAACAGACTGGAAGGCCTCGGACCTTCGGATAGACGTCCATTCGTCTACAAATATTCATGTATTTCCGGTAATATCAGGATTCGTAGGAGGTGACGCCGTCAGTGCGGTCATCTCACAGAGCATAGATCTGGACAGGGACCAAGTATCAATGATAGTGGATATAGGGACAAACGGAGAAGTCGTAATAAGCAGCGACGGACAGCTCTGGGCTACCAGCTGCGCTACCGGACCTGCATTAGAAGGCGCTCATGTAAGTTCCGGGATGAGAGCTGTTACTGGCGCTATTGATCGGATGCGGATTAACCCTATCGATTTTACGGTAACATACAATGTGCTGGGTCATGAAAAAGGGGCTAGGCCAAAAGGCATCTGCGGATCGGGTATTATTGACGCCGTTTCCGAAATGCGCAAGGCCGGTCTTATATTGCCGAATGGCCGCCTTAACGAATCATTACCCTGCATAGAATCGGATTCGGGCGGTGTGGGGCGAAGTTTCACGCTGGTCCAGGCCGACGCAACTGTCAATGGCCAGCCAATATTAATTACGTTGAAAGACATTAGACAGATCCAGCTTGCCAAAGCGGCTCTGGCGGGCGGCATCAATTTGTTGATGAACGCCGCTGGTGTAGACCATATTGATCTTTTGATACTCACGGGCGCCTTCGGGGCGAGGTTTGACTGGAAGAATGCTGCATCTATAGGTATGCTGCCGGCCAGCTGCGTTTCTGGAAGAGTTGAAATCGTTCAAAATGCCGCTGGACTCGGAGCAGTAGCTGCATTATTGGACTGGAATTACCGAAGACGAGCCTCTATAGTGAGCGAAAAGACAGTAATACTTGAACTTTCAGAACATCCTCAGTTTCTCGAAGAATTCAACTCAGCCCTTGATTTCCCTGCATTGCCGAGCGAAATGTCATAAGTATGGCGATTTAGACCTGCATTTTAAAACTACGTAATGGTATGCGGATATGCATGTCATCGAGACCAGATATTGGGTATGCAGAGTTTTTTGCATTTTCCGGACTATGTCATCTGTTACGATTTATTCCTGTCACTCACTTCGGAGCAAACCTGCCACCACTCGGGGCCCCTATGCTTAATTTAACGAGCGTTAGCTCAGTCAATGTGCGTGGCAATTCAAGCTATGTCAGATGGCCAGACCTTACAAGGTCTTCCCTGATATTTCCCTTTGTCTAATCTTATAATTGTAGTACGTTCCACCATCTCTTCTTTGAATACGTGACCAGCCTTCTTTGTATAGTGAGTCAGGATTGCTTGCAGCGCTTCTAATTTTTCAGACAAGTCAGTAACGAATCATATCCTTCCCATACCCACAACACTCTGATACTTCATGCTGCAGCCACAAGCGACGCCATGTAAAAAACTCGTGTTCAATGTCGGCCTGAAAACAGACGAGGTTGTTCTTTTTCAGGATATTGATTTTCTTGCCTTCACATGCACTGTGAAAGTAAAGAGATGCTGCTCCATTCGTACTGAAACCGAAATTCATGGTTACAATATAGGGTACATTGTCATCTGACATGGCTGTCCACTTGCTCGCGGTACAATAACGAAAAACTACTCAATAACTTGTTAGGTTGCACCAAATGCGGGCAATGTCCAGCGGAGCGCCCTATGCGATGAGAATAGCTAGGAAGGCGAACTCCCCTGTCACGTGAGCACGTAGGATAGGAATTGAACGAGCCACAGGAGATCAGCAAATGAACCAGATGAATTTCGACATTCGATCGGTCAGCGACATACTAGAGATCAAGCGCGTTTGTAACGGTCCTTTCGAGGTTGATAGGCAAAAATCTGACAGTCCAGGCAATTGGGGTTGAGAACATATTAGCTAACTTATTTGTCTTATATAGTTTTATATAGCAATATATAACTGTGCCAAGACAATGAGTGCCTAATTTTAAGGACTAAATCCAGCCCATATTCACGGGGGCGATCTAGGTTGAGGATATTTGTAAATAAATAAAGCATCCAGGGGTTGACAAAATCCCAGGAACCTTATATATGAGTTATAGCGGGTCAACGAACTTAAGAACGACAATGTTTCTTATGGTGAGGAGTCTGCTATTTTGAAGGGAGATAAGGACTTAGATTATGCAAGTAACAGTCTGCGGCAAGATTAAAGACACATCCCTGTATCCCGTTCTGGATGCTACGTCCCATCTCATGGATAAAGTTGAGAGACTTTACTTCAAGGAACGCTACATCAAACACGCAGACAGGAACGGGCTGAAACGGTTACTCCTGAAGGAATACGGTATTACGGGCA
>Ga0182021_10009054_pt1 | contig 11779 bp, 7 predicted proteins | sample 612E3MmetaG_FD_120493 | JGI IMG/M metagenome (GOLD analysis project Ga0182021, IMG submission 120493) | Permafrost microbial communities from Stordalen Mire, Sweden - 612E3M metaG (Illumina Assembly) | ecosystem: Environmental > Terrestrial > Soil > Wetlands > Permafrost | place: Sweden...
AACGGCGAGACACCGATCTCACCTTGACCGATGCCGAGACTAACGAGATTTCCCTGAGTCCATTTTCCTTTTCCGTATACTCGATCGTAGTACTCGGTGGATGGAATAAGTCCTGATGTTTCATCACCAATATCAATTCCGGTTGGCTTACCGAATCCAAACCGCTTGCCGTATTCATTGAGCTTATCTAATCCAACTTTCAAGATGAGTTGATAGAAAAATACATCACATGATCGTTGAATAGCTTCCACTACATTAACAGATCCGTGTACATGGATGTCGTCTTTGAATACCTTATTTCCGAACCGGAATGAACCTCTGCATATAATGCGGTAATGTTCGTCAATGATACCTTCTTCGAGCGCTGCGGCTGCAATAAGCATCTTGAAGGTAGAGCCGGGCGGGTAGCGTGTCATTGTGGCACGATTGAAAAGAGGTTTGTCGGGATCGGTGTTTAGTTTTGTCCAGACTTCAGATGAAGTAACACCGCTGAACACCGATGGATCGAAATCCGGTTTGCTCACCATCGCCAGTACACTACCGTCGTTTGGGTCAAGAGCAACCAATGCGCCGCGATAATTTGTCATAAGCGATTCGGCAAACGCTTGAAGCCCGAAATCAATGCTGAGCATGAGATCGAATCCTTCTTTCGAAGGAACATCACGTCGTCCTTCTTCCAACGGTCCGAGGAGTTGTCCTTTGGAATTGACAGAGATGAACTCGTATCCCTTTTCGCCGCGGAGGAATGTTTCGTAACTAGCCTCTAATCCGGATGAACCGACAAGGTCACCCTGTTGATATGCAGTGCTGGATTTCGCGAGTTGAGCATCTGTAATTTCTTTGCAATAGCCGAGCAAATGCGGCGCACGTATGTTGAACGGATACAATCGCTTGGATTCCACATCATAGCTGACTCCGGGGAGTAGGTAGAGATTTTCTTCCACCTGGGAGAGAGTTTTGAAATCAACATCACGAATAACGCGCACGGGGGAAAACCGTGAATATGCACGACCGCGATTGATTCTTCCTTGAATGAGTGCAGGATCTAATTGTAACAGCGAACTCAAGAAGGCGAGATTGTTTGTGTCGAAAAGCGCTGGTGTTACAGTGATCGAGTACGCTGGCCCCACATCCACAACGAGCCGACCGGTACGATCGAACATATATCCTCGCACCGGTTCTTTCACAACCACACGCACACTGTTTTCCTCGGATTTTTTCCCAAACTCCGTATGCGACAGCAATTGAAGCTGGTAAAGCCGAAGAAAAAGAATAACGAATGCCAGCGAGATGACGATCGCTAAAACGCGTCTCCGCGAAGATACATCAATTTCGTCCTCAGTGATCATTGTGCCCACGAGACATTGAATTTGCGGGAGAAAAAAAACATTGGAAGGATGCCGATGATGCACGTGTACAGCGTCGTACCCAACGTAGACTCTAACGTAGAGAAGAAAATTGTATTTTCGCTTCCTTGGAAAAAAATAGCAAAGTACACGAAATTATGAACTACGGAACACATCCCGATCAGCAACAGATACCGGTATGATCCGAGTGTCTGCTCAGTTGTATTTTCATTGAAGAAATAGCCCGCCGCGAATCCGGCAACGGTCTTTGAGAGTGCAGCCAGACCGAAAAACTTTATGGCTATTATATCCTGAAGCAAACCGATGATAAATCCCGAGATGGTTGCTTCAATCTGTCCGCGGCATAAAGCGATATATACCAGATACAAAATAAATAGATCAGGGAGATATCCACTGAGCGAGATGAAGGGGATGAATGTAGTTTGGAGTAGTACCAAACCGATGACGATAAGAGCCGAACGTAAGTAAGTTTGCATTTCTATCCGTAGATTTGTTTCAGAAAAATAGTACCGAGAAATGGAGAGAGAAGCAAGAACGAGTATGTAAAAGAAGCGGAAAAGTTCTATGGTGGAAAAACACAAAAGCCAGCCGGGAAGGCCTTGCTCTTGGTGATGCAACTGTTGTCTAGTATTTGCTCCTTTTCATTCGTCTGCTCGCCTGTGCTTGGCGATCCTGTATCATTTTGTCATAAACCTTGACCTGCTCTTCAGAAAGAACTTCTTTTATTTTGTTATCCGTCTTTATTGTTATCTCCTGTACCGCTGTGTGCATTGCTTGGCTGTCACTGCGGTTATCGTTTATCGCTGTAGTCATCTCTTCACGCTGATCTTCGAGTATCGTTGTGATCTTTTTAGTTTGTCCGGCGCTTAATTTGAGTTTATTTTTTAGAATCTTTATCTGCTCCTCAACAGGCATCCGTTGTAGCTGAGCTTGGGCCGCAGATGATAGGAGCATCAGCGCGCCGAGCAGAAGTACGAGTGCTGCGGTCATTCGTTTGATGTTTATGAACATACGTTTTTCCTTTCTTGATTGTTTTTTCCCTCGTCAGCAATGTGGCGGGGAATGTTTCCCTAGAGCGATTCATGTCTCATGATACTAAGAACGCTGACAATGTAAAAATGTTTCCGTTTTCTACGATGTGCTTTTCTCATCTAAAACCTCTCGGAGTTTTTGCAAGACCTCATCATTGGAATATGGTTTCTGAATGAATCCTTTTACCCCTAGCTGATGGAGAGAGAATTTGAGGTCCGGTTCAAAAAAACCACTAGCAAGGACAACCTTTATCTGTGGATCCATTTCTTTGAGCTTCTTAAATACATCAATCCCGCTCATCTTAGGTAATCCGACATCAGTGAGCACGAGAGCGATCTCATCCCGATGCCGTGCGAATACTTCAAGAGCTTCTTCACCATCTGCGGCAACATAGACACTATATCTATAGGATTTCAGCAGCTGCCGAATTACTTTCAATATAAGATATTCATCCTCAATAAGAAGAATAGTCTCCGTTCCACCAGATGGTTTTTCGTTTCCCGGTGATACTTCCTCTATCGGTGTATCTACCATAGGTGATACAGGGAAGTACAAGTAGAAAGTTGTTCCTTCTCCCACGTAGCTTTCCACATCTACAAACCCATGATGTGACTGCATCACCCCGTACACTACCGAAAGACCAAGGCCTGTTCCTTTGCCTTTTACTTTGGTTGTGAAAAAGGGATCGAATACCCGGGCATATATTGCTTCGTCCATTCCCTCACCGGTATCGGTTACGCTGATACAGACGTACAATTCTTGATCGGCTGTAGGAAAACGTTTCGATACTTCTTCTTTTGTATGTTGCTCTGCCTTAATGGCAATCGATCCGCCATTTGGCATGGCATCGCGTGCATTGACACACAGATTTAAAAGTGTCTGATGAACCTGTGTGCGATCAGCAAGAATATCCGGAAGACCCGGTGCACACGATTGTGTAAAAGTAATCGTCTTCGAAAAAGTCTCTTTCAGCATCGAAAGAAGTTCATGAACAAGATCAGGAATATTTAATGGTTCGAAAGCAATATCGGTTTTCCGTGCAAATGTTAAAATTTGACGGACAAGTGCTGCACCTCGATCTATTGCTTGACTGATAGCGGCAATACCCTCTGCATGTTTCTGAACATCATTCTTGTTCTTTTCTAACGTTGATGAATATCCGAGGATAATAGCAAGAATATTATTAAAGTCATGTGCAATACCGCCAGCAAGTGTGCCAATACTCTGGATTTTTTGTGATTGAAAAAGCTGATTCTGTAATTTCTTTTGATCTGTAATATCTCGTACGACAACTTGTGTTGCAGGTTTTCCCCGAAAAATAATCGGTAACGAGGTCACTTCTACTTCAATAATCGAACCATCCAGGCGGATAAATTTTTCTTCCAGGGGCGGTAATGCTTTTCGTTCTGCCATTCCGAGAAGTACACGTTGGTGAACTACCTCGATATCGTCAGGATGGATAATGTTCATAATCGGCATCCCGATTAATTGGGACTCGTCAGTTGCACCAATAAGTTTGATTGCTGCTGGATTGACGTACACAAATTTTCCCTCGCCGTGTACCGCAATAGCATTGGGTGAATATTCCACGAGGCGGCGATAACGCTCTTCACTTTCTTGCAGTTGTTCTTCCGCAAGCTTCCGCTGAGTGACATCGCGGAAACTCCACACCCGTCCAACAGGCCGTCCATCAATTCGTTGAGGATGCGAATAGCGTTCAAATATTCTGCCATCCTTGAATTCCAGAACGTCAAAACTTTCGTCTTCCGGATGAGAATAGAGTTCGTTCACTTTTGAGACAAAATCTTTCGGAGACGTTAATTGTGCTAAAACGAAGTTAATTGCCTCTCTATCCTTGCCTTCTGCCATAATGTTTTCAGGGATATTCCACATCTTGGCAAATTGAGCATTGTAATTGGTGATGGTTCCGATACGATCCACAACTAAAATCCCATCAGCGGTGGATTCCAATGTTGCCTGAATAAGTGAAAAAGATTTCTCTAAATCTTCTTCTTCCCGTTTCCGGTCTGTAATATCACGATGGATCCCTAAAAAGCCAATAATTTTGCCTTGATCATCAAGGATCGGATTATTCGTGCCTTCAATATGAACTAATCGGCCGTTCTTTGTTTTGTTGACAATTTCACCTGAAACTACATTCTTGGAAAGAAGTGTACTCCAAAAACTCTTGTAATCTCCCGAAGAAAGGATTCCTGATTTGAAAATCCGAGGTGTGTTTCCAACAGATTCCTGAAAACTATAACCGTACAATTGTTCGAAAGCAGGGTTTATAAAAATTATGATTCCTGAAGGATCGGTGATAAAGACTGCATCGGAGGAGCGTTCAATACCTAATCGAAATTTGAGTAATGATTCTTCGGCTTTCTTGCGATCCGAAATATCTGTAATAATACCTAAAACAGCATTTTCATTTTCAAAGAGAATCAATTTTGTAGTAATAATGACATCTATTCGGCTTCCTTGTTTGGTTATGACAGTATATTCATATGCCGGTACTTCCTCGCCTCGAAGATGTGTGGCGAAATAATTCATGACAAGTTCTGAAAATTCCGGTGCGGTTATATCCAAGAAGTTAAAATCAGGAGCATAGAATTCTTCTTTTGTATATCCCATAAGTTCTTCACATTTTGCATTCGCATAGATGACGCGTCCTTTTCTATTAATAAAGATCATATTGGGAGATTGTTCGGCAAAGGTCCGAAATTTCTCTTCGGATTCTCTTAAAATTTCTTCAGTCTCTTTTCGTTCGGTAATATCTCGGATAATGCCTTGGTAGAACTTTTTTCCTTCGATTTCAATGAGGCGTATACTTAATTCGACTGGAAAAGTACTTCCATCTTTTCGCTGGTGAATTGATTCAAATGTAGCACCCTTTTGCTCAATGTCGACTTTCAATTGTGCGGGCAGATCACTGGAATTTATAATATGTAGATCACTTACTTTCAATATAAGAATTTCACTACGTGTGTATCCATATACTTCCAATGCCCGGTCATTGACTTCTACAATTTCCAAATCTTCATTTGCCAGAATATAAATATCGTTCGCATATTTGATTAAGTATTCGAAGTGTTTGAAAAGCGCTAAGCGCTCAACCTTTGCTTGATACTGTTTGTTTTGCCACCAGAAGCCGAGAAACGCGCCGGATGCAAGAATGAGAATGATTATCATGCCGCCAATCAGCCATGTTTCTAACCGAAGAGGCGCGAAAACTTCTTCTTGATCTACTTTTGAAACCATAAACCAGGGGGAATCAGAAATTCGTCTAATTACCGCAAGAACGGGAACTCCGCGATAATCCAATCCTTCCACAATCCCTTCGATGCCGCGTACTGCCATCGCTGCGGGGAGTTTTTCGTTTGAAATCGGCAATCTCAATGTGGATGGAATGTTCTTCTGATGACGAAGTTCATTCAGATAGACAACATCTTCGCTGTCGCGTTCTATCAGCAGTGTCTCTGATGAAAGGCTCGGTGTGGGCCACAATTGAATGAGAGGGAACAATATTTTGTCGGGATCGATGCGTAACAGTAATACACCGACAACAGTACTAGTATTCTGTCTGGTCATCAGCAGCGGCGTAATGAGAGCGAGGTAAACCTTTGATGAATCATTTGTCCGCTGGAAATCAGACAATAATATTTTTTTTCGAACGATTGCTTCCTTGATTAAATTTTGAACTGGTGTCCCGAGAGGATCCGCGAAAGTCAAACTCGAAAGACGAACAGTTCCTGATGTATCAAGCAAATAAACGGCTTGGTATTCATTATTCTTGAGGAAAGAATGCAGCCATGACGAGACTTCGTTTTTTCGATTCAGTTCATTCGGTGATTGAAAATAGGATTGTACTTGGTGAGCCACAAATGTATTTTCAAAAATGATTTCAGCATCAACGACCCGTTCATTTCTCCATTGAGTGATTTGCTGTATTTTTAAATCTACAATAGCTGCAAGTTCGTTCTGCCTCTCATCGACAATTCGTCTTTGTTGGAATCGATAATAAAAAGATGCTGTAATAAAGATGCTCGTTGTCATGAAGAGAAAAATGAAGATGAGTATCCATGGTGTTTGGCGATCTTTCTTGTCAGTGCTCATACATCGTACCGTTTTTTCTTGAATACTACGGTTATGGAATGATGTTCTTGTGGCGAACCGTAAGAAATCAAGACTGTTGTTGTTGAAGGACAACTCAACATACTTGAGGGTTTTTCATAGATGTTGCAGAACCCTATTGGTTCATTTCTCTTCTATTCAAGAATAAAACTTGAATGACATATCAGTGAACATTCATGATATAAACAACTTTAGGACTTTCCACGTCTCCCAAACCTATCAAATTTCGCACACGGAAGCAAGTTCCCAATTTTTCAGAATTGACAAAAGTGACAAAAAATATTTTATGGAAAGGAATTCCGCTTTTTTCAGAACATTATCGAAAAAGGCGAACTTTGTTCATGGGGAAGTTATTCGTATCTCAGGGCATCAATGGGATTCAACATGGCCGCTTTTCTTGCCGGATAGAAACCGAAAAAGATGCCGATTGCAATCGAAAATCCGAATGAAAGAATAATCGAAAATGCAGTAATAATCGTCGGCCATTTTGCGATGCTGGAAATCACATTCGAGCCGACAACACCCAGGATGATTCCCGTGATCCCACCGAGCAAGCTTAGGACAAGTGCTTCAATCAGGAATTGTGTAAGGATATCCCTGGAGCGAGCACCGATAGACATGCGTATTCCTATTTCTCGAGTTCGCTCGGTAACGGAAACCAGCATTATGTTCATAATGCCGATGCCTCCAACAAGCAATGAGACCGATGCGATGCTTGCCAGCAGAATAGTGAGTACTTGTGTGGTCGCTGTCGCTGTCGCAGCCAAGTCGGTCTGGTTACGAATAGTAAAATCGTCTGCGTCATATGGTTGAATCTTGTGTCGCATGCGTAAGAGCTCGGAAATTTGTGTTTGCGCTGCAGAAATATCTTTCAGACTTGTCGCAGAGACAAGGATAAAACGTAAGTTGGGCCAATGTGAGAGTCTTCGCAAAACAGTGGTATAGGGCGCAAGGATAACATCATCCTGATCCTGTCCCATCGCGTTTTGTCCTTTTTTTGTCAGCACGCCGGCCACTTTAAACGGAACGCTACGTATACGAATTGTTTGATCGACAGGACTTGCATCAGGAAAAAGATTATCGGCAACAGTCTTTCCAAGTATACAGACCTTTGCAGCAGCTTTGATGTCCTGGTCCGTGAAGAAATCTCCGTACTCGATAAGCCATTGACGTATCTCAAGATAATCGGAACCCACGCCCTGAATACTTGTTGACCAATTCAAATTACCGGCGATGACCTGACCGCCGGCGAATGCTCCCGGCGAAATATACTGCACGGCGGGACATTCTCGCGAAATTGCCAACGCGTCGTCCTCTGTGAGCGTTGTTGCTGAACCTGCCCCGCTTCGCACACCCGCCTGCTGTTGTGCACCCGGATAGACCATGAGAACATTAGTTCCAAGTGCTGCAATCTGTTGCTTTACAGAATATTCTGCACCCTGGCCAATCGCTAACATGGCAATGACTGCTGCGACTCCAATGATAATCCCGAGCATTGTAAGAAAGGATCTCATTTTATTGCGCTGCAATGCTCTGAATGCGGAAAGAATAATATTCAATATCTTCATGCTGCTTCCTCCTCCTCGTCGATCACGGGAATATCTTTGATCACTTCGGATGCGATCTTGGGATTGCTATTAACCTTGTCTGCTCTGATTTTGCCATCCCGAAAAACGATGTGACGCTTCGCAAATTGTGCAATATCCGGTTCGTGCGTTACAAGAATAATTGTTATGCCGTTGTTGTTTAATTCCTGAAAGATACCCATCACCTCAACGCTCGTTCTGCTGTCTAGATTGCCGGTGGGCTCGTCGGCGAGAATGATGCTCGGATCATTCACCAGTGACCGTGCGATTGCGACGCGTTGTTGTTGACCGCCGGAGAGTTGATTCGGATAATGATGGATTCTATCTCCGAGGCCGACTCTCTCGAGCGCCTCGGTCGCTTTAACTTTTCTGACTTTGTTCGAAGTTGGACCATAGAACAATGGAAGTTCCACATTTTCCAGCGCTGAGGTGCGTGAGAGCAGATTGAATCCCTGGAACACGAATCCGATTTTTTTATTTCGTATCATTGCAAGCTCATCTCTGGATAATTTTCCCACATCGATCCCTTCAAGGATATACGATCCTTTCGTCGGTTTGTCGAGACATCCCAAGATGTTCATGAATGTCGATTTACCTGATCCAGATGCACCCATAATTGCAACAAACTCTCCTTTTGATACATTCACCGATACTCCACGGAGAGCATGTACATCAACCTCTCCAAGCTGATAGACTTTGGTCAAGTGCTCTATCTGGATAAGAGTTCCGCCCGTGCCGGGCGATGAAGGAGTGGGATTCTGGATCATCGGAAGCCGCCTCCTCCGCCTGGACGTTGCTGTTGTCCTGACCCTGCGAGAGGATTCTGTACTTGTCCGGTTCCGGAATCGCTGGTCGACGTTGCACCGAGCACAACCTGATCCCCCGGCTTTAATTTTGCGGTAGTTATTTCGGTGAACCGCCCATCATTCAATCCAGTCCGGACGAAGACCGATTCAAGTAATCCATTTGATTTCAAAACCCAAACTCTCCCCCTTCCGGATTGATGAGATGGGACGTAAGCGTTTTTTTGATACTCAGGGAAATTCGATGTTATGCCGAAATCATTTGATCCCTTCTGTGTTTTCGTTTTAGGTTTATTTTGTTGAACAATTGGATTGCTCCGGTTCATCCTACCAGCGAATAACTTCTGCATTTCGCTTCGCAGTTCTTCCTGACTCAACTTCCCTCCGTGTGCTGCTTGAATTGAATCTCTGAGAGCCCGGAAGCGCGCTCTGTCACCTTGCGAATATTGTCCCCCCGCCTGCATACTCTGGCTATCGGATTGAAGCTTAGAAGAGTCTCCAGTATCTTTTCCTTTGCCCGCGAAATCACCTCGCATCGAACCGGAACCGGTTGTGTCGATAATATCATTTGGCGGCTGGAACCTGAGAGCCATATTTGAGATTTTCATAACATCTTGAGCGCTCGCAATAAGAATTTTGACATTTGCGGTCAATCCCGGCATAAGTTTCAGTTGATCATTGTTCACATCGATGAGGACGATGTAGTTGACGACGTTTTGAATGGATTGGGGAGCGAGCCTGATCTGCGATACCGTACCTGTAAATTTATCGTCGGGGTACGCATCGACGCTAAAAGTTGCTTCTTGTCCGATGCTGACCCTGCCGATATCTGTTTCATCAACTGTTGTCTGCACTTGCATTTTTTTCAGATCGTTTGCGATAGTGAATAATGTAGGAGAAGAAAAACTCGCCGCAACCGTCTGGCCGATGTTGACTGCACGATTGATCACGACACCATCGATAGGCGCGTAAATTGTTGCATAGGACAGATTGATTTTTGCTCTATCGAGAGAGGCCTGTGCAGATTTTAACGAAGCTTCATTTGATTCATATGTTGTTAAAGATGCATCGTAATTGAGTTGTGAATCGAGGCCTCGTTCGAGCATTGCTTTTTCCCGCTCAAAGTTCCTTTTACTATCGGCATACTGTGCCCTTGCTCTGTCGAGATTTGCTTCGGCATCTTTTACAGATTGCACGAGGAAGGTAGAATCTATTTGAGCAATGAGTTGTCCTTTTTTTACAACCGAGTTGAAATCAGCATACAGTTTTGCAATGATCCCGGAAACCTGCGTCCCGACATCGACCGACGTCACAGCATTGATCGTTCCCGTTGCAGTGACGAAGACAGTAAGATCGCCTTGCGAGACTTTGTCGAATTTGAAGTTGTAGGTCTGACTATTATTCCTTGCAAAGAGAAAATACGCGATTATGATGACCACAACGACCGCCGAACTAGAGATATAGATTTTTCTTTTCATTCCTCACTCCTAATCAACATATATGGAAATCACACACTGTTTACATGAATAAAGACGAGCGAAAAACCGAAAAGTTGTTTGAATAATAAATATAAAAAAGGTTGAGCAATGATTCACTCCATTCCAGGTTTAGACAATATCGAATATACCAGGTTTCATCGAAATACATATGCTATATCAATATCTGCAACTTGAACTTGTGATTTGAAAAAAATTGAAGTAATCTAAGTGTAGCACCATGAAACCTTTTTGTAAATCAAGAGAAGTTCATGTGTGGAGTAAGCATGTCATAGAAGCGAGCGGGAAATCATTGTCTTTCTTAGAACGCGGTGGACGCATTCGTACTTTAAAATTCAGGTTTATAAATGGCGGGGAAACAAATTCATTTTGGACGAAGAGCTTCATACGAATTAATAGACTGCCGGTCCAGGACTTCTGTATGCCCCAATTTATGCATTTTCAGGAAAGCGGTTTCCCCTTTTTTGCATAACTGAAAAGCGATAAGCTTGTTTTGTCCGAAAGTAGACGAATGCGAGTCGGTACGTTTCTTGCGCTGTATAATAGTGATTCTTTAAGAAAACGTATTGTTATGCACGAACTTTCAATTGCGCAGAATATTGTTGAGATGATTCAGCGCCATATTCCCCAAGATGAGTGGAATCAAGTAGTGGCAGTAAAAGTAAGGATCGGAGCAGTGGCGGGCATCGTGCCGGATTCATTAAAATTTTCTTTCCAAGCAATCACGGCAGAGTCGGCACTTTGCAATGCACGGTTGATTACTGAACATATTCCCTTCCGTGTTCATTGTCGTACCTGCAACACAACCACAGAGAATGAAGACGGATTTGCCATGTGCGGTGAATGTGAGAGTACTGATATTCAAGTACTCTCTGGCACGGAGTTGCATGTTGTAGAGATTGAATTAGAAGAGACTGAACAGGTACTATGAGTATTATTACAGTAGAACGAAAAGTCCTTGAGAAAAACGATGAGCTTGCGGCCCGAAACCGTGAAGTTTTTCGTTCCCATGACATTTTCGTGGTAAACATGGTCAGCTCGCCCGGCTCCGGTAAAACAAGTATCTTAGAACGAACACTTGAATACTTGAAAGACAGTCTTCGGGTTACAGTGATTGAAGGAGATGTGCAGACGGACTTGGATGCGCAGCGGGTAGCAAAGTTTGGCGTTCCCGTGGTGCAAATTATTACGAACGGCGGATGTCATCTCGAAGCACATTTGATACAAGATGCACTCGGCACTATCAACCTCAAGGGAGTTCAACTCTTGATTATTGAGAATGTCGGCAATCTTGTCTGTCCCGCTAATTATGATTTGGGAGAAAACATGAAAATTGTCGTTGCAAGCACAACAGAAGGTGA
>Ga0182021_10009056_pt1 | contig 11778 bp, 15 predicted proteins | sample 612E3MmetaG_FD_120493 | JGI IMG/M metagenome (GOLD analysis project Ga0182021, IMG submission 120493) | Permafrost microbial communities from Stordalen Mire, Sweden - 612E3M metaG (Illumina Assembly) | ecosystem: Environmental > Terrestrial > Soil > Wetlands > Permafrost | place: Sweden...
GAACTCGATGTGCGAGCGCGGGGGCCGTCGTATTCAGGACCCCTCGTCCCGCCCCTCGTCCCGACGACCTTCATCTTTCCAATGAAGGCCGGATACAGCTACCTCGTCGAGACGGAATGGGTTCGAGACATGGGCAGATACGTGCCCATCCTTCACGGCTGGGAGCAAGATTCAACAGGGAAGCAGACGACCACCTTCCAGCCTGTTCCTTCCGCTGGTGCGGCCCATGGGTGTGAGGCCCAGGGAAACGCAGGGACCAGTGCCCCGAAGTGAACCCGCCGCGACCGACGCGCAAGTCGAGGCGTTTTGGGCGGCAGCGATTGAACGACGGGCGCGCGAAGTGGCGGACGATAAGGTCGACCTGATCGAGGCGGACGAAGTCCACGCCGAGATCGCCCGACGTCTTCGCGCGCGGACATCGCCGACCCTCGTGCAGCTCCCCGAATCTCAAGGTGGGGACGGCTCGCTCGGGCACCCCATGATCATCTGGGCGGACGTGTAGGCTCCGCTGGTCACGCCGTCGCACCACGATCCGTAGAGCTCGATGGTGGTGTCGGCCGGGGAGATGTAGTCCCAGCCATTGCTGTGCGAGGTGTCGCGTGGAGCTCGCAAGCGAGTGTCAGAGTTGAACTCGACGACCACGTTGCTGGGAACCGGGGGAGCCTCGCCCAAACCGAAAGTGCAACTGGTCACCGAGCCCACGATTGCGGACAGGGCGTCGGTCAAAGCCTGCGGCGTCAGTGCTGGGTAATATTGTTGAGTGCCGCCCGCGACCGCGAGAATGTTCAGGTTCACGGTCTCGGGACCGACGCCGATCACGTACACCTTGAACCCAGCCTTGAAGGCCGCAGTGACGGCGTCTTGCGTCCCCTGCATCTCGGTGGCTGCGCTCCCGCCATCGGGCTGGCAGGTGGGCTCTCCGTCCGTGGCCAAGAGGATCGACTTGGGGTTCGGGTCGGTCAGGGTCTTCAAGTAGGTGACCGCGGTGTCGATAGCGAGCCGGGTGGGCGTGGACCCGCTAGGGGTAATCTCGCCAATGTAGGCTTGGACCGCAGCGGCTGACCCTGGCCCGACGGGAACCTCCGGCGGATCGACCCCGCAGCTCCCGTCCGAGTTGAAGACTTCGAGACCCCAGTTCACGCTGCCCGACGGGACGGAAAGCACGGTGTTGAGGCCATACACCAGGGTTGCCCAGCGTTGCTGGCAGGTGGTGGAGCCGGTAGGGCAACTGGCAGTCGAGTCCAGGGAACGGTTCAGCGAGCCCGTCTTGTCCAGAACCAGCAGCAGATCAGCGGGCTGCTTGGTGAGCGAGGCGGTCGTGCTGCCACAGGCAACATCGGCTGAAACCGTCACCCCGCCCTCGTCTATGTCCTCCGCATCCACCGGCGGCGACAAGCACACGCACGCGGCGAACGTCCCTGCCGAAGTGCATGTCTGCGCGCCCGGCTGGCCCGTGGGGCAGGCGCACGCCACGCTCTGGCCAGGAACGCAGGCCGCTGGCGCGCCGCCGGTGGCCGCGTCCACTTGGCCGCCTCCAACACCACCTGCGCCAACGTATCCCCCGGCCCCTCCAACTGCGACGGTCGTGCCCGCGCTGGCCGCAGCTCCGTCGGCGCGAGCCGTCCCTCCGGCATCTCCTGTGCCGCCAGTTCCGCTCACACCAGCAAAGCCACCGCCGCCACCTGTGGCGCTGGCAGCGTCGGGTGGACTGAGCGTGCGACCACTGCTGCCACCCGTGGCGAGGGGAGCGTCGGCCGCGCCGGCCGTGCTGCTGCCGCTTCCAGCCGCGCGAGCATCGGGCGCAGCCGGCGCTTCAACGGCGCCGTCCGCCAACGCCCCCAGGTGGCTCGCGTCTGAGGAACAGCCCGCAGCCAGCGCAGCGATCAAGCAGACACCAGGCGAAAAGAACACCTTCATGGTCAGTACCTCACGGATGCAACGAAGCCAGTCATCCCGCTCGCTGCTCAGGCGCGATTGTAGCCGATCACGACGAAGCGTCGCAAAGCGATCGCGCTCCTGAGCAAAGGCCGATTGCGCTCGCGACGGAGATCCTCGATGGCGCAGAGGGATCTGCGGATCCGGAATGGGCGGCTCCGTGGGCCGCCGAACTCGGCCGGCGTGCGAAAGAGCTGGATGCGGGCACAGTGAAGACCATCCCTTGGGGGCAGGTCAAATCGGAAATGCTCCAGCGCTTGCATTCGAAATGATGTGAGCGGCGCCACGCACGCAGCGAAAGAAGACCTGCCCGGGACACGTTGCCGCTGCAGGGAAGTCGAGTCGCCGAAAAACCAGCACACGAACCGCTCGCAACCGATGACACCCGCTCGCGACCAGGCTCGAAGTCGCAACTTTCGACTTTCGTTTGCCGAGAATCAGGGCATGTCCAAGCAAGCCCTCGTATCCGTGAAACGCGTACAGCAATCGCTGCTGATCCTGCGTGGGCGTCGGGTCATACTCGATTCCGATCTGGCGGCCCTCTACTCCGTGCCGGTCAAGCGGCTGAATGAGCAAGTCCGACGGAACGCCGAGCGCTTCCCCGAGGATTTCTCGTTCTCCCTGAGCAAGGAGGAGTTCGAGGCTTTAAGGTCGCAAATTGCGACCTTAGAGACCGGCCGGGGTGCCCACCGAAAGTACCTTCCGCGGGTCTTCACCGAGCACGGCGCGCTCATGGCCGCATCGGTGTTGAACTCGCGAAAGGCCGTCGAGACGAGCATCCTGATCGTTCGGGCCTTCGTGCGGTTGCGACAGATTCTTGCCGCGAATCACCATCTTGCCGCCAAGCTGAATGAACTTGAGCGCAAGGTAGCCCGCCACGACGATAGCATCGTCGTCCTGTTCGACGCTGTCCGCGATCTGATGACCGTGCCTGAGAAATCCAAACGCAGGATCGGCTTCAAACGGGAGGGAGCCTAGAGAATCGTTGTGACCCCATCGGGACTTGAATGCGTCCCAAACACCGCGAAAGATCACGAGAATTCCGAGTCTCCGACGGAGAGTTTGCTACCGCCGCAACCCAAGAAACGCTTCACGAAGCGAGACGGTAGCAAAGTAGCAAAACTCGCGATTCTCGCGGCAAATGCAGTCCGAAACGCCGATCTCCACCGCGCGCTGGAGCTGATCGAGGAGATTCGCGTCATCTGCGACGGAACAACCACGGCGGGCAAGCCCCTACAGGCGGTGCGCTGATTTCCAGGGGCGCAATGGACGACAAGGCGCCGCCACGTCACTTCCACTCTGAAAGGCGCCTTCGAGCAGCATCCGAGAGGGTAGCGATGAACTGCTCCAAGAGTTCCGGATCCGTGTCGACGCGAGGGGCGTCCACAACAGTTTCCCACGTCCCAAATTTTGACGGATCGACGAAGGTAATAAGCCCCACGCGCAAACGCGTTGCTTCTCGTTCACACCGACTCAGGATCTCCTTGGTGCGATCGTTCGCCTTCTCAGGCACTTGAAGAAGAGCATAGGATCTGGTCGCACGGCTGGCGTGTGCTGCGGCTTCAAAGATCGCCGTTACGTCCATCCAGTCCACCGTCTTGGCCTCAAACGTCCACACGTCTAGGTACTTGTTCGGGAGATGTGGAAAGGAGCGCACGCTGACCGCTGTGATATCAGGCCGTGTCCAGGTGCCACCCGTCGCCTTCTTCCCTTGCTTTGCCGTTTCCTCGAAATGGATCTGGTGCGGGGCAATTCGCATGTCCCGAGCCCACTCTCCCTGAAGAACCCCCAGCAAGGGGGAGTAGAGAGACACCTCGGATTCGCGCAGCCGTGGCTCAGGCAAGGGCGTTGCCTGTTCGGCAGCTTCGGTGACTCGGCGGCGGACACTGCCGCCGCGACCTCGCCCTTTTATGAGCGTCCCGGCATCGAGAAGGCGATCTCGAACACGCCAGAACCTGTCTGCGTTCCAGCCACGTGCTTCAAGCTTCTTTATCAGCCACAGGTTGCCAACTGCTGACCCGTCTGCCGGGACAAGCCCAAGGACATCATCGTCATCGATGCAACCCTTTGCGGCCGGTCCCTTGCTTTTCGAATCGGCAACCTGCACCCAACCCAAGTCACTCGCACCTTCCTGGTCGCCGTGGTCATCAGCGAGGACGGCCTGTTGGGGCACCGCCTCTACTGGAACCCCCACAGTCTCAATCCAGCTAACGACCCGATTGTACAGCTCATCCCGTGGCTCCGATGTACCGTTTTCCCAATTCGAGATTGTTACTTGGGTTACACCAAATTCCATGGCCAGCTCTGCTTGGGATAGCCCACGACTTTCTCGAGCCTCCCGTAATCTCGTGCGAAACCATTTTGCCATAGGTCATTCCTGCCAGGGTTGGAGATTGTGATTGTCGCACGGAATGCAACAACGTGGGGATCATCTCACCCTCACGCTTGAGGCCGGCAACGGTTCACAAGCGCGCCTGCCCGCGACACGCTAGTTTTTCGTCTGCGCACTCCGGAGCGGCGTGGACTCACACGGGGCCGAAAGAATCGGACGCGTGGGTGTCTGGCTGGCGATCGATGGCTGCGCACGCAAACTGCGCGGAGGGGTCGGCGCATTGGTGGCGCTGCCTCGATGGTGGATGTGGACCGCCACAGAAAGCCTATCTCTCTTCCACCAGCCAAGATCGCTCCTATTGCAAGGGAAGGAAACAACGGCGCGGTGTCTCGAAGGGAAATGGTCCCTAGATTCCAGTCAGTAGCTCGGCGACCCCGATCCCGAAAGACTCGGCCAGCTTCACCAGTGTCGACAGGCGCGGGTCGAGATCGCCGCGTTCGATCTTCTGGTAGTGGGACAGCGTCCAGTCGTACCGACGGACAAGGTCCATCTGTGATAGCCCCTTCGCCGTCCGCACCTCGCGGACGCGGCGGCCGAGCCGGGTTGGCAGCGAAGTCTTGGCGGCCATCAGAGAACCGATGGCACCCTACGAAGCCTACCTACTCTCAGAATACGTCAGGCTTGACGTAGGGTGCCGATGGACCGATGATCGGGCGGTGGGCCGTTTGTCCACTACATCGCATAGGAGGGAATATGGAACTTCGTCGAGTTGCTGTTGAGCTGGTTCGAGCGCGGAGATCGCTGCTTGCTTTCGCCCTGCTGGTGCCCGTCGCGGGCATCGCCCTTCCGAGCTGTGGCGGAGGAGGTAGCGGAACGAAGGAAGTGTGCACGCCGGGCGAAACTCAGGCATGCATCTGCACCAACGGCAGCACTGGAGCGCAGTCGTGCGCCGCAGACGGCACCCAGTTTGGTGCGTGCACTTGCGCCCCTGCGGGAACGGGGGGCACAACTTCCACGGGAGGCACGAGCGGGACGGGCGGCAGTGCCGGTGGAACCGGCAGCACGGTGGCAGCGTGCCCGACGGCTAGAGTGTGTGAGGCCGCGTGCTGCGGGACCGACGAGGTGTGCATTGTCGAGGCTGGCGTCACACGTTGCGCTCAGTCCTGCACTACCAGCAGTGAGTGCACCGTCGCCATGCCATGCTGCTCATTGCTCGCGCCGGCGAATGGCGGTTCACCGCCAGCAAAGGGAGCATGCACGAGTGACGTAGCAGCGTGTCGGTGCACGACGGGGAGCCAATGTCAGAGCGGTTCTTGTTCGCCAGCTCTCGCTGCGGACGGGACGACGCCGCTAGGAGTGAACACGTGCTCGGCGAACGACGGCACGCCCTACGATGGCTGCAACGGATCGCAGTCCTGTGCTGGCAACACGTGTTGCGTCCACGACACGAACGGAAACAGCTTCTGCGCCGTGATTTGTGGAAACGGAACCATGTGCACGGGCGGGGCACAATGTAGCAACGCATACTCCATCGATTTCTTGTCCTCGTGTTCGACGACGCAGAAGACGTGCAGCCCGTGAGGAAGCGGAGCATGTCGGCAACGCCGCACCAAGGTTGCGTGACGTGGCCACCTTCCACCGCAACAGCGCGACCGGGATACGGCGCAACCCGGAATCCAGGCAAAAGCAGAAACCGTCTCTTCGGCGTCCGGCCCCTCCGATTCCTTGGAATTCTGCCGGCGCCGATGTGACCTAGGCGAGGCCGGGATCTCGGCCACGGTCGCGGACAAACCTTGATTGTTTTTGCGCGAAAAACTATCGAAGTGCGGGCTGCAACTCGCAATTCTCTGGCCACGGCCGCGTTCCCGGTGATCCGCGGCGTCTCCGTCGGGGGGCCAGTGATCCGCGCGGTTTCCAGACGAGGTTTTCGTGAATTAAAAGCCGAACAATCTCGCCAACTTAGCTAATTAACCTGATCGTGTCGGGAGGCCGTGAAATCGCGAGAGATCGTTTCTATTGGATTAAACCCGCATGATTTCAACGAGTTAGCTGCTATTCGACCGGAATCGGAGACAAATTGATCGCTCCTCCCATGAGTCCACCGCCCGGCTATTTGAAAACCCGTAACTCGCCCGAAGAAAAACTCACGAACATGCTCGCGATCGAAACCACGAAACCCGTGCCTCTCCCCATTTTCGCGCAGCATTTCGTCCCTGCGCGAGTTATTCGGGCAGCGTGTGCGACGTTGGTTGAGAAATCGCCGCAATTGTCGTCTGAAAATTCCTCTTGATCGGGTTGGGGCCGTGTCCGACCCTGAAGGCATGGACATGGCACCGTCTGTGCCGGCAGCCCGGTCGAGGAGTCGTTTCCGACGAGGTCGAGATCGCGGGGAATTCTTTCCTTGGCGGTGCACATTTCCGACGAAGGCAGGGAAATGGGTGCTGGCGGTTTCTAAAGACGGTCCAGTGCACGGGCAAGATGGGGGTGGCTCTTGAGCCCTTCCCAAGACCGCGGCCGGATCTGCGCCGTGCCCTCGCCCGCACCGCAGACGCCGGATCCGGTGGAGGACCTCGCTCACGAGGTTGCCAGGGGCGAACCGGCCCAAGACCGGCGTCCGAGATTCTGGCGCTCGCACCAACAGGTCAAGGAGACGTGGCGGGGAATCGCCGAGGCGTGGCGGGGAATCTCCAAGCACGGTGCCCTGGCGGACCAATTGCTCAAAGCGTTCGGCGAGGCAGTGAAGGGCTTCCGGGCGCTGCCGCAGGATTTTCTCAACCAACTTCGCGATGGCGTCGTCGAGATCGGGCGGGACTACGTTGAGGAGGGCCTCGACGCCAAGACGCTGATCGCAGAAATTCAATCGTGTGCGCCCGGCCTCATGCCCTATCTCCTAGTTACCACCGGGGGCGATGTCGACATTTTGTGCAAATGGATTGACCGGCTACTCCCGATGGCGGCGATGTATGCTCTGGGCCGTCTGGCAGAGACCACGCAGGGCTTGGAGCCCAAGATCCGCAAACTCCTGGCTGAAGCACAGCAGGTTGAAAAGACGGATCCGGAGGAGGCCAAGCTCATTCGCGCCCAGGTAGAACATCTGCGCGAAAGACTCCCACGTGGCTTCGTCCCGACGCCAGGAAGGACGGGCCGCCCCAGCTTGAATCCCTGGCGAGCCAGACTGCTGGATGTTCTGTTCCAGGACGGGATGCCGATCCGGCAGATGGCCAAGGGTCTCGGACAAGACGCCGCTTACCTCCGACGGCGACGCAAGTTGCGCGAAAACCAAGTGGCCGAGGCTCCCCCCCTGCCCGTTCCGCCGCTCATCGCCAGCCCCAAACGGTAGCCCTGAACTGAACATCCGCCCAGAGGCCAAAACTCCGCGCTTTTGGCCGAGTTTTCAGGGTGAGTTGTGTTCGATACCGTGGAGGTCATGAGAGTTGTCGACGCTAATCAGCTCAGCGATCCCGAGTTCCTGACCCGCGCCGAAGTCGCCGCTATGGCGCGCACGACCCTGGAGCGAGTCCGGTACTGGGATCGCAAGGGGCTTCTGCCGCGAGTGCGGCCCCACGGAACCAGCCTCGTCCTTTACCCACGTCAGCCGATCCTGGCGTGGCTTCGTGGCGACTGGCCGCCTCGCGCGATGACCGGAGGTCGGCCATGACCATCGAAGATTTCCTCGGGCGCTTTGAGGGCGTCCGAAAGAACGCGAGCGGGTGGACAGCGCGCTGTCCGGCTCACGACGATCGGCGGCAGAGCCTGAGCATTTCGCAGGGAGAAAAGGGAATCGTCCTCAAGTGCTTCGCCGGCTGCGAAACCAAAGACGTTCTCGCGAAGCTCGGGTTGAAGGAACGCGATCTCTTCCCGCGAGAGAAGGCGCCGGCACGCGGCTCGTTTTCGGCCAGAAGATCGGGCAGGCCAGAAGCGATCTATCCGTACCGAAACGCGCAAGGCCGAGTCCTGTTCGAGGTCCTTCGCTTTCCCGGAAAGGACTTTCGCCAACGCCGTCCCGATCCTAGCCGCCCGGGCGCTTACGTGTACAACCTCGACGGTGTTTCTCGTGTGCCGTACCGGCTGCCGGAACTCCTGCAGGCTGATCCGTTGGCGGTGGTCTTCATCGTGGAGGGCGAGAAGGATGCGGGGAACCTCAGCCGCTTGGGCGAGGTGGCAACGACGAATCCGGAAGGCTCAAGCAACAGCAAATTGTGGGACACGGCGCCCTTCCGCGAACCGCTCCGCGGTCGGGACGTTGTCATTCTGCCGGACAACGACGAGCCCGGCAGGAAGCACGCCGAACGTGTCGCCCGGGCCATCCAGGGCCACGCCCGATCCGTTAAAGTGCTCAACCTCCCCGCCTTGCCGGCCAAGGGTGATGTCAGCGATTGGATGGACGCGGGAGGCACGCAAGCCAAACTTCGCGACATGGTGGCCGCCACCAAACCGTGGAAACCTCCGGCCAGGACTGAAGGCCACGCCGGTGATCCCAAGGAAGGGGATGACCGAGAACGCCCGACTCAAGCTCGGCTTCTCGTTGCTATTGCGCAGGAACACGCAGAACTGTTCAAGACCACCGACGGCGAAGCCTACGCGACGATCCGGCGCAGCGAAACACTGGCTGTTCGCTCAAAAGCGTTCCGGTCATTTCTCCTCGGAGAGTTCTTCAACGCCTATGACAAGACGCCGTCCAGCCAGGGACTGAAGGAGGCGGTGGATGCCCTCGAAACCCTGGCGCACCTGGGCACCGTCACGCGAACTACCTTCCTGCGTGTCGGTGCCCAGGATAGCCGTTTCTTTATCGACCTCGGCGACACGACTCGGAGAATCGTCGAAGTCTGTCACACGGGCTGGCGTGTTGTGGCGCCAGACGCAACCGCCATTCGCTTCCGGCGGACATCGTCCATGCGCCCTCTGCCCGAGCCCACCCGCGGCGGTGATATCAACGACCTGCGCCGTTTTCTGAACGTTGGTGATGAAGAGTGGCGATGGCAACTGCTCCTCGTGTGGCTGTTGTTCACCTTCCAACCGTATGGTCCGTTTCCGGTTTTGGTTCTGCAAGGCGAGCAGGGCTGCGCAAAGTCGACGACCGCGCGGGTGTTGCGTGCGCTGATCGATCCATCGCAGGCGCCCCTTCGCCTCCCACCCATGGACGAGGACAAGCTCCTCGTGAGCGCAAAAAGCTCCTGGGTGTTGGCCTTCGACAACCTATCTGGGATGCCGCGCTGGCTTTCGGACCGCCTCTGCTGCCTCGCCACTGGAACCGCGCAGTCGAAACGCGCTCTCTACACGGACGACGAGGAGTACATCATCGAGGCCACCCGGCCGGTGAGCGTCAACGGGATCGACGACATGACCGCGCGCCCGGACTTCGCCAGTCGAGCCCTGGCCGTCGATCTCCCTCAGATCCGAGATGACCAGAGGCAAGAGGAAGCGGACTTCTGGGCGGCCTTCACGCGAGCGCGGCCGGCCATCCTCGGCGCGGCTCTCTCGGTCGTGGCCGAGATCCTTGCTATCCGCGACCAGGTGATCGTTCCAGCGAAACCACGTATGGCCGACTTCGCGCGCTTCGGCGTGGCTGCCGAGCGGGTGCTGGGATGGCGGGATGGTTCTTTCCTCGCTGCAAACCAAACGAGCCAGGCGGACTCAGCCGCCGTCACCCTGGAATCGAATCTCGTCGCGGTCGCGGTGCACAAGTTCATGACGGAACTGGAGCACGCCGAGTGGGAGGACACGGCAAGCGCGCTGTTGCCCAAGCTGGTTGCCCAGCTTGCCCCCGGTCAGGATCGCACCCGTGGGTGGCCAGCCAACGCCAGCCAACTCGGGAACCAGCTTCGCCGATGCGCGCCCATCCTGCGACAGTACGGGATCGAGGCCGAGCAACTCCGGTCGCATGGTGAACGCTTCTGGCGCCTGACACGGACGATTGCAGAAAATAGGGCGAAAACGGCGTCACCCCCGGCACCCTTCCGAAAACCTGCACAGATTCCATTAGTTAACGCGGACGGCAGAGGTGACGGCAGTGGCCCAACGCCGAACCCGCCCTGTCACCCCCACACGGACGGGGTGACGGCGGGTGCCGTCGGGGTGCCGCCGTCGGATGCATCGCCCTCCCCTCGCTGGGGTGACGTGGGTGCCGGGCAGGACGGCACTTTCTCTTGTTGCTCTGAAGAAGAAGGGGAGGGCTACGGCGATGCCTCTGACCCCGACCCGACCGGAGGTCAGCCGTGAGCCTCTTCAACGAAGCCGAGCTGCGGGACATCATTCGCGACGAGGTCAGGACGGCCATCCGGCAAGAGCTGGGCAAGAAGCCGGCGACCGTCGGCGAGTTCGTCAGCGTGGCCGATGCCGCGCAGATTGCATCCGTCGCCACGCAGACAATCCGGGTCTGGGTACGAGAGGGCAGATTGACGGGGTACCACGCCGGTCGGGTTCTGCGGGTGCGAAGGGCAGAGCTTGAGGACTTCCTCGCCGCCGGCCCGAGTCCGTCCTCAACTACCCAGATGAGCCCGGAAGAACTCGCTGACCGGCGCTTCAGGCAGCGCCAGACCGCCGGACGCGAGCGACGCAGTAACACACACGGCCGACTGCCTGGAGGCGCGCCTTGAGGTGGGCTTCATCCCAGCCCGGTTTGGGCGAGGTTCCCCAGCTTTGCGTTTCCCCAAGTGGGGGCAGAATTCGCCCTTGCGACCCGAGAAGACCAAGAATGTCTCCGCCGCCCAATCTGACCCAGCAATCCTTGACGTGGCATCAATGATGGAGTATCAATGCTGAAGGAACCACTAGCCGCGGACGAGGCGAAGCGCCTCATCGTGAAAGCGATAGATTCTGACAGGGTCGACTTCAAACAGGCCCATGCACGCGAGGAGATGACCGACGATGATCTATCCATTCGGGACGTGTTGCGCGTTCTTCGCGGTGGAGTGGTCGAGCCAGGCGAACTCCGCCGAAGCACCTGGCGCTACCGCGTCCGCACGTCCTGGGCCTACGTCGTGGTCACGTTCCGAACCGAGGACAACGTGGTGGTGGTGACCGCCTGGAGGATGAAGCGATGAAGAAGACAAAGAAACAGACGGCGAAGAAGGGGCCGGCCTGCGTCGAGTGCGGCGCGACCATGCGCACCGAAAAGGGCGATTTCAAGTTCACCATCACCCCGCGGTGGGCCGTCACCATAGCGGACAGCGAGCTGCACACCTGCCCGAAATGTGGCACGCACGAGGGCACCGTGGTCAAGGCTTCCGCGCTGGAGAGAAAGATCGCTGCCGAGGTCCTGGCCAAAGACAGTCCCCTGGCACCTGACGAGGTGAAGTTCTTGGTCGAGTCTTTCGACTGGACGAAGCGCCAGGTAGCCGCACGCCTTGGGATCGCGCCAGAAACGCTATCGAGGTACGAGCAGGGCGCCTACCGCATCAGTCCCGCCGTCGATCGTCTGCTGCGCCTGATGGTGGCCGTGTTGTACGTGCGCGACCAGGAGTTGGCCGGCGCCGTCGTCTCGAACCCCGTCGCCGGCAAGACAGCCGACC
>Ga0182021_10009057_pt1 | contig 11778 bp, 9 predicted proteins | sample 612E3MmetaG_FD_120493 | JGI IMG/M metagenome (GOLD analysis project Ga0182021, IMG submission 120493) | Permafrost microbial communities from Stordalen Mire, Sweden - 612E3M metaG (Illumina Assembly) | ecosystem: Environmental > Terrestrial > Soil > Wetlands > Permafrost | place: Sweden...
ATTTCCAAATTTAATGAAAAATTGATTACCGGCATGCAGAAATTAATGACAGGAATGGTATATTAAAGTTGAAGGATTGAAAAGTTGAAAAGTTGAAGGGTTGAAGGGTTTTTTAAACCATTAAACCTTTAAACTATTAAACCATTAAACCAAAGGATTGAAAAGTTGAAGGGTTGAAGGGTTTTCTAAACCATTAAACCTTTAAATTATTAGAATTTTCTGACTGCCTGAAATCTTTTCTCAATTGTCTCCCAGTTGATAATTGACCAGAATGCATTCAGATAATCGTAACGGTTATGCTGATAATCGAGATAATACGAGTGCTCCCAGAGATCACATGTCAATAAAGGGATTAATCCTTTGCGCAGTGGATTGCCGGCATTGTTTTCCTGAATTATTTCAATAGATCCTCTGGGATTCCAGACCAGCCATACCCACCCTGATCCAAACAAAGACAAGGAAGCTTTTATGAAGGATTCTTTGAAAAGAGAAACAGAACCAAAACTATCATTTATTTCATCTGCAAATGAGCCTTTAAGTTCATCTTTTTCAGGGGGTTTCAAACTCTCAAAATAAAAAATATGATTCCATACCTGTGAAGCATTGTTTAAAACCGGGCCATCTGCAACTTTAATAATGGTTTCAAGATCCAGATTTTCATATTTTGTCCCGGTGGTCAGGGTATTAAGATTTGTCACATAGGCCTGATTATGCTTATTGTAATGAAATTCAACTGTCTTTCTTGAAATATTGGGTTCAAGAGAATATACTTCATAAGGCAATTTTGGTAATACGAAATTCATATTAGTAAGTATCACATGGCTAAATGGAACAAATCAGCTTGACGGTTTTTTGAACTTAATAGTTCAAAATTATAATAACGGTTTTTCTTATTAATTAAGACATGATTAATAATTGATTAAGATTACATTAAGGAATCTAAAATGATGGTTATATGCTAATCTTCAACAAACTGGAAATCATTGTTCCTGTAATAACAGAAACAAATTATTTGTTAATTTGTTAATAAGCTAATGTGTTATTTTATTCTGTGATTTTTTTTTAATTTTCCGGAAAAGCTTCCTGTCAGGATTACATTATATTAACATTGATATTATGCATCATGAAACTGCCATTACGTAAAAGTTATCTCCGGTTACTGATTATAATGATACTTGTTTCACTAATCACAACAGGGCTTTGTATTTTTATCATATACAATGTGGTCTATAATGAGAAGCAGGGATATCTGAAGGAATTATGCACAAATCAGCTGAATGTTATAAAATCAATATACAGGGAGACAAATGATGAAAAAACAATTTTAGCCATTTTAAGAGATCAGAATAAAAATCACTCGGTACTAGGCTATACAGGGGAATATATCATAGCTGTTCTGAAAAATGATTCAATAGACTTCCTCCTTGATCTCCGCCGAACGGGATATTCGAATATCAGTCCGATACCATTGACTTCAGATGTTGGGATACCTATAAAATATGCATTATCAAATAAAACCGGCTTCATTACCGGAATGGACTACAGTGATATTAAAGTGATGGCATATTGCGCATTTATTCCTGAATTGAACTGGGGTCTGGTTGCAAAAATGGACATTTCAGAGGTGAACCATCCGTTTTATAAAGCAGGCATTTATGCTATTGTTGCATCCCTGATTCTTGTCCTTATGGGCATACTGGCATTCAGAAAAACATTTGATCCGATAATTGAAAGAATAATAGAAGAGGAAAACAGGTACAGGAACCTGTATGATTATTCCGCAATTCCGATCTGGGAAGCTGATTTTTCGCGAATAAAAATGTATTTCGATAAGCTGAAAGAATCAGGAGTTAAAGACTTCAGCGCCTATTTTGAAAACAATAAAAATGAAATCAGGCACCTGACGTCATTGGCGGAAATAAAAGATGTCAATCAGAAAAGTGTAACTATTTTTGAGGTAAACAATAAGGATGAGATTATAAGCAATCTGCTCTCCTATTTCAATGAGGATTCTCTTAATGTTTTCAGGAATGAACTGGTCGGTTTTGGTGAAGGCAGAACCCATTTTGAAACTGAATTGCCTGTAAGAACTTTGGACGGAGAGATAAAGACGCTTCTTTTTAATATGTCTGTTACGCCAGGTCATGAAAATGATTTAAAAGAGGTTTTGATATCATTTATCGATATTACAAAGCGCAAAAAAGCTGAAGATCTGCTTTTGGAAAATGAAGCCCGTCTGAAAAGATCGCAGGAAATTGCACATCTTGGCAGTTGGGAACTCGATTTGGTAAGTAACCAACTTACATGTTCTGATGAAGTCTACAAAATTTTTGGTTTTCAACCGGAAGAATTTGTGACCAGTTATAGGGCATTCCAGGAAGCAATTCATCCTGATGACCGTAATTTACTGGATGAAGCTTTCAATTCGTCGGTAAACGATCAAACTGAAGGTTTTGAGTTAGAGCACAGGATTACAAGGAAGTATACAAATGAATTAAGGTATGTTTATGAAAAATGCTTTCACCTCAGGGATACAACAGGAAAGATAATTAAGTCTGTTGGAATGATACAAGACATTACCGAGCGGAAAGCAATTGAAGTGGCTTTGAAAGATAGCGAACAAAAACTCAAATATCATTTTGAAAACTCCCCTCTCGCAGTAGTTGAATGGGATACAGATTTTTATATTACACAATGGTCTAAAGAAGCTGAGCATATATTCGGTTGGAAATCAGAGGATGTGATCGGTAAACGAATAGATACCCTGAACATTATTTATGAAGAGGATATTCCGATAGTTAACAGAACCATGGAAAGACTTACTTCAGGAGATGAGAAAACTGTCGTCTCAACTAACCGGAACATTACTAAGTCAGGTGATATAATTCAATGCATCTGGTATAATTCAGTGCTTCTGGATGAAAGAGGGCAAATGGCATCAACAATGTCCCTTGTTGAAGATATCACTGAACGTAAAAAAGCTGAAGATGCGCTGCGAAGAAGTGAAGAAAATCTGCTCTCGTTTCTGGATGCTACCCAGGAATCATTGTATATGTTCGATAAATCGGGCAAAATAATGGCTGCAAATCTCACCGCTGCAAAAAGATTTAAACTCAGCCGGAGTGAAATGATTGGTCATAATTTGTCCGAGTTCCTTCCTGAGAATCTTGCAGTAACCAGAATGTCATACCTAACTGAAGTTGTCAATACGGGCAAGCCGGTACAGTTTGAAGATATTCGTGAAAATATTGCTTTTGAACATAATTTTTTCCCATTGTCGCGGGACGGCAAAATAATCGGAGTGGTTTCTTTCAGTCGTGACATAACTGAACGAAAAAAAGCTGAGGAAGCGATCAGACAAAGCGATGAAAAATTCAGAGCGATAGCGCTCAATACGCCTGATCATATTATAATACAGGACGCTGATCTAAGATATATAACTGTTATAAACCCACAATTAGGTCTGACAGAAAATGATATGATCGGCAAGACAGATTTTGACATTCTCATAAAAAGTGAAGCGCTTAAGCTCACTGAAATAAAAAGAAATGTAATCCAATCGGGCAATCCGGAACATCTGACTATACCTATCACTGCAAGGGATGGAAGTACTCATATTTTTGAAGGTTCCTATATACCAAAACGTGATTCTAAGGGTGTTACCAATGGAATTATAGGTTACTTCAGGAATGTGACCGCCCGTTATAAAATGGAAGAAGATCTGAAAAAGAGTGAAGCGCAGCTAAGAGAGCTCAATGCAACGAAGGATAAATTTTTTAACATTGTTGCACATGATCTTAAAAATCCTTTTACCAGTCTTTTGGGATCGACCGAATTGTTATATGACAGTATCCATCTGATGGATTCCAAAAAGATCATAAAACTTGCACAAATCCTTAATGATTCTGCAAAAAGCGGTTATGCTATACTTCTTAACTTACTCGACTGGTCAAGATCTCAGACAGGATTGATTCAACTTAACCCTGAAAGTATAAATTTAAAAAACCTGATCGATGAAAACATATCGGATCTGAAACTGTATTCTACAAATAAAGAGATTCACTTATTTTCTGAGGTGAAAGAAGATATGTTGATATTCGCCGATAAGAATGTGCTAAATACCGTTTTGCGTAACCTTCTGAGTAATGGCATTAAATTTACTCACAAAGGTGGGCAGGTATGTGTAAGCGCTTCAGTTACTGCGAATGAAGTTATTATATCGGTGAAGGATAACGGTATAGGAATATCAGAAGAAAATATTAAAAACATGTTCAGGATTGATACAAAATTTCAGTTACCTGGAACTGAAAATGAGCAGGGAACAGGTCTGGGTCTTAAATTATGCAATGAGCTGGTCGAAAAACATGGCGGGAAGATGTTTGTTGAAAGTATTGAGAATTTCGGCAGCGAATTTAAATTGTCGATTCCGGTAATAAATGACAGAACCGGGAATTCTTAACCTTTTTTTACAGGTCTGAGGTCAATACCAGATAACATTCTACTGCAAGCTGTTAGAATTTAATATACATACTCTGTACGGGCAAATTGAGGGATTTGTTCAATAAAATGTTAATTTTACGAATGCAATTATGATTTAATAATACTAATTTCGCATTTATGAATTGCATAATAGGCGCCGATAAATCAACCTGCATTCTTCTTGAAGAGTATGTGAAGAAATTAGTTTCTCTCAATCTGGTAGGAACATTCAGTGATTCAGTATCAATCCGGAATCAATTATCCAAAAGACACGATATTGACCTTGTATTTCTTGATAATGAGATACCGGGGCTTGACGTATTTAATTTCATCACCAGCCTGGATTATCAGCCTAATATAATAATGATATCATCAGATTATCTTAATGCACTTAAAGCTTTTGACTTCAACGTGGTGGATTACCTGATTAAGCCTGTTACTTATTCAAGATTCTGCAGAGCCATTGATAAATCCTTAAGATTTTATTCGCGTAAGGAAGTCAGCAATAGCATTGATAATGACATATTTATAAAGAAGGGAACTTCCTTGGTAAAGCTGAAGCTTAAAAATGTTATTTATATTGAGGCTCTTGAAAATTATGTTACCCTTTACACCAAAGACGAGAAGTACACTATCCATTTTACTCTGAAATCGGTGGAGCATCAATTGCCTGCATTTATGTTTATCAGGGTACACAGGTCATTTATTGTGAATAAGAGCATGATACAGTCCATTCATGAAAACTCTCTCGACGTGAATGTCGGAAATAAGGTAAAAAGCATACCACTTGGAAAATCATTCCGTGATTCACTCATGAATGATATTAACGTAATGGCCAGGTAACAATTTACTCCCTCAATTTCATATTAGCGGATTGCTCAAATCCGATAAATATCAACTTATCTCTGAGAATGATACCTTTGTCATCCAATCCGTAAAGTTTTATACCAATACTGGGTATTGCGCCATGATCAATATCAGATATTGGAAAGAAAGCATCTTTAATATCATCAAAATCATCCATTTCATCATAATCCTCAATCGGCAGATACAAATGCAGGATTAAAACGTAATCAGGTTCATTGATCCGCAATAGTGTTTTTAATATTTTTTTGAGCCATATTGATGATGCAGTGTTGAAATACTCCAGATTTAGCCTGAAATTTGTTGTGGCCCTGGCTTTCAGAATATATTCATTCACCCAATTCAATACTGGTTCATAAATTTTAGCTGCATTTTCAGGAATGGACTTTCCGGAAAATATAATATCACCTGTCAATTGATTTAATTCAATTTGCGGTGTTTTTGGTGTTTGCTCTATAAATAATTCCTTCATCATGGTTTTCCTGACAGATTTACGGTTTGTGAACCCGACAAGTATCAAAAAGTTGTTCAAATGTAAGGCTTATTCTTTTTATATCTATCCCCGTTCGTCAAAATTAACCATGCAATAATAAAAAAATTTATGTGTTTATGTTAAATTATCACAAAAATAGGTATTTTTTTGCCTTTTATATCGAATTATTTCTTATCTAAAGTGTTTTGTTTAATCTAACTAAATCAGTACTTAAAGTGAGCTGGAGTTTGGAGTGCCTAAAGTTAAAAACAATGAAAACTTCGCCATACTGAGATCCATAATTGACACTACCATAAAAAATAATCAAAATGTGGTAGAAACTTTAAGTGTCATCGCCGAAACTAATTTATTCTATTATTATTAACTTTAGGCACTTTAGGCACTCCAAACTCCAGGCACTGATTAGTAACTATGGACCAATTTAATGAAGGATACAAAAAAGATTTTCTGGGGAAGGACTACCTTTTAAAGCCTCCCGTCCTGAATGCTCAACAGAAAAGGGACCTGGTAAAATACGAAGGGCATAAATATGTGCTGGATTACATACATTTCAGTGTTGTGATGTCAAGAGGACGCCGTTTTGCCTACTATAGTGCCGTGAATATCGATGGTACGAAATGGCGTGATAATCCAAGAATAGGAAGATGGAAAAAAGATAGCCGTATTAAAGAACAGTTTGGAAATGAGTTGTACAGCGCAACAAAAAGCGATTTTGACAAAGGTCATCTGGTACGGCGGGAGGATCCGGAATGGGGAGACCTTGAAATTGCCGTAAAAGGCGGAGAAAGTACTTTCGTGTATCCGAATTGTGTACCTCAGCATAAAAAATTAAACCGCGAAATATGGGAAGAGCTTGAAAATAACATTCTTCACATAGGTGCCATAGGGCAGCAACTTAAAATATCGGTATTTACAGGACCGGTATTATCCGATGATGATGGAGTTTTTGTTTCAAAAATAAATGATCAGGAAATCAAAATTCCGGATTTATTCTGGAAGATCGTAACCTGGGTAAAGACTGATGGCAAGATGTATGCCGTAGGGTTTGTACAAAGTCAGGAAAAATTCCTCATCGAAGACGCAATAATCAAAAAGCAGTTTATTCCACAAAAGCCGGGATTTTTGAAGTCAGGTGATGATGGTATCTTCGAACATTTGAAATTCAGGGATGGAAATACCTATCAGGTCAGAATTGAGGAAATTGAAAACCTGACCGGGTTAAAATTTGATTGGCCGGGTGTGATAAAACCATTCGACAAAACCATTCCAGCAATGATCACTGGCACCAGGACAGAAAAAAGACTTGAGTTAAATATTGGTCAGAACGGCATCCGTCCAAAAAAAATAAAGCTGATACTTGAGGGATTGAAATTGGGATAAAATGAAGCAATAATTGCTCCCCAGCAAGAACGGTTCAAGAAGAATACATGGTGTAAAAGGAGATTTATCTTGTTGTTAAAAATCTGTTGATCATTGAATTAGTCAACCAGCCGATAACCTGCCCGGTATCTTTGCCATTATCGGTGACAAATACATCCTTACAGTCACTGACATTATTCATTTTATTCAATGCTTCTTCAACTGAGTTGGTATTTGAAACTACAACAAAACCTTCTGTTGCTTCAAAAGAATATTTATTGGGATTATCTGCAATCATATCTTTCAGGGTCAAGCCGGCTTTTCCATCTTTTTTACTGCTTATGTAATCAACCATTGTGTTTTTCTGGATTATAAATCTTGGAATCAGTAATGAAGTGAAGATCGGGACCCTGTCTTTAGAGATATCTTTATACAGATCAATTATTTCAGTGAGTGAAGATTTATCATCATTCTTTGGATCAATGGTCCGGTAAACAATCGTTTCGACACTTATCATTATATTTTCGACTTTAAGATCTTCAAGAGTGTCTTTTGTTAAAGCTAAAGCCTGACGGGTAGCTGATTCATAATTTTCTCTTCCGAAGTAAAAGGCTATAACCGTTCCTATCCATGACGCGATTAATGGAATAATGGCATTAAAAACCCATTTTGCTGATTCAAATTTTACATCAGCGCCGGCCAGATATATTATTATAATTGCTAAAATCGCAATTAATAATATTCCGGAACTGACTATAATCAAAGTAAGTACAGTTCTATTCCTGTTATTTGTTACTTCTGTGGATGAATAATCTATTGACTTTTTCATAATTGGTATGGAAATTATTGAATTAACAGTTTGCAACTACCCGGATTTTCAGGAATGAAAAAATCTCAATACCGTAACGGGATCTTTGGAATTTTAATTATGACCGGATTTTTTTCATCTTTTTATTACCCTTTCCGGTAAACTAAAGTATTCCTGTTAACAAATTTATGCAACTATCAGATATGAGTCAAATTTTATTTTATCCGATCTGTGTTGGTGCCCGTTATGTTGACTTTACAGACTTTACTGACTTTTACCCTGAACTATCTGTTTAACCCCTTCCTGATATGTGGTTATCCTGAAATTAAATCTTTTTTCGAACTTTGATGAGTCAAAAAAATAATCCCTGTCATACTGGTACATCATTTCAGGCATCTCTTTCATTATCGGAACAAATAGTCCCAGAATTTTCATTAACCAGACTGGCAAAACCGAAACTTTTCGGTCGGCGCTCATCTCCTCAGCAAATAATCCGATTAATTCCCTGCCGGTCAGGGCATTTTTATCAGTCGGCAGATGCCATATCTGATTGTACGCATCCGGAGTGTTTCCCAGCAAAGCAGTAGCTTTAGCAGCATCGGGAGTATAAGTAAATGAATGCTTTTTATCTGCATCGGCAAACCAGCTGGCTTTCTTTCCTTTTTTTAAGTTCTTATAAACAGTTTCCATTAAAATACTATTCTCAATATCAGGACCATAGAAATCAGCAGACCGTGCAATAAGGGCCATCAGTTTTCCAGCCCTGACTTCCTCCATGAGCATTCTCGCAATCTGCTTTCTGACCAGACCTTTTTTGCTTGGCGGATTTATTGCTGAATCTTCCGTCATGTGAGGGATAGCATTTAAATCGTATAAATATACATTATCAAAAAATACAAGTCGTGCATTATTTTTTTTGCATGCGTCAATCGTAGCCTTCATTAGCCTGGGCCATTTTTCCTGCCATACGGTCAGCTTATACTCAAGTCCGACAACGAGATACACAACATCGGAACCGGTTACAGCTTTGTCGACTATACCTGGTTCAGACAGATCCGCAGGAAAAAGTTCATCTGACTCATTTACTTTCCTCGGGTTGCGGCTAACCAGCCTGACTTTATCTGTATAGTTTTTTAATTCCTTTGCAAGTACTTGCCCGATAGCTCCGTTCGCTCCCAATATTGTTTGCATATCTTTTTTTTAAAATTCGTATTTCTTTGCTTGAACCATTCTGGTAAATTTGACAACCTGCGACCTTGGAGCAAATCTGACTGAGTTTGCAAATAAAGTATTCATCAGTCCGTGAATTGCAACAGCTTTCCCCTTCATCATTGCCCGGTAACCAAATTCCGCAACTTCTCTCGAACCAGGGAATTTCTTGTTCTCAAACAGTTTTTTGTCCCGTAATGAAGATGCTGCCTGAAAACCGCTGAGGGTTGGACCCGGACAAAGAGCTGTTACAGTAACGCCATGGTCCCTGACCTCGTTGTTAATAGCTTCAGAAAAACTTAGAACGAAGGCTTTAGATGCAAAATAGACCGACATAGTCGGCCCGGGTTGGAATGAAGCCGTTGAAGCCAGATTCAGTATTCTGCCGCTCTTACGATTAATCATTTCAGGAAGGAAAAGCCATGTTAAATGTACAAGTGAAGTCACATTCAGATTTATCATTTGTTCCTGCCTGTTCCAGTCACTGTCAGCGAAAAATCCATAATCACCTGATCCTGCATTGTTAATAAGATAATCGACAGAAATATTATTAAGTTTCAATTCATCATAAATTTCTTTAGCAGAACCCGGACGGGAAAGATCTTTCCCGATAATATATACCTTGATTTTATGCTTTTCCTCAAGTTCCCTGCCCAGTGCATCCAGTTTGTCTTTGCTGCGGGCTACAAGAACAAGATCATCTCCCTTTTCTGCGTGCACTTTTGCAAGTTCAAATCCGATTCCGTTTGATGCTCCTGTAATTAAAGCTGTCATGCTCATTTGTTTATTAGTAATATAGCTGGTCAGGAAGAATTCACTAGTATAACATTGTTTTATGGGGAATGTTCGATAGGATAAAATGATGCAATATGACTTGATAAAGACGGTCAGGTATTTAAAATATCCGGAATAGCTATTACAAATCAGAAATATAAATTAGAATCCGGATAACTGTTAAAAAGAAATCGTTTTTTATTATACTTGTAAGACTATTGATAAAACAGCTCCAAATAATTAATGAGCATTGTTTATCTGAAATAGACTATCATTGATTTTCTTCGTTTACCCCCGCCCCAGTGGGAGCGAAGAAAATCAATTTACTGCCGCAAAGCGGCATGGGGTAAATAAATTGATTTTCAAGCATTTGGTAATTGATAATTTATAATCGTTGATAGTTAAATAACAATCTAAGCATGAAAAAGATAAAATTATTTTCATTGATCTCACTGGTGTTTATTTCTTCCCTGGGCTATGCAAGGGAATATCATGTTTCGACAAAGGGAAACAATACAAATACCGGTACTGCTTTAAAACCGTTTAAAACAATCTCAGCTGCAGTTAAATTAGCTTTACCCGGCGACACAATTACTGTTCACTCGGGTACCTACAGGGAATGGATTAATCCCTTGCGCGGAGGAGATAGTGATTCAAAAAGGATAGTATACAGAGCAGCTCCGGGAGAAAAAGTTGAGATTAAGGGATCTGAGATAATGACAGGATGGAAAAAAGAAAAAGAAAAAGAGGGAGTGTGGAAAGTAGTTATCCCGAATACATTCTTTGGGGATTACAATCCGTACCAGGATTCAATTTTTGGTGACTGGTTTGACAGAAGGGGAAGAATACATCATACGGGTGAGGTTTTCCTGAATGGCAAGTCGCTTTACGAAAAAGAGAATATCGAAAAAGTATATACTCCTGTTGCTGATACGAAAATAAAGGATAAAGAAGGTTCCACGTATACCTGGTTTTGCTCAAGTGATGCAATCAATACAACAATCTGGGCAAACTTTCATAAATCGGATCCCAACAAAGAATTGGTGGAAATATCCACACGAAGAACTTGTATTTATCCGGATAAACCTGGTATAAACTATATTACCATCAGCGGTTTCCGGATAAGTCAGGCTGCTACTCAATGGGGAGCTCCTACTGCCGAACAGGTCGGAATGATCGCCACACACTGGAATAAGGGTTGGATTATTGAGAATAATATTATCAGTGACTCCAAATGTTCCGGGATCACTCTGGGAAAAGACCGGAGCACAGGACATAATGTATGGTCAGCAGATAAGAGCATAGATGGTTCAATCCATTATATTGAAGTGACATTCAGGGCAATACGAAATGGCTGGAACAAAGATCATGTCGGGTCACATATTGTACGAAATAACACCATATTCAACTGTGAACAGACAGGAATTTGCGGAAGCATGGGTGCAGCTTTCGGTATCATTGAAAATAATCATATCTATAATATCTGGTCCAAAAGGCAATTTTCCGGTGCTGAAATCGCCGGGATCAAGTTTCATGCAGCAATTGATGCCACTATCAGGAAAAACCGCATTCATGATTGCGGCAGGGGTTGCTGGTTCGACTGGATGACGCAGGGTACGCGTATATCCGGTAACCTGTTATATAATAATGATCTGGAAGACCTTTTCTTTGAAGTTGATCATGGACCATTTATTGTTGATAATAACATACTCTTATCCCCGTCATCAATCAAAACCCAATCAGAAGGAGGAGCTTATGTGAATAATCTGATTACCGGTACGTTATATATGTG
>Ga0182021_10009058_pt1 | contig 11778 bp, 11 predicted proteins | sample 612E3MmetaG_FD_120493 | JGI IMG/M metagenome (GOLD analysis project Ga0182021, IMG submission 120493) | Permafrost microbial communities from Stordalen Mire, Sweden - 612E3M metaG (Illumina Assembly) | ecosystem: Environmental > Terrestrial > Soil > Wetlands > Permafrost | place: Sweden...
CTGGGTTCCATTTCAAGCGAGCTGCTAATGTCCCGTCAGGTTGAAGCACCAAGAATATGGTGACATCAGGCGTTGACGTCGCGGTTGACGGCGGTGCAGTAGCCGGCGAGTCGTTCGAGGATCTCCTCGGCGGTCTTGTGCCAGACGAAGGGCTTCGGGTTCTCGTTCCAGGCAGCGGCCCACGCCTCGATGTCCGCCGCGAGCGCCTTGACGCTGCGGTGGGCCGAACGTTGGAGCTTTTTCGTCGTGAGAGCAGAGAACCAGCGCTCCACGAGGTTCATCCACGACCCGTAGGTCGGCGTGAAGTGGAAGTGGAACCGGCGGTGTCTCAAGAGCCAGCGGTGCACCAACGGGGTCTTGTGGGCACTCAGGTTGTCCAAGATCACATGCACGTCGAGCCCGTCGGGGACGTTGCGGTTCACCTTGTTCAAAAACGCCACGAAGTCGGCACTCGTATGGGTGGAGCGGATGTCGGTGATCTCCGTGCCGGTCGCCATGTTCAAGGCGGCGAAGAGATCGCAGGTGCCGTTGCGCTCGTAGTCGTGGGTGGCACGCTCGGGTGTGGTGGGAAGCATCGGCAGTGTCGGCGCGGTTCGGTCGAGGGCCTGGATCTGGGGCTTCTCGTCGACGGCGAAGACGACCGCGGCGACCGGGGGGTTCATGTACAAAGCGACGAGGTCACGGATCTTCTCCACGAGCTGTGGGTCGGGGGACACCTTGAAGCTGTCTTGGCGCCAGGGCTTGAGGCCGAAGGCCCGCCAGATCTCCGACACGGTCTGACGGCTGATCCCGTGTTTGGCCGCGAGGCTCCTCGTCGACCAGTGCGTGGCATCCGGCGGTGCGGTCTCGAGAGTCTCGACAACGACCGCCTCGACGACTTCGTCGGAGATGGTGCGGGCGGCGCCCGGCCGGGGAGCATCCATGAGGCCGTCGAGGCGGTCGGCGCCGAAGCGGTGACGCCATTTCGACACCGTGACCTGGTTGACACCGAGATCAACGGCGATCTCTGTGTTCGTGCGACCCTCGGCGCAGGCGAGCACGATGCGGCATCGAAGAGCCAGCGCCTGGGACGAGGAGTGCCGGCGCGCCCATCTCTCGAGCGTCCTGCGCTCGTCTGGGCTGAGAGTGATCTCGGTGGTCGGTCGTCCTCGACGTGGCATGGTGTTCCTCCGATCTTTGCTGACAAGATCGGAGAACGCACCCCGCGGACCGGAAATTCCCCTTCAGCCAATATTTCTTGGCTTATCAGCCTGACGGGACACTAGTCGGCGTTCCGGCTAGCGGGTCGTTGAGGAGCTTCTCGAAGACAACTGCCAGCGTGGCAGGCGTTGATGTCTGCATCAAGCGGACGACGTCAGATGCGTCCTTGTCCTTGATGCGGTGCGACCGATCGTCCCCGACGCGGTCGTGGAGCTTGTGCGCCTTGGCAACAAGTAGCGCTGCGGGTCCGGCAACTTCTGCAGTGATCGAACGCGTGTCCGCGGCGTCGAGCGAGATGATCTCTCTCGGTAAGTGGTCGATCAGCGCCGCTTCCAGTCCGAGAATGCGGCGCGCTGCGCGGTCGCCATGCACTCCAAGGCGCGCGCCACGCCGACCGCCGGGCGGAGCTGCACCCTCCGGAACGATGAGGTCGACGGGGATCAGTTCCCGGCGGCCCTCGACCAGGGCAGGCGTCACCCAGATGCCGGGTTCGACGTGACCCTCTGGCCGCGGTGAAAGTTCAAACCCCGCATCGCGCATCGCGGCTTCGAGTAGCGGATCGTCACCCAGCAGGGACGGGTTGATCGCGACGTCGCTGTCAATCGTGAACGGCGCGATCGCGAAGTCCGCGTCGCCCGTGTGCAGGTAGATCGCTTGCGCTCCGGCAACGATGATCGCCGCACCATACGGCGCCAGGGCGAAGAGTGCGTCGAGCAGCACTCGGCGGGCTTGCGCATAACGGGGATCAAGTACTTCAGGATCCATCACGACGTTCTTCCACTGATGTCACGTCCTTCACAGAGGGCGTCCGCCATTCCGCTTGGTTCTCCACCATCCAGGTCACCAGCGCCTCCCCCTCAGACGGCATGCGGCCGTTCCCAGTGAGGCAGTCAGCCGCAACCTGCGAAGGCGATACGTAACAGATCCCGTCCGCCACCATCGTCCGTTCCCACACGACCTCGTCGAAAGGCCTGAGCAGCACAACGTTCGCGCCGCGATCCGCGGGGAGCAGTTCGAAGGCAGTAGCAGTGGTTCCGACATCGCGCGCATAGGCCACGAGCATCACCGGTGCGGCAACCGGGGCTAGGCGCACGGCGGCAAAGGACCCTGTGACCGCGATGTCGCCGTCGTCCGTAAACCGCTGCATGAGATTGGCTGGGCCTTGCCGTGCCACGAACGTCTGGGAGCGGTTCGTCTTGAAGACGTCGTAGCTCTCGGTCCAGCGGCTCAGAAGCTCTGGTACATCAGTGGAAACAACTTGACCACGCTTGGTCCGTTCGATCAGCGCCTCACTGTCAAGCGAGTGCAGAAGGCGGGAGACGTATCCGGGCGTCAGCCGGGTTGCGAGCGCGATTTCGCTCACTCTGTACGGAGGCGTGACGTCGCAGAGGAAGCGTATGAGACGGCCGGACTTCGGACCGCGTACACGGGCCTTGCCCCGCGGAGCGGGTTGGGGGTCCCGATCGGCTCCTTGGTAGCTCAGGAACAGACCAGGGCTTGCGACCTCGATCCGCGCGTTGCCGGTGAGATCGATGTAGTTGATTCCTTCTGCAGAGAGGACCTCGCGTGTCCGGGAGCTCAGCCAAGGTGCAACGACCAGTGTCGCGGAGGTGTAAGGATTGATTTGGCGATACCGCCGAGCCATGCCGGAGAACATCTGCTCCGCATCCTTCGGCGTGAGGCTCCGCTTCGTCTCCACCAGGAAACTGCCCAACCCCTGCGGAGTCGTGACATTGATCACGCCGTCAATCTCAACCGTGCCGCCGGGCGTGGCGACGATCCGGTCGGCAATCTCGACCTTCCACGTGGGGGGCAGAACCGACCGCAGCCAGCCAGTCGCCCTCTCCAGTAGTTCTGTTTCCTCTGGTAAGAGATTTCCCGCCATGGTACATGGAGTGTAACAGGAAAAATTTACTCAAACGTACCATTTGCTAGGCCAGCAAATCTGCCGATTGGAGAAACGATTTGTCTCGGACTCCGGTCGCAAGCACTTCCGATCTCCGCTTGGCCGGCGCCACCGGCGATGCCCAGGCTTCTTCGCGGGCACCGGGCAGCGCTCGCATGCTCTCGACGAACTTCGGTGCCGGTCCGGGGGCGCCCCCCGGCGGCCGGAACCTTCCAGGTCCGCATTTCGGACCAGCTTTGGATACACGTGAGAACGGGCAAGTTAAACTTCGTCTAGTAAGATAGACAGTTGTGACCGGTCGGCAAGTGCTGAGGGTGATCGAGGCTTGGCTGTCGACAAATCCGTCAACGCGGTTCGCACGTCATCGTGCGTTGTCCTGGCGGGTGTCAGACGGTCGTGCCGGTTCACCGCGGTGAGGAACTTTCCCACGGGAACTCGTAGGGCCATCGAACGGTCCTTGGAGCCCTGTCTCGGAAAGGGATGGTTGTCATGACTCGGACGAAGAACTTCGTTGCCGTCTTTGAGCGGGATGCGGACGAAAGCGTGTGGCTCGTTCATATCAAGGATCTTGAGGGCTGCCAGACCTATGGCCGCACCATTCGCCAGGCAGCCGCGCGCATTCGAGAGGCACTCGCGGCCTGGCTCAATAAGAACCCGGAAGAGCTCGTGATCACGTCCGAGCTTCCCCGAGACGTCGCGTTGCTCGCCAGCAAAGTGTCCCAAGCGCGCGACGATGCCGAACGCGCCGGCTCAAAGGCGCAGGAAGCCACGATCGAGGCCGCACGGCGCCTAGCTGAGATGGGCGTCAGCCGCCGCGACGCGGCCGACCTCCTTGGGATTTCGCACCAGCGCGTCCAGCAGCTGCTGGCGAGCTGAGCCCTGTCGTCGGTTTCCACAAGGCGTCCTCGAGATGGGGTGACATCACCCAACGCTCACCCAACATTCGCCTTCTGAACGTCGTGGACGTACGGCGCCCGACATAAGAGCCAGATGGCGTCCACGGAGCTCGAGCGACATTTTCGCTCTTAGTCGCCGACTAGACGGTCGGTCCGATTTGGGAGGTCGGATGTCGCCGCGACGCCGGCGGCCACACGACAATCCGACCTGTTCGCGTTCTGTCAGCAGGCAATGATCTGGATTCCTGGGTCGAGACGGTGCAGGTCGGAGCGGTCGCTGCTGACAATCAGCGCGTGATGCTGACGTGCTGCGATGACTACCGCCGCGTCCACCACGTCGGTCGTCCCGGCGTGGCCGCAGTACGCGCCTGCAAGTCTCGCCACGTCGAGATCGAGCGGTTCGACGATTGTCCCGTTCGCCTCGATCAGCCGGGCGAGCTGTGTTTGGCGCGCTCCATTACGCCACACCTGGCCGATCACGCCGGTGGGAACGACGATTGACGTGCCATCGACCGTAGCGATCTTGCATAGGGCCAATACCTTGCGATCGCCTTTCTCAATAGCTATCAGCGCGCCAGCATCGAGGACTAGCGCGCTTGTAGCTGTGTGCGGGCCCACTCTGCTTCCTCCTCGGTAAGGGGGCCACCCGAGGCTTCGAGAAGCTCGTCGAGAACGTGGCTCAGGCTCTCGCGGCGCACCCCCGACCCGACTTAACACGCCGAGGACGAAGCCGACAGCGCGGGCCCTAGAGGAGCGCGTTGTTAAACCTGCCGACTCAGGCGCTTAACAGTGCGTACATCCGCGTAGGGCACCATAGATCCGGATTGACGGTGTTCCCCCACCTGAAGCTTTCGGCCCCGCCGGTGCCCGCTGGCGGGGCCGAATCGCGCCCGGAGGAGTGGTCCCGGTTCTGGGAGAGTGGCGGTGACCGCTGTGTCGGCCGGACTCACCACACGACGAATCATCGAACCGCAGGAGATGACCATGAGAAAGTTCCTCCGCTTGCTGTCGGCAGGTCCGTTCTTCTTTGTGAGCGCTTGGCTGCTCATGCTTTTCGCCGGCATCGTCAGCCGCAGTGTCGGCATCCGGCCTTTCGGGTACTTGACGGCCATGGTGGTGACCATCGGCTTGTGGCTCGTCCTCACTCCAGCCATCAACGCCGTCTCCCCTCGTAAAGCAAAGGAATGAGCCGGAGCCCGGCGCGACAGTTCTCCGCCCGAGCCCGACGTACGCACGGGACCCGGAGTCGGCACCGGACCCAGCGTCGGTACGGACCTAGCATCGGGACCACGGAGCAGACGCGACCCCGTTTCTTCGAGAGTGGCGACGAGTTCCGGGCATGGCTCGGCCGGCATCACGACGATGTCGCTGAGCTCTGGGTCGGCTTCCGTAAGCGGGACTCGGGTCGGCCGTCGATGACCTGGTCGGAGTCGGTCGACCAGTCCCTGTGCTTCGGCTGGATCGACGGGGTTCGCCGAAGCGTGGACGCTTCCGCCTACATGATCCGCTTCACCCCCCGCCGGGCGGCCAGCAAGTGGAGCCAGAAGAACCTGGCCCGGTTCGACGAGCTTCGCGCGCTCGGTCTGGTACGTCCCGAGGGCGAGGCTGCTTTCGCGGCCCGGGGCGAGACCGTGGTCGCCTGGTACTCCCGGGAGAATGATCTGATGCCGTTCGACGAGGACGCGTTGCGGCGGTTCCAAGCCGACGAAGCGGCTTGGAGCTACTTCGAGCGACAGGCCCCCTCCTACCGGAAAGCGGCGACTTATTGGGTCATGAGCGCCAAGCGGGCCGAGACGCGAGACCGCCGCCTCGGTGTGCTGATCGCGAGCTCAGCCGCAGGTGAGGCGATCTCGGTTCTCAGCCGGCCCGAGCGCCGCCCCTGACCGCGCGGACTTGACGCCGCGGAGTGCCGGAGGGGGCTCTTCCAGGTAGGGCAGTCGGTCAACCCGGGTCAGTTGACGACGGTCGGATCACTTGTCAACGGCTGGCCGTTGGCGCCGTCAACCCACTGACCGGTCTCTCCGTCCCAGGTCGCCGTCTGTCCGGTCTGCGGGTTGTGCAGCTCATTGTCCACGTCCCCCAGCCAGCCGCGGTCTTGCAGTGACCGCCAGCCGTCGTGCTGGATCATGGCCCAACCCTTCGTGCCTTTTTCACCCATGCCATTCGTCCTTTCTCGGCGGCTCTTTCACCACGGCTCCTGTCGTTCGCGCCCGACGGGCAAGGAGATTCACTTGCTCGGCGGAAGTGCCAGGCTGGCCTCGACGATGCAGAAGCCGGCACCGCCGGAGGCACTGTCCGACGACCACGTCGACGGGTCCGAGTCCGCACAGGAGTACGTCCCGTCGATGATCACGGGCTTGGCGATCGACACCGACGCGTACCAATTGACGTTCGGGACGCCCTGGCTGCTGCTCGCCTTGGCCGGCAGCGATGCGATGTACGTGGGCAGGGCGGCTCCCGTCGACCGCACCAGACCGACACTGCCGGGAGGCCGGCCCTTTCCCTTGTTCCAGTGGTAGGTCTGGACGTACATCAGGCAGTACGCCTTTCCGCCGGTGCTGAAGCTCGGCTGGGACCCGCCGTTCGAGACCGCGTCAGAGTTGATGTTGTCGAACAAGGTGGCCTGGGCCCCGTGGCATGCATAACCCACGAGGTTTGGAGGCTTCCCGGACGGCGAGCCGGAATGGAGCGTGACCGCCAGGACCGCACCGACGGCGGCGATGAGCACCAGGGCCCCGAGCCAGACGGCAGGCCGCCTGCGGAGCTTTGTCGCCACGGTGTACTTGCCCGGGCGTTCGGTGCCGTTGGACGGATCCCCGTCGACGATGTCACCGGCGATCGTGTCGATCGAGGGTTCGTTCCCGCCCTGCGGGTTGTTCATGACTGCCCTCCTGAACCTTTGTCGCTTTTCGAGAGCCGCATTGCGTCCGTGCCGTCCGGTCGAGACGGCGGCGAAGCGCTTCCGAGCCCTCTTGGCGTCACGCGGTGCCTTCTCGGGCACAAGAAGCCGAGCTCGCGGCGCGAGATGATCGTACAAACAAGCTCTTGACGATGTCGGCGCTGTCCCGCCGAGTCGCCTTCCGCGGCCGGAGACAGCCAGGTAGGACCTGATCGTCGCGTCCAAGGCGCCCTGGTTCAGCTGCGTCGCGAAGCTCGTCAGCAGCGCCGACGGGACGTTGGCGAAAAGGCGTCTGTCCCGGCTCGCGTTCGAGATGACGAACACCGCGCGGTCCCAGGTCAGCATGACGGGGGCGAGGTCATAGCCGGGACGCGAGTGGCTCTCCGCGGCAAACCCGAAGGCACCGGCGATGGCGTCCATCGCGATCGTGTCCGGATCGAGGTCGGCGAGGCCGCCTCCGGAGACCGAAGGCGTCGCGGCGGGCAGCGGCTGGTTGCCGAGGACGACCTTGTCGACAAGCCTCAGCTCTGTCGCGTCGACGTCCGCGAGCAGGGTTGTTCTGGCGGCTGCCCAGCACCTCTCGAGATGTGCCTGGGCAGTTATCGGGGAACCACGCCGGCGCCGCAGTTGGGCTTCCCGACCACTCGTATAGAGATCGGATGCGAAGGCCCGTCGGGACACGAACCAGCCGTAGCGCTGATCGTCCGGCTCGATGTCGACCGAGAGCTTGTCGGGGAAGTCCGCCACCAGATCACGTTGTTCGAGCTGACGCCCACACGCGCGGACGCTGCCGACGGCGAAGGTCGCGGCTACGGCGAGCCGCTCCCCGTCGACGAATTCACCGCCGAGCTCCAGCCGGCTGGGCCTCGGTCGAACGAGCAGACCGGGCGAGCGGGCGCTGTCCATGAGCAGCATCAACGCCGCGCTGAAGGTGGTGGCGTAGAGCTTGGCGATCGCCTCCGAGGAGGACGGCCGTACCGCCACGCTGAGGTGAGTCGAGTAGCCCTCGAGGCCTGCTCCCGGGGGCAGGCGGGCTGCGAGGTACCGACGCTCGGACGCCGCAACGACCGCGATGCGGTGCCCGCACCCCGGGCGGACAAAGGTCGGAGGCAGGGCGATCTCGGCCTCGGTTTCGTCGGCGGTCACAAGGGTGCCGGACGCGAGCCTGTAGGCGTTCAGATCAGCCGGATCGAGGCGTGGCCGACCGAGGTCGAGGTGGTGGATGACGGAACGGAAGTCGACAGTCCGTGGACCGGTGAAGACACGGTATTCGTGTTCGAGCCCGATCACATCCCCCGCAGGCCAAGCGGCCGGGGAGCAACCGGGAGTGACAAGAGCCTCGAATTCGCGGCTCAAGAAGCGCTTGGCAAAAGCGGCCGGCAGCTTCGAGCGGCGCTGGCGGGGGTCCCAGGGGTCGGCCGAGGGAGACTCCGGCACCTCTTCACCGCCCGGCGCGAAGCCGGACGGTTGGCCGCGCCCGACGAGGGTACGCGCCTGATTCACGGCTCAACTGTCGCCGAGGAAGCCGCCGGCGGCAATTCCGACATCGCCCCGACCCTCAGGGTCGCCCCGCGGCGACCTCACGGGCGGCTGCGGCTGCGGCCTCGATCGTCCGGTCGATGTCGTCCTCACTGTGAGCAAGCGACACGAAGGCAACCTCGTAGGCGCTCGGGGCAAGCGCGATGCCGCGGGACAGCATGGCCCGGAAGAACGGGGCGTAGTGCCCGGACGCCGCGGCCCGCGTCGCGCCGTCGTAGTCGAGGACCGGTTCCCCGGAGAAGAAGATCGACAACAGCGTGCGGAACTGCGGAACCTCGACCGGGAGCCCGCTCTGGCCGATCGCCTCGGCGAGTCCTCCGGCAAGCCGGCTGACATTGGACTCGAGGCGAGCGTAGGCGTCCTCGTCCAGGTGCTCGAGCACCCGGAGTCCGGCTGCGGTCGCGAGCGGGTTGCCCGACAAGGTGCCTGCCTGGTAGACGGGCCCGAGGGGTGCCAATTGCGCCATCAGCCCGGTCCGTCCGCCGAGGGCGGCGAGCGGGAGGCCGCCTCCGATGACCTTGCCGAAGCACCACAGGTCGGGTTGCACCCCGAGCGCCCCGGTGGCGCCCGCACGCCCAACGCGAAAGCCCGTTATCACCTCGTCGAAGACAAGCAGCGCACCCGCGCGGTCGCAAGCCGCGCGGAGGCCTTCCAAGAAGCCGGGCGCGGGAGTTACGAGACCCATGTTCGCCGCAACCGGCTCGACTATGACGCATGCGACCGAGTCGTCGATCTCGGGCACCTTGTTGTAGGGCGCCACCAGCGTCGCGGCGACGGCGCCGGCCGGCACTCCGGCCGAGCCGGGCAGGCCGAGGGTCGCGACGCCGCTTCCGCCACCGGCCAAGAGGGCGTCGCTGTGGCCGTGGTAGCAGCCGGCGAACTTCACGACCTTGTCGCGGCCGGTCGCACCGCGGGCGAGCCTGACCACCGTCATGGCGGCTTCGGTGCCCGACGACACGAGCCGGACCTGCTCGCAACCTGGCACCGCCGCAGTGATCACCTCGGCGAGACGGACCTCGCCCTCGGTCGGGGCGCCGTAGGTCGTACCGCGCGCCGCAGCCTCGGCTATCGCCTCGAGCACTGCCGGATGGGCGTGCCCGAGGATGGACGCCCCCCAGGACTGCACGTAGTCGAGCAATCTGCGCCCGTCGGCGTCCTCCACATAGGCGCCCTCGGCCCGGGCGACGAAGTAGGGAGAGCCCCCGACGGAGCCGAAAGCCCGCACGGGCGAGTCCACACCACCCGGGATGACGCGGCACGCCTCTGCGAAAAGCTCGAGGCTCCGCGGACCGGCGGTGGGATTGCTCGGAAGGGCGGCCATCGGGCGAAGCCTACCCAGGGGACCGGAATGTGGGCGTGGTGCGTCCTAAAGGTCGAACAGATTGCGCAAGGCCTCCGCGAGCCGCTCGCCGCGCGGCGAGCCGGCGGCCTCTTTGACCCGCACGGTCGGCTCGTGGAGGATCTTGGCGACGGTGCGCTTGGTGACCGTCTCGATGATCCTGGCAGCTTCTGGGCTGAGCGCCTGCAGCTGCACCCGCTGGCGGTCGAGCTCAGCGCGGCGGATCGACTCGGCCCGCGCCCGCAGGGCGGCGACGACAGGCGCGGCGGATCGTGCCGTCGACGAGAGTCGGTGGCGCTCGAGCTCGTCGGCGAGGACGGCGCGGACGACGGGGATCTCGTTGCGGCGCGCGGCCATGTGGCTCTCTGCGAAGAGCCGCACGTCCTCCACGTCCAGCAAGCTCACGCCCGCGATAGCCGCCGCAGCGGGGTCGACGTCGCGGGGAACGGCGACGTCGACGACCAACAACGGGCGGCCGGGGCGCGACCGCATCGTCCGTTCGATCCGTTCCACGTCCAGCAGTGCCTCCGGCGCCGCGGTCGAGGTGAGCACGACGTCCGCGCGTCCGAGCTCCTCGTCGAGCTTCGAAAGGCCGACCACCTCGGTGCCCGGCTGCCCCAAGGCCGCGGCGGCCCGCTTGGCGGAGCGATTCGCGACTACCACCCGGGCGGGCCCGCTCGGCTGAGCGAGGGCTTTGGAGAACCCGGCCCCCATCTCTCCGGCCCCCACGATGAGCACCGAGCGGCCCTCCAGGCCTCCCTGCAAGCGGTCTGCTGCCAGGGCTACGGCCGCATGCGCGAGCGAGGTCGTGCCCTGGGCGATCCTCGTCTCGGCGCGCACGCGCTTTCCCGCCTCTACGGCGTGCCTGAAGAGCGTCCCGAGGACTGGGCCCGCCGTGGTCTCCTGGCGGGCCAGTTCGGCTGCGCGGCGGACCTGGCGGAGGATCTCGCCCTCGCCCAGGACGGGCGAGTCGATCCCGGCTGTCACCTCGAACAGGTGGGAGATGGCGGCATCGTCGATCCAGCAGAAGAGATGATCCGAGAGAGTTGCGGCCCCCGCCTCGGCCGCGCTCGAGCGCGAGCGGAAGAAGGCCTCGATGTCGGCGAGACCGTCGTGGAAACGCTCGATCACCGCGTAGACCTCCGTGCGCAGGCAGGTCGAGAGCACGACGACCTCGGAGATGTGCTCGCTGTCGCGAAGCGCCTGCAGAGCCTTGGCGAGGTCGCGCTCGGCGATTGCGCCGAGCTCGAAGACGTCGAGGGGCATGTCCCGTTCGTTGATCCCCACGACAACGACCGCCACGGCGTGGTTACCTCGTTTCTCTCAAGCGACAGCCTAGGGACGTTACCGCCCTGTTTGGGTCGTTTTGTTCCGGCCGGAGGTTCCCCGGACACCGACGCGGGCTCAGCCGGCGATCACCTGAGAGCGCACCGCCGACACGAAAGCGTCGCGAGGCAGGCTCAAAGTCACAGCTCGGCTGGCCGCGACGACATCGGCGCGCCTCGGCACGTCGTGCAGGAGGGCGATCTCGCCGAACTGGTCGCCGGCGCGCAGCTCGCTCGCCGCACCGTCGCCCGCCGAGACGTGGGCCCGGCCGTCGAGCATGACGAAGAACCGGTCGCCCTGCTCGCCCCGACGGATGATCGCTGCTCCCTCGGGCCAGTGCTCGACCTCGCTCTGATCGGCGAGCTGTCGCAGCGAGCTCAGATCGAGGTGGGACAACAGGCTGACGCGCGAGAGGACCTCGACCCGCTGACGCCGCGTCAGCTCCGAGGCCGCGAGATAGGTGTGCGAATCGGAATGCGCGGCCGCAGGAGCCGTGCCGGCGCCCATCTGGCCCGTCAGGGCCGTCACAAAGTCGACCTGGGGCAGGACGAGCAAGTCCATCGGCTCGCGCGACCGCACGGTGGCCATCCGGGGAACCTTGCGCAGGAGAGCCCGTTCTCCGAAGTAGCCCCCGCCCGCTACCGAGCCCACGCAGAAGCCGTCGACGATCACA
>Ga0182021_10009059_pt1 | contig 11777 bp, 4 predicted proteins | sample 612E3MmetaG_FD_120493 | JGI IMG/M metagenome (GOLD analysis project Ga0182021, IMG submission 120493) | Permafrost microbial communities from Stordalen Mire, Sweden - 612E3M metaG (Illumina Assembly) | ecosystem: Environmental > Terrestrial > Soil > Wetlands > Permafrost | place: Sweden...
CCTGGCACTGGCCGGTGCAGGCCTGGTCGCAGCACACACCGTCCGCGCAGAATCCGCTCGCGCATTGAGTCCCGCTCGCGCAGGCCGTGCCCGTCGGCGCGTTGGCCACGCAGATGCCGGCGGAGCAGTGCTCGCCCGCGATGCAATCCGCGTCGAGCGTGCAATTGCCCAGGCAGATGTCGGCACCGCATGCGTACTGGCCGCAGCTCTGCGTCTGCATTGGCGGGCACGCTCCGCTTCCCTGGCAGGTGGCGGCGAGGCTCGCCGTGCCGTTCGTGCACGACGGTGGGCGGCACAGGACATCGGCGCCCGGATTCGCGCAGGCAGCGCGGGTCAGGCCGTCGCAGGTTCCCGCGCAAACGGTCCCGTCGCTCGCACAGGGCTTACGCGCGCCACGGGGCTGGCCGACGACCGCGCTGCACAAGCCGGGCGCGGCGGGCAGGTTGCACGCCTCGCACTGACCGGCGCAGGCCTGGTCGCAGCAGACACCATCGACGCAGAACCCGGCCTGACAGTCGCCTCCGACCGTGCAGGCGATGCCTGAACCGAGCCGGAAGGTTGCGTGGATGACGTGATCGGTGTCGAGAACCGCCGTGGTGTAGGTGTCGTCGGTGGGATCCGCGGTTCCCTTGCCGTCGACCAGGCCGAGCACGGACACTGGCGCCTGGCCGGTAGCCGCGTCCGTCAGGCCGGCGAGGACATAGCCGGTTTGCGGCGCGATCTGGCAGACCGAAGCGGCGCCGACAGGCACCGGATCCTGGCACACGACGGTGCCTTTGCCGTCGACGATCACCGTGACCCGGAACGCGGGCTGGCACAGGCCAGCGAGACAGCCACTGCCCGCGGTGCAGTCGGCCGATGTTGCGCAGGCCGTCTTGCAGCCGGCACTGGTGCAGGTGTACCGGCCACAGGTCGTCGTGAGCAGGGCGCCGCAAGTCCCGGCGCCGTCGCAGAGCGCGCTCAGGGTCACGACGCTGCCCGCGCAGCTCTCCGTCCGGCATGCCGTGCTGGCGCTCGGGAAGGCACACGCGGTCCGCGTGCTGCCGTCGCAGGTGCCGCCGCACAGGGTCTTGTCGCTCGCGCAGGCCGCGCGCGCGCCGCGGGGCGCGCCAGCCACGGCCAGGCAGGTGCCGGCGCTGCCGGATTCGGCGCAGGCCTCGCACTGGCCATCGCAGGCGCTGTTGCAGCAAACGCCATCGGTGCAGAACCCGGTGGTGCACTGGCTGCCGTGGGTGCACGCGGCGCCGTTCGCCTTTACGGGCAGGCACAGGCCGGCGGCGCAGTAGCTGCCGCTGGCGCAGGGCACGCTGCTCGAACAATCGGTCCCGCACCCGGTGCCGGCGCATCCCGAGACACCGCAGGTCACGGCAGCCTCGGCGGGGCAGAGACCATGACCGTCGCAGAAGGCCGCGGGAACGGCGACGCCGCTGGCGCAGCTCGGGGCGCCGCAAGAGGTTTGTTCGCTGGCATAGCCGCACTTGTCCGCCGTGGCGCCGTCGCAGGCGCCGGCGCAAGCCGAGCTCCCGCCGGCGCACGCCGGACGCGAGCCGTGCGCGGCGCCGGTCACGGGCGTGCAGGTGCCCTGGCTACCCGCCACATCACAGGCCTGGCACTGTCCCGTGCAGGCGGTATTGCAGCACAGACCGTCGGCGCAGATACCCGAATGACAGTCGACGGCGCCCGTGCAGGGAGTGCCGAGGCGCCGCTTGAACGTGGCCGCCAGGGAGTGGTCGGTTTGCATGTTGTTGAGGGTGTAGGTGTCGTCGTTGGGATCGCTGGCCACGTTGGCGTTGACCAGGGCGAAGACGTTCACCGGCGCGGAGGCGCCGGCCTCGTCGCTGAGGCTGTCGAGCGCGTAGCCGTCGTCGGGCTTGATGGTGCAGATCGGCGACGATCCTTGCGGCACCGACGTGGGGCAGGCGAGGGTGCCGTGGCCGCCCGTGATGGTCACCGTGATGGTGAGGGCGGATTGACAGGCGCCGGCCTGACAGAGGTTGCCTGCAGAGCAATCGGCGCTGGAGACACAGCTCGTCTTGCACGTCGTGGCCCCACACACGTAGCGCGCGCAGGTGGACTGGCTCATGGCCGGGCACTTGCCCGAGCCCGAGCACAGGGCGGCCAGGGTTTCGAGTCCACTCGCGCAGCTCGCGTTGCGGCAGGAGGTTGCGCTGGCCGGGTACGCGCAGGCGCTGGCCGAGGTGCCGTCGCAGGCCCCGCCGCACGACGAGCCATCGCTGGTGCAAGCCGGGCGCGCGCCCGCGGGTGCGCCGGTGACATTGGCGCAGTGGCCGCTCGACCCGCAAGCCTGGCATTGTCCGCCACACGCGCTGTCGCAGCACACGGAGTCCACGCAGTGGCCGAGCATGCACTGACTGTCGCCGGTGCAGGCGGCGCCGAGCCCCTTCTTGGGCGTGCACACCGAGGCGGCGCAGGCGGCGTCGCTGGTGCAGTCGCTGTCCTTTGCGCAGGTGGTCGGGCAGTTGACGGATGTCCCGTCGCACACGAAGGTGCCACAACTGCCCGAACCATGGGCGAGGGGCAGGCACGAACCGGTGGCACACGATCCGCAGGTGCCGCAGGGGCAGCCCGTGCAGACGTGCGTGGCCAGGTTGCAGGTGAGAGCGGCAGGGACGGTGCAGTCACCGTTGCTGGCACAGCCGACGCAGGTACCGCTCAGGCAGACCGGGGTGGCTCCGCCGCAGTCGCTGGGGCCCGAGCAGCCGGTGCACGAGCCCGCCTGACAGGTTGGTTTGGTCGGGTCCTTGCCGTTGCACTGGCTGTCGGTCGTGCACGCGGTACAGGAGTTGGTCGCCTGGTTGCAGATTGGCGTGGGGTTGCCGCAGGCGGTGTCGCTCGAGCAGGCCACGCATAAGCCCGAAGCGGTATCGCACTTGGGGGTGGCGGAGTTGCGCGCGGCGCACTGGCTGTCCTGCGTGCAGGGACCGCACGCGCCGGGGCTGCCGCTGCAGATGGGCATGCCGGCCGCGCAGTCGGTGCTGGCCGAGCACTGATTGGTGAGTTGGAAAACTGCGCTGTTCGCCGCGGTGGGCGTAGTGGCCACGACCTCGTAGTTGCCGGCGCTGGCGTTGGCGGTGGCAATCACCGCCGCGTAGCCGCCAACGTTGCTGGTGATGGTGACGCAGCCAGCGCCGCAGCTCGTGGTTCCCAGGCCCGACAGGGTCGCCGTGGCGCCGCTGGTGGGCGCCTGGAAGGTCACGACCACGCCGGTCGTGACGGGATCGCCGTCGCTGTCGAGCACCTGCGCCGCCAGCGCGCTGGCGAAGCCGGTGTTGATATTTCCGGTCTGAGGCGTGCCCGCGACGGCCTGCAGGGCATTGCCGCCGTCGTTGGTCAGATAGAAGGAGGCCGGCGTGGCCCCGCTGGCCGAGGCGGTCACCGTGAAGTGCCCCGCGCTGGCGTTCGCCGTGGCGGTGACGGTGACTTGCCCGAGTGCATTGCTGATCCCGGTGCGGCAGTAGTTCGAGGGAGGGGCGCAGGCCGAGACGCCCGCCAGCGTGGCAGAGGCGCCGGTGGTGGGCGCCTGGAAGGTCACCGTGACGCCGGGGACGGCATTGCCGACGGCATCGGAAACCACGGCCACCAGGGCCGCGCTGTAGGTCGTGGACAGCAGCGCGACCTGCGGGGTACCGCTGGCGGCGTAGACGGCGGCTGGCCCCGTGGTGACATTCTCGAGATCGAAACGCGCCGGGGTGGCCACGCCGGAAACCGTGGCGTTGACCGAGTACTGGCCGGTGGTGTTGTTGGCGGTGACGGTCAGCCGCGATTGCCCGTTGGCGTCGCTCACGGCGGTCGCCGTGACCGGCGTCGTGCTGGCGCCGCTGGCGGGCGAGGTGTAGGTCACCGTCGTGCCAGGCACGGGCACAGAGTTGGCGTCCAGGACCTGGGCCACCAGGGGAGACGCGAACTGGGTGCCGATCGCCGCTTTCTGTCGGTCCGTGGCATCGTAGGTGACGTTGCCGCCGCTGACATAAATGATGCTGGCGGGGGCGCCGACATTGGTCAGGTTGAAGCTCACGGTGGGAAGTCCCGCGCCGGTCGCATTCACCGCATAGCTACCCGCGGTGGCGTTGGCGGTAGCGGTGACGCTGGCTAGGCCCGCGGCATTGGTCTGGGCGCTGGCGGCGGACGCGGCCGAGGCGCCGCTGCCCGCCGGCACGGCGGTGAAGCTCACCGTGATGCCGGACTTGGGATTGCCGCTACTGTCGGTGACCAGCACGGTGAGCGGGTTGGCGAAGGCGGTCGAGACCCGAGCGCTCTGAGGCGAGCCCGAGTAGAGAAAGATGTTGGTCGCCGGCGCGGGCGGGGGCGGAGCGGCGAAGGTGGCGGTGATGGCTTTGTTGCCCCCGGACATGGTGATGGCGCAGGTCGTGGGCGCGGGGCTGACCTGGCAGGCGGCCGGGGCGTCGGTCCCGCTCCAACCGGTGAAGGTCGCGCCAGAGATGGGGGCGGCCGTGAGCAGTACTTCCGCACCATCCGCGAAGGTAGCCGTGGCTGGCGCGCACGCCGTGGCGGGCGGACAGCTGATGCCAGCCGGGGCCGAGGTCACCGTGCCACTCGATGTCGAGCCGGCCTTGGTCACGCTGAGGGTCCGGGGTGTGCCCACCTGCAGCGTAACGGTGGACGAATTGTTCGCCAGGTTGGGATCGGGATAGCCCACGGCGGTCGTGGAGGATGCGGTGTTCACGAGCGTGCCGAAGCCGGAGCCGGCTTGCACGGCCGCCCATACCTTGATCGTCACCTTGCCGGGATTGGTCGTGCCGACCTGGTAGTAGCCCAGGCGTGGCTTGAGCGAGATGTTGCCGGTGCCCGTGCGATTGATGTTGGCCGTGCCCGAGGCGTCCCAGCACTTGCTCCTGTAGGTCGCCGTGCCCCCGCCCGCGTCGGCGCCGGTGCCCGCGGTGCATGACCAGTACACATCATCGAGGGTCGCCGACATGGCGTCGGTCAATGTGGGGGCGTAGCCGCGCGTTGTTGTCGTGGTGCTGAGATTGCGCACGACGATGGTGAAGAGCGGCGTGATGCCCGTGCACGCGGGCCGCGAGGCGGTGGGACAATCGTGGGTCGCGTCGCTCCAGTTGATGGTGGAGACCGCGGCGGTCTTGGTCACCTCGATGTCCACGGTGCTCGTGCCGGAGCCGAGTACCGTCGTGGTGACTTTCGGGCCGAGCAGCGTCGGGGCATTGACCGCGCCGATCGAGTAGGTGCCGTTGACGATGCTGCCCGTGGCCGAGCCGCTGACGTTCACCGTCACCGTGAACGAGCCGGTGGCGGCGGGCGCCAGCGAGCCGAGCGGACAGGATAGCGAGCCCGTGGCTCCCACCGCCGGGGTGGTGCAACCGCTGACGCCGGCAACCGACGCGAAGGTGGTCTGCGGGGGGATGGTCATGTCCACATGCGTGCCGATGGCAGCTTGCGCGGTGGAGGCGCCGTTGGCGTAGTTGACGATGTAGGTGATGGTTCCGCCCGCGTTCACCGATTCCGGTCCGATCGCGGAGACGTACGGGCCGGGCACGCTCGAGCCGGCGTTGTCGACGTAGATGCGACCGAAGTGCCCACCCAGCGAGCAGCCGGAGCCCACCACCGTGAGCTGTACCTGATCGCCCACGGCAACCGAATCTGCGCCGGACGCGATGTCGAGCAACGCCCAGTCGAGCCACTGGACCGCGTTGTGGGTGTTCAAGCTGGTGGTGTTGTGCCACGGCACCCCGGTTTGGCCGGCGGTGTTGAAGGCCGAGAACAAGGTCGTGCCGCGGGTGAGGTTGAGCAACTCGACGAAGAAGTACGGCTGCTGATTGAAGCTGTGGGCTGGATTCTCCAGCACCGGCGCGATGGCCGAGCGCACGTGCACCTGGCCGTCCATCGGATCGATGTCGGTGAGGGCAACGGTCATGACCTGCCGGATGAGGTTCGCGTTCTGGTTCTTGCCGTAGGTGGTCGGATCCCGGTAGTTCACGCGCGCCGCCTGCGCGCCGTAGATCGGGTAGCGGAAGCTTTCGCCCGCGCCCAGATCGGGGTCGGGCTGGCTCAAGGTCGCGCCGCCCACGACGTAGGTCATGTTGACCATGGTGCCGAGACCGGTGAGGTTCAAGGCCGCGAAGCTCGAGGGTGGCGCGGTCGCGGTGCCGCTCACGCCGGGGTTCTTGTAGTTCTGCAACGTCCAGCCGGACGGAGGCATATCCCCGATGTTGCCGGTCTCGAAGTCGCCATTGACGAACGAGGCGATGCGCGCAGTCCGCCCCGGTGGCTCGCTGCCCGGGCCGGAAGGGTTCTTCGCGGGAGAGCACGCGGCCAGGGCCGCCAGCATCATCGTGGTCAACCCTGCCTGTCGCTTCATGGCGTACTTGCGCTTCGAAATCATGGCTTGCTCCTCGTTGCTTCCTCGGGCTTGGCTCCGACGATGTGGAACTCGACGCGACGGTTGTTCTGGCGGCCGGCCGCCGTGTCGTTGCTGTCGATGGGCCTCGACTGGCCGAAGCCGGCGGCGCTCAGGCGCTCGGCGGCGATGCCCTTTGCGACCAGCCACTTGACCACCGCCTTCGCGCGCCGCTTGCTCAGGCGCTTGTTGTGCCCCTTGCCGCCGTGATTGTCGGTGTGGCCTTCCACGTTGAGGGACGCGATTTCCGGGTGTTCGCCGAGCACGGTGAAGACCGCATCGAGCACCACGTCGCTCTCGGGCCGGATGGTGGCCTTGTCGGTGGCGAACTCGATGCGTTCCATGATGACGATCTGCTCGCCCTTGACCACCGCGATCGGGCAGCCGTTCTTGGCGCGGTCGTCACTCTTGGGGCCGGGGTCGTTCGGGCAGGCGTCCTCGACATCGATGATGCCGTCGCCGTCGCTGTCCGGGGGCAAGGGACAGCCATTGGTACTCGGGTCGCTGGTCTTGGGGCCGGGGTCGTTGGGGCAGGCGTCCTCCCGATCGATGATGCCGTCGCCGTCGGTATCCTTGGGCTTGGGGGGGGGCGGCGGCGGTGGTGGCGGCGGCGCCGGTTGCACCGGTGGCGGCGGTGGGGGTATCGGCGCGGGCTGCGGGATCCACTCCGCCGAAATCAGGACACGCACCGTGGGCGAGCCCAGGCCGTCGGTCAGACCCGGGCCCGCGGCGGCGCCGACCACGAAATCGGAAGCCACGCGAAGCTTTGCGCCGAGCACCGCCTCGACGGGCGTGCTCACCGGCTTGAACGCGGTATGGGCATGCGCCACCACGGTCGAGCCATAGACTTCGGGACCGACGAGCAGCCGGCGGTCGAGGAAGCGCAGGCCGGTCGCCGCGACGAAGGTGACCTCGCTGCCCGTGACCGCGTCGGCGTAGCCGTCCGAAAGGGCCCGATACTGCGCGCCCACGCCTGCGGAGTAGGCCCAGGAGCCGACATCGCCTGCGAACATCAGGCGTCCGCGAACCCGCACCTTGCCGTCGCTGGCGAAGGCCGGTCGGCTGCCGGTGGGGCATTCCACTTGCGCCCCGAGCCCGAGCCGGAACGCGCCGTCGGCCTGGCCGTAGACGCGGACCGCGGCTCCCAGGCGCAGATCGCCCAGCTTGCCGCCTTTGGCCGTGGCGAAACGAACTTGGCCGTCGTCCGCCCCATGACCCGCGACCAGCGGCTCGAAGGGCAGGGCGACCGCGAGTTGGAATCGTTCCCACAGCGTGAGCGCGATGCCGAGATGGGCGAAGAGCTGGTGCTCGACGATCGCGGAGGAGGGGCCACTATCGGCCTCGAGTACGAGGGGGCGATAGGCCCAGTCGCCGACCAGCCCAATGGCCAGCCGGCCGTCACCGGTGTACGAAACCGAGTCGGCGGCGAACCAGTGCGTGCCGGATTCCGCGGGGCTGAAGCGATCAAGCGCGAAGCCAGGCACGATCGCGGTCTGGGCCTGCGCGTGGCTGGCCGAGAGGAGAACGATCGCTGTTGCGATCATTCCCCCAAGCTTCATGGGTTGGGAAAGAACCTGTCGACAGGGAAATGCCCAAAACCGGATTGCCGTCATCGGGTTTCTCATCGGCCGATGGGAGGCCGGAGTTGAACGGGCAGTTAGCAGCGTGCGAACACATGTAGGCAGGCGTGTTCCGGACCGATCGGGCGCCGCGCCTGGAGCTGCGCGTTGCGTTGGCCGGGCACAGCGGCTGGGCAGGCATGGCTATCTCGATTCTGCCGGCAAGGGCCAAAGGGTCCCACTCGACGGTGCCCCGCAGGCTTCCCCGGTTTCTTGGGTTCTCCCGCGAGTGGCATAGAATCGTGCGTGGAGGCCAGCCCTTCGCGGGGAGTTCAGACTCGAGTCAGTGGCATGAACACGTTAGCCGATCAGGTCGTCGAGTTCACGGTTACCCTGGTGCGAGCGTTGCACCGCGTGGGCCAGTTCGAGCCAGCGACAGCGAATTTTCCGCGTGTCCGTGCCCGCCTGTGGAAGGAGCTCGGGCGCCTGCAGAGAACCCAGCCGGAGATTGGATACCTCATCGGACCGCCTGCGGTCGCGGGCGGCCCGCCCGAGCTGTGGGTGGACGGCACCTCTCCCATGCGCGTCGAACTGCGCCGCATCGTGGGATCTTCCGTCGGCGGCGCGTTCATCCTGCAGCTCTTGGAATACATGCAGCACCGCGGGCTGGTGATCCTGGCGTTTTCCCGCGGCATGACCGAGCCCGAATGGAACGCCTTCCTGGAAATCATGAGCGGGCCTTTCGTCGACAAGAACCCGGCCGGCGAGGGCCAGCGTCTCTCGCGGGCGCTGCTCGCCAAGAAGGTGGTGCATGCTTCGCTCGTCTGCGACGCTGAGCAGACGCAGGTGCAGGGCGACCTTCCCTGGCAGGTTCGTCTGGCCTGCGCTCGTTTGCTGCGTGACCTGCGTGCCGAGGCGGCGTCGGCCGATTTCACACCCACGCGGCTCCTCGAGCAGAGCGAACGATTGATCGCCGGGATGGCGTATTCCTATTTCCGCAAGTTCGACGTGGTCCGGCAGATACTCTTCCGCGCCGATATCGTCGATCGGTTGCTGTACGAAAACCCGGCATTGCGCGAGGTCAAGGCCCTGGGGCTCATCGTGCACGGACTGCCCATCGTCTCGTTGCATGGGACCACCAACCTGGTCTTCAAGGAGCTCCGTTCGGCCGACCAAGCGCCGTCCGAGCCCGCGGCCTCGGTCCTGCGCGCCATCACCGAGCGCATGCTCAAGATGCCTTCGTCACGCCAGGTCGACGAAACCTTGCGGGCCATGTGCCGGCGACAGATCGTCCCCATTACCCGGCTGCCCGTCGAGTTGCAGGAGTGGGTGCTGGCCGAGACCTGGGTCGACGCTCTGCGGACCGACCCGGCCGCGGAACCGCCCAGGGGCAGCGCGGGCAGCGCTCCCGTCCGTATTCTGCAGAAAGGTGCGCGGCATGCCTTCACGCAGAAGATGTTTCCCCAGGCGACCGGGATCTTGCAGCGCATTTGGCGGATTGATCAGAAGGCTGTTCCTGCGGTCTTCGATGTTGCGACCGTGGAGGGAGTGCTCGCGGAGTTTCCCGAGGGCGCCGAAGAGAAACGGGGCGCGCTCGCCTTGCTGGAGTTGGGCGGACAAACCGCCGCCAACGCGACCGCCACGGTGCTCACCACCAGCGAGCGCAAGGTCAGCGAGTTGGCCGCCTGGATCCTGACTCAGATGAAGGGCGCCGGCGTCGCGGCAGCCTTGTTCGCCCTCGACCAGGACATCGAGAAGGAGGAAACCGTGCGGTTGCTCTTGGGCTGCGTGGCCGGCAAGGCGCCGGAAAGCGCGGCCCCCGCCTTCGTCCGACAGCTCGCGCACAAATCACCGCGCGTTCGGCGAGACGCTCTCTCGGCCCTGGCCGCGGCTAGCCCCGCGGCTGCGGATCTGCACGTGGCCCGCGCGCTCGCCGATCCCGACGAGAGCGTGCGCATCCGCGCCCTGCTCTTGTGCGCCGGCTCGGGGGTGGGCGGTGCGAAGGTCATCCCTCGGGCCATCAAGATCGTGTCCGAGGACGCGCGGGGAGCGCCACCGCAAGTCGTGCGCGCCGCCATCGAGGTCGTCATTCGCCGCTGGGAGGCCGGGACGCTCGGCGTTGCCCAAGCCGAGGCGGCCCTCTGCCGCATGGCCGCGCCCATCGGCGTCTTCGGCAAGCTCTTTGGCCAGACGCCACCGCCCGCTGCGATTCTGGTGACAGCCATCGCCGCCCTCGGCCGGCTCGGCACGGATCGCGCGGCCAGACTCCTTGTCAAACTCGAGCGCAGCAGGGATCCCGAGGTTGCCCAGGCGGCGCAACGTCTACTAGACGGTGTGGGCGAACCGACGCCGATCGAGCCCGCGTCGTCCCCGGATGTCGCGGACGGGAAGTAGTTCTCGGGCAAACGGCGGTCGACCGGCCACGGCCGCGGCCACGACCACGACCACGGCCATGACCACGACCTGCTGGGTGCCTACGAGCTATGCCTTGCGCGGCTTGGCTTCGAGCGCGGTCTCGACCAGGCGGATCTCGATCATGAGATCGCTGGCCAGACGTTCGAGGCCACTGCGCATGGTTCCCAGGTCGGCGTTACCGGGCAGGCGGACGCGCGCCTTGGCGACAAAGAGCATCTCGCCCGACATCGGCGCGCTGGTGCGGTCGGTGGCAAGCTCCTCGACGTTGGCGCCCCCGTTGGCCAGGAGCTGGGAGATCTCGCGTACGATACCGGGCCGGTCGAGGCCGACCACCTCCAGGTCCAGGCTGCGGCCCGTCGCGGGGTGACCACTTTCGCCGCTGGGCTCGCCTACCACCCTGAGCCCGCGCGCTCCGAGCTCGGCCAGGGCCGCCTGCAAGGTCTCGGCCTTGTCGGGCGGGATCTCGACGCGGAGGATGCCGGCGAACTTGCCCGCGAGATGCGCCATTCGGCTTTCCAGCCAGTTGCCGCCATGGCTAGCCACGACCTCGGCCACGGCTTCCACCAGGCCGGGGCGGTCGGGGCCGATGAGGGTGAGCACGAGGTCGGTCATCGCTTTCACACACGCAGGTGAAGCGGAAAGTTCTTCTCGATGGATTCGCTGCACGCGTCGGTGACGAGCTGCCAGATGTTGCGCATCTGGGCCTCGATGACGCTGCCCTCGTCCAGTTCCTCGCTGTCCTCGTCCTCGTCCTCCTCTTCGAAATCGTCGTCCTCGATGGCCAGTTCTTCTTTCATTTCTTCCAGGGTCTCCTGCAAGGCATAGGCGGATGCCACCCGGAGGTCCCCCACGCTCAGGGGGCCCTCGAACTCGACGGGCAAGTAGATCTCCGCGGCGATGTCGTGGGCATCGAGGCGGTCGATGAACTCGGTCATGGCCTCTTCGGAAAGCCGCTTGGCGAAGGTCTGCGTGATGTGGTCGTCCATGGCGGGCAGCTTGGTCCCGGCCTGCGCGAGCAGCCGTCCGAGCGACTTGATCTCCTCTTCGTCAAGCCGATCCGAGAGCGGGGCCAGTTCGATTGCCGACATGACCAATACGGTGCCGCAGCCAGAGCGCGCCGTCAACGGCGACAGGTCAACTTTTGCCAGGAAATCTTTGAACCCTCCGCCGGTGGTGAGAGACGGAAAATCCCGCCGAGAGGGTGCAGCGGATCGATTCGACATCGGCGGTCGGAGAGGGTATGGATGCCAGCGACGCCATGAGCACGACCGGCCGCACTCGCCCAGACGCCCCCTGGATCGCCGCGCGCGTCCGGGCCGCGCTCGACGTGGCTGGACGCGAGGTCGCAGGGGGGACGCCGGGCCTCGACATCACGCGCGCGCTGACCGCCGCGGTCGAGGACACCATCC
>Ga0182021_10009061_pt1 | contig 11776 bp, 9 predicted proteins | sample 612E3MmetaG_FD_120493 | JGI IMG/M metagenome (GOLD analysis project Ga0182021, IMG submission 120493) | Permafrost microbial communities from Stordalen Mire, Sweden - 612E3M metaG (Illumina Assembly) | ecosystem: Environmental > Terrestrial > Soil > Wetlands > Permafrost | place: Sweden...
CTTGGCCGGCTTCTCGGCGGCGACCCGAACCCGACCCTCGGAGACCTGCTGAAGGAGGGCGCCGCCGTCTGAGTCACCCCTGGCTGGAGACCCGAAGTTCCACCACTTGACGGGACATGACCCTCTACCGTGAAGGGCAACGAAACCTGGATTGAACCCGTCGTGAATCGGACGAGCAAGACCGTCAATTTCGCGATCCGAGCTGGGCGAGGGACGCCGTCAAACGGCACCGTGACACGTAAAGGAGCCCTCTGCCTCGTATGCAGTGGCTCGGTTCCACTCGATCACGTCAAGTCTGAGGGTCGCGCTGGGCGACTCGGCGAAACCCTCTTAGCCGTGGTCGCGGCGGGGCCAAACGGCCGAGTCTTCGTGCCCGCGGACTCGGCGCAGGCAACGCTTCAAGATCCAGTCGACGGCCCTGAGGGGCCAGATGAGGAGATGTCCACGCACCCTCAATACATGGGGACTCCTCGTTACGGTCTCACACGGTTCCGGGACCTTTTCACCCACCGTCAGATCTCGGCTCTCACGACACTCAGCCTGCTTGTCGGCGAAGCACGTGATCGACTCCTGGCGGACTCGGTCGCCGAACTCGATCGGACGGAGACGCGACTAGCTGATGGTGGATCGGGGCCGGCGGCCTACGCAGACGCAGTCGCGACCTACCTCGCGTTCGCAGTGGATCGATCCGCAAGTACGCTCTGCACGGTTGCGAGGTGGACCGCGGCTCGGCAGCAGACGGTGACCGCGTTCGCCCGCCAAGCGATTCAGATGACCTGGGACTACCCGGAGGTGAATCCCTTTGGTGGAGCCGCCGGGGACTTCGGTGTCTCTGTGTCCGGCGTGATCGAGGCGTTCGAGGGCCTGGGTGGGTTGCCTGCTGTTGTTCGCCAGCTGGACGTCAGCAAGGCCGAAGCGGGTGGCAGTAGTCCACTCGTGTCGACGGACCCTCCCTACTACGACAACGTCCCGTATGCGGACTTGTCCGACTTCTTCTATGTCTGGCTGCGACGGTCGTTGCGAGGGATTTGGCCCGCCCTGTTGGCCACGCTGCTCACCCCGAAGAGCGAGGAGCTAGTGGCGGATGTTCAACGTCACGGCAGTCGCGAGCGAGCCGGTGAGTTCTTCGAGTCCGGCATGACCACGGCGTTCGCGCGCCTCGGGCAGCTCGCGGACCCGAATCTTCCTCTGGCAGTCTTCTACGCCTTCAAGCAAGCCGAAGATGACGATGACGGCCTGGCATCGTCTTTCTCAACTGGGTGGGAGACGATGCTCGAGGGCCTCCTACGAGCCGGATTGACAATCGACGGTACTTGGCCGATGCGAAGCGAGCTCGCCAACCGCATGCGATCGCAGGGGTCAAATGCGCTCGCTTCATCGATCGTCCTCGTCTGTCGACCACGCAAGAGCGACGCGGGCGTCACGACCCGAAAGGACCTCGTCGCCAGCCTCAAGCGCGAGATGCCCGAGGCGCTTCGGACTCTCCAGCACGGAAACATCGCGCCGGTGGATCTCGCCCAGTCGTCGATCGGGCCGGGCATGGCTATCTTCAGTCGCTACGCGAAGGTGCTCGAACCAGACGGATCCTCGATGCGGGTCCGCACTGCGCTCGCGCTGATCAACCAGGTCCTCGACGAACTCCTCGCCGAGCAAGAAGGCGAGTTTGACGCCGACACGCGGTGGGCGATCGCCTGGTACGAGCAGTTCGGCCTAAGCGAGGCGGCGTACGGGACCGCAGAAACGCTGTCGAAAGCGAAGGACACCTCGGTCGCCGGCGTCGTCGAGGCTGGAATCGTTGCGGCTTCTCGCGGCCGCGTGCGGCTGCTCGCCCGCGATCAGTATTCCTCTGGTTGGGATCCTGCGAAGGACCGGCGGATCCCCGTCTGGGAGGCGACCCAACGTCTCGTTCACATTCTGCTCACCGACGGCGAAGGGGCGGCGGGCGATCTGCTCGCGCGTCTCGGTGGTCTCGGCGAAACGGCCCGCGACCTTGCCTACCGCATGTATCACGTCGCCGAGCGCAAAGGTTGGACCGACGAGGCTCGGGCGTACAACGCGCTCGTGGTGGCTTGGACCGACCTCGCACGCGGCGCGGAGGCGGCCCGCGTGGCCCAGCCGGCGCAGGAAACGCTCGGGCTCGAGTAGGGGATCCAAGATGGCGCTGACGAACAAGGAGCGGATCGGCCGGATGCTCGACGGGCTCGCCGCTGGCCTCGGGCCGGTCGTCGAGCAGTCGTTCGCCAAGGCGTATGGGCCGACGTGGGTATCCGCTGTCCTCAACAAGAGGGAGATGGACACCGGCTTGGCCGGTTCGTCAGACCCGAACGATCCGCAGTTCCTCCTCAACGCCATCTGGTTCCACTGGCAGGAGACGCTCGGGAAGACCCTCGGCTTCGCCGAGAAGAACTACGTCGCCGAGCTCCGCCTGACGCGCAATCGCTGGGCCCATCCGGGCGAGAAGCCATTCACCGGCGACGACGTCTACCGCGCCTATGACACCGCCGAGCGCCTCCTCCGCTCCGTCGCCGCCTCTCAGGCCGACGATCTCGCCAAGGCGAAGGCCGCGGTCCTCATGGAGAACGCCCTCGCTCAGGCGAAGGACCGCCAGAAGGCGACGACAGCCGCACCCGTCGCCGCTGAGCCGCTCAAGGGGCTGGCGCCCTGGCGAAGCCTCGCTATCCCGCACCCCGACGTCGCCGCTGGCCGCTACCGCCAGGCGGAGTTCGCGGCCGACCTCGCCCAAGTGGCGCGGGGCGAGGGCGCCAAGGAGTACGTCGACCCCCGCGAGTTCTTCGCTCGGACGTACATCACCGAGGGGCTGCGGCTCCTTCTGACCGGCGCGCTGCGACGGTTCACCGGCACCGGTGGCGAGTCGGTCATCGACCTCCAGACAACCTTCGGCGGCGGCAAGACACACTCGATGCTCGCGCTCTGGCACCTCGTCGACCCCGCGGTCGGGGGCGCGAGCCTACCGGGGCTCGAAGGGGTCCTCACCGAGGCGAAAGTCGCGGTGCTGCCGAAGGTCTCGCGCGCCGCAATCGTCGGCACGGCTCTGTCGCCGATTACGCCGCGGGTCGTCGAGGGGACGGAGATCCGCACGCTGTGGGGCGAGCTGGCGTTTCGCCTCGGTGGGGCGGCAGCGTTTGCCAGCGTCGCCGAAGCGGATAGGACTGGCGTCCCGCCCGGCGCCGACGCCCTCCGCGCGCTCCTCGCCGCCCACGCCCCGGTTGTCGTGCTCATCGATGAGTGGGTCACTTATGCCCGGCTCCAGTGGGGCAAGGATGACCTGCCTGGCGGCTCGTTCGATGCCGCCCTCTCGTTCGCCCAGCAGCTCACCGGTGCCGTGGACCAGGTCCCGGGTGCGCTCCTCGTCATCAGCCTGCCGTCGTCGGCGATCGAGGTCGGCGGGGAAGGCGGCCAGAAGACGCTGGAGTCCCTCAAGCACGTCGTCCACCGAGTCGATGCGCCGTGGAGACCAGCCGCTGCGCAGGAATCGTTCGAGATCGTGCGCAGGCGCCTCTTCGAGCCATTGACCACCGAGGCGATGAAGGGCCGCGACGACGTCGTCCAGCGGTTCGGCGAGCTCTATGCTGCGAATCAGGGGTCCTTCCCGGCCGAGACGAAGGAGAAGGCCTACCTCGAGCGCCTGCGCTCCTGCTACCCGATCCACCCCGAGCTGTTCGATCGGCTCTTCGACGACTGGTCGACGCTTGAACGCTTCCAGCGGACGCGCGGGGTCCTCAAGCTCATGGCCGGGGTCGTCCACTCCCTCTGGGAGCGCGGCGACGGAAACCTGCTGATCCTGCCGGCGGCCGTGCCGCTCGACGATGTCGGGGTGCTCCCGCAGCTCACCCAGTACCTCGACGACGGCTGGCAGCCGATCATCGAGAGCGACGTGGACGGCACCTCCTCGCTGCCGCTCCGTCTCGACCGCGAGAACGCGGGCACGTATGGCCGCTACTCCGCCGCGCGGCGGGTGGCACGGACCGTGTTCCTGGGTTCGGCGCCGTTGCAGGCGGCAGCCAACAAGGGGATCGACGCGAAACGGGTCCTGCTCGGCTCGGTTCAGCCCGGCGAGGCTCCGCCAACGTTCGAGAACGCGCTCAACAAGCTCGCCAGCCAGGCGACCTACCTCTATGAGAACGCGGGCCGCTACTGGTATGCGACGCAGCCCTCGGTCAACCAGCTCGCCCGTGACCGGGCCGAGCAGCAGGCCACCGACCGCGTCGAGATGGAGATCGAGCGGCGGCTCAAGGCGGCCCTCGCCGACCGGGGCCCGTTCGCCCGCGTCCACCCGTCACCGAAGTCGGGCTCCGACGTTCCGGACGAGGATGAGGTCGCCCTCGTTGCGCTTGGCCCCGGCTATCCGCACGACGCGAAGGCGTCGGTCTCTCGGGCCGTGACGGCCGCCAGCGAGATCCTGGCCTCACGCGGCGCGGGCGCCCGCACGAACCAGAACATGCTCGTATTCCTCGCCGCCGATTCCCTGCGACTCGCCGAGTTGGCCCAAGCCGCCCGGGAGTACCTCGCCTGGTCCTCGATCGTGGAGGACGGGGAGGGCGGCCGCCTGAACCTCGACGGCTTCCAGCGGAGCCAGGCCAGGTCCCAGTGCGACGCAGCTGACCAATCAGCCAAGGTTCGGATCCCGGAGGCCTACCAGTGGCTCCTCGTTCCTGGGCAGGCCGACCCGATGGCGCACCTGGCGCTGCAACCCGTGAAGGTCTCGGGATCCGATGCCCTCGCGGTCCGGGCTGGCGCCAAGCTCCGCAACGAGGAGCTCCTCATCGTCAAGTACGGCGGCGTGAACCTGCGGCTCGTGCTCGACGGTCCGCTCCAGGAGAAGTGGAGCGCGGAGCACTCCTTCGGCCTGAAGCAACTCTGGGGCTGGTTCGCTCAGTACCCGTACCTGCCGCGCCTGCGCGACATCTCGGTCCTCGAGGGTGCCGTTCGCGACGGGACGTCGAGCCTGCTGTGGCGAACCGAGACGTTCGCATATGCGGCCGCGCGCGAGGCGGGCGGGGAGTACCGCGGGATCGTGGCCGGCCGGCTCGCCGAGACGCCGGTGACCTCTACGAGCCTGATCGTGGATGGCTCCGTGCTGCCGGATCCGCTGCCGGGCGCGGAGCCGAAGCCCGCGCCGGAGCCCACCGCTGGCACCACACCGCTCAAGCCGCCCGTCGCCCGAATCCGGCGCTTCCACGGCGAGGTCGCCCTCGCGGAACCGCGGCGCCCCATCCCGGAACTCACGAAGATCGTCGACGAGGTGATCGGCCGTCTAGCCCAGCAGACTGACGTGCGGCTCCACGTGACGGTGCAGGTCGAGGCGGAGCACGCCTCCGACGCCGGCTTCACCGACGACACCGTCCGCACGATCTCCGAGAACGCCAAGACCCTCCGCTTCCGCGACTTCGGTTGGGAGAAGGAGTGAGCGACCAAGGAATGCGAGTGGTCCGGCTGTTGAGTACCCACAAAGGGCTGCCTCAAAGCGGGAACGGTGGGAACCGTCAAGCCCGAGTTCGATCCGCCTGTCGCTACCAGACGCCGACCGACGTCGTGCCTGCCGGACATCTCGTCCGCCATCCGCGATGTCCGATCTGCGGTGAACCGCTGGGATATCGGGAGGACGGTGACCGCGCGCAGTACCTCCACATCGATGACCCGCGCTTCCGCCTTTCGGTAGTCGAGGTACGCCAGTGAACCCACAGCTAAGCCGACGGGTCGCGAAGGTCATGATGACCGACGGCGTTCGCGCCCTCGACCTTGAAGGCCACCTCGCCTTCGTGGACGAAGTCTCGAGGGCAGAGTCGTTCGAGAAGCTGTCCGATTGGGTTCAGGAGATCGTCCTCGAGGGCGAGCGACGACTTGCCGATGAGGATCGGAAACGGCGAGACCGCGCAGCCGACTGATGTTCGCGGCGACACAGCCCAACGGAGCCGAGGCCATGCGCATCCTAATCAAGCGAGATGTCGATCGAGACAGCAGATGGCAGGCGTTGTCCTCGCTGGACTACGGCGACGAAGACGAGCTGCAGGAGTTGCTTGACAAGGGATCCGCCGAACTCGTACCGGTTGACCCGGCTGTGGGTGATGTGCACGTCGTGTTCGCCCGCGAGGTGGCAACAGGCTCAGGGCCGATCGACCTCGTCGGGGTCGGCTCATCCGGCTCGATCACGATCATGGAGTGCAAGCTCGCCAAGAACCACCAGATCAAGCGCGAGGTGGTCGGCCAGGTCCTGGACTACGCCGCCGCCTTGTGGGAGACGGACCCGACAGGCTTTGCCGAGGCATTCGCCCAGAAGGCGGGCTCCGACCCCTTCGAGGCGCTTCGTGGCCGGTTCAGCACCGACGGCAAGCCCTGGGACGAGGAGGCGTGCAGATCGGAGGTCGCCCGGCGCTTGCGGGAAGGCGACTTTCGCCTCCTGATCGCGGTCGACTCCATCGACTCCGAGCTCCGGCGGATCATCAAGTTCGTTAACACGCGCGGCAGTGGAGCATCCCACCTCCAGCTCGTGGCTCTGGCCTTCCCCCGCTTTGCCGAGGGCACCACCCACGTCATCGTGCCCGAAACGTACGGTGACGAGATTGCGCCAGTTGCTCCAACCGCCGAGCGGAGGGAGTGGACCGAGTCGGACGTGCTCGAGTACTTCCGGGGCAGGGGCGACATCTTGAAGATCGCCACCGACTTCCGCGAATGGGCCGAGTCACGCAATTATCCGATCGTGTTCACAGGTGACCGGAGGAGTGGCAGGATCGCCTTGCCCGTCGGCGGACCTGGAGAGGAACGACAGGTCTTCTGCGTCGGCGACATGATCGGCGTCGAATTCGGGTGGCTGAGGAAGATCTCTCCGTTCAACGAGCGCGTGAATCGAGAGGACCTCGTTGCCCGCATCGGCACGGCATTCGGGCGCGAGCTGCCGCTCACTCGCTCGGAGACGTCCGCGTACTTCCCCGTTGAGCAGTTGGCCGATCCGGCCGTGCGAGAGCGATTCGAGGCGGTGATCGACGACGCAATGGCTCGTATCGCTGCCGCACGCGTCGCGACCGTGGGCGGTTGAGTAGAGCCGTGACCGCCGCCACCGCACCGCCCACTCTCTCGCGCGGCTTTCCAGCCCAGTTGGTACGGGTCCGGCCAAGTTCTCGCCGCCCCGTCCCGAAGGTAACGGAGTTCGCGGACAAGGTAGTTCGCAGTCACGCCAAACACGGCGGCACCCACGGCTTGGCCGACGACACGGCCCGTACGATCTCCGAAAACGCCGACAGCCTCCGCTTCGAGGACTTCGGCTGGGAGAAGGATTGATGCGTCGTTCTACCTCGGGCGACGGGTTACATACGTGACCGACCGCTCGTTGCTTGGGCGTCTCTGGGCCTACGCTGCGGTCGCAGACCAAGAGTCCCCTGCGCCCGTGACTCCGGCGACGAACGGCGATCCAGAAGAAGCCGCGGACGCCGAGAGCGTCGCTCCTCTCGTGGGTGATACCCCCGCCGCGTTGCGGGCGCGGTCGCGCTTCAACCGCGCTCTCGAGAACTTCACGACAGAGGCGCTCGCTGGAGCGGTCCGGCTGGATCCGAGCCCTCTCCTCGAGGTGCTCGCGGAGCGAGGGATTTGCCCTCGTCCCCTGCCGAAGGAGGTCGAGATCAAGACGCAGGTGGCCTTGCGCATCGATTCGAGGCGGCATGTCGATGCTGTTGTCTGGCTTCGATCGCAGGACGCGCGTCCCTCCCAGGTCTGGATCGAGGCCAAGGTTCACGCACCTCCAAGCGGCGACCAGCTCGAGGTCTACCGTGACGCTGCTTGCGCTGATCAGGTGCGCGACGGGGTCACCCGCTCACTGGTCTGGCTGGGCCCCGAGGATCCACCCGAGGACCAGCAGAAGTACCTCACGACATGGGTTCGCTGGCAGACGCTCGCCGACGCGGTCGTCCGTGCCGGAATGGCCCTCCGCGCGGGTGCAGCCTGGTATTGGGTAGATCTCGTCGCGTTTCTCAAGGAGAACGGCATGACCGATGACCGCACTTATCCGATCTCGGCTCGCGAGGCGACGGTTCTCGAGGACACGCGCCGCCTGTGGCTCAAGACTCGCGCAGCCCTCCTGGGTGTCAACGAGTGGGGGATCGAGACGATCACTGAGTGGCCGGCGGCCACCTATTTCTACACGACACCGGGACGGCTCAAGGGGGAACTCCGGGACTGCCTCGTCGACCACGGTGAACTGTTGTTGAGACATGGCTCGATGCACGCCGTCTATCTCAAGTACGGAGTCGCACCGTATCGCGGCGAGGCATCTCTCGTCGTACGCGTGGTCACAAACAGGGCGAAAGATCTGGCGCTCAGGAGCACGATCCTCGCCGCGCTCGAACCAGTGCTGAGCGCCACGGACTGGACGACGCCAGGCGACGGCAGCGTTGTCGCACAGGCGACCGCCCGCGCGGTCAACTTCGAGCGTCAGGAAGACGCCGTGGGGTGGTTCACCGACCGACTCGCGGAACTCCGGAGGGTCGACTTCTACAACCTCGTGAAGCGCCTCTGAGACCTCTGGGCTGAGCCAGTCCGGCCACCCGCTGATGGCCTGTTAGGAGGGCTCGGCCGGCCGGGCGGGAACAACCTCGACTCCGTGGGGCGGGTCGCGAGGGAAGTTGGAAGCTGGCAGCCATTTCGGGCCGCACGCACCGTGGCGTCGAACCGAGTGACAGTCAACCTGTCATGGCCGTGCGCCAAGATCAGAGCATGAGAATCCTCTGCTGGAACCTCGGGGCAGCCGCGGGCCGCTGGCGGGACGACCCCGAGCTCCACGAGCGCACCTGGCACTGGATCGCGGCGGTCGACCCCGACCTCGCGTTTCTCCAGGAGACGCGGCCGCCCGAATGGGCCCGCGAACGCTGGGAGGTTCTTACCCTTCCGTTCCACTTTTGGGCTTCGGCGATCGCGGCCCGGCGCGGGCTACCGCTGCGGGTCGTCGCACCGCCTTCGGATGGCGTTCTGGACAAGGCCGGCTCCTACCATGCGTTCGCCGAGCTCGACCTCGCATCGGGTGACTCGATGCTCCTTTCGTCGGTGCACACCTCGCCGCACGAGGCGCCGCCGTGGGGTCACCGGGGGTACCGAAGGAGGGCGATCGCCCGGCCCAGCGTCGGGAGACCCTGGTGGAACGATGTCGCGTTCGCCGGCTTCCGCGAGCTGGTCGAGGGTCGCCGATTCCTCCTGGCGGGCGACTGGAACACCGCGCGCTGGGTCGATGCGGCCGGGGTTCCGGAACCCGCCGGTGCCGAGTTCTTCGACCGGGCGGCCAAGGAGGGCTGGGTGGAGCTCTCGCTCGACGCCGACGGCCACGAAGGCAACACGTGGTACGGCTCGAGGAACCCCCGCACGAGCCAGCTTGATCACGTCTTTGCCGACGCGACGACCGCGGGGTCCCTGCGGTCCTTCCGGATCGACCCGTACCCGGTCGAAGGTCATGGCTTGTCGGATCACGCGCCGATGATCCTTGAGCTCGACCTCGAGGCCGCCAAACCCGAACCGGTGCCAGCCGAAGATCCGGCGCTCAGGGAGGCCGTCCCCGCATGACCACGACGCGCCATCGCGGTCGGGTCAAGGTTGACAATCGCACCCTCAACGCCGCCCATCCGGCCTGTTCCGAGCATGCGGGCACGATCGCGGCGCCTCGGCCGGTCATCGGTGAGTCGGATCAGATCCCGCGTCCGATTGACGGGCTCATCTGCATGGCGGTCTCGGACCTCCCCGTGCCATATGTGCCGAGCTTCCGCGATGCCTGTGACATCTGCGGGACGACGGTCTGGCGCTCGAACCGATCGGCGGGGATATACGCACTCCCCGAGTGCGTCCGGTGCGCGGGCGAGAGCATTCGGGCGCGCCAGGTTCGTGGCGAGACTCCCATGGTCCGGGCGGCACCGTATGCCGAGGGGGGGGATCTTTCGTCTCGAGAGGGGACTAGGTAGGCGCCGGCGCGCTCTGCCCGACCGTCAGTCAGGCCGGGCTGGCCTCTGGACACTCGCGACGGAATTCGCACCAGCGGCAACGCCACGGCGCGGGCCGGGCTGGGAACTCGCGGTCGTGGATTCGTCCGACGGTCTCGATGAGGCCGCCCTCGAACGCGGCGAGCTGCTCGTCGGTGCGGGTCGTCCAGCGGAGCTCGCCCGACTCGGCGAAGTAGAGCCCGAGGCGCGACGCCGGCGGCAGCGTCGCGCCGGTCGCGGGATCGCGCAGGCCGCCCCGGGCGCACCCGAACGCGTAGGCGGTGAGCTGCGCATCGGCGTCGACGTCCGCCTGGCCGCGGGTTCGGCCGGTCTTGTAGTCGACGATCGCGGTCGAGCCGTCGGGAGCCCGGTCGACGCGGTCGACGTAGCCGACGAAGCGGAAGCCGCCCGCGTAACCCGGGAGCTCGACCGGGACCCCGAACCCGAGCTCGACCGCGACCGGCTCCGCCTCGGTGCGGGTCTCGACCTCGAGGAACCGGGCGAGGACCGGGACAGCCCGGAGGCGGGCTTCCACGATCTCGTCGGGCGCCAGGCCGGACGAGGCGAGCTTTCGGTCGAGCGCCTGCTGGAGCGTCTCTGGGCCGGGCTCGGGGAGGCCATCGACGCGAGCGCGGATGCGCGCGAGCCCGAACGCCTCGAAGGCCTTGTGGACGGCGCTGCCGAATGCGAACTGTCCCGGGCTGACCTCGCCGGGCCGGCGCTCGACATACCGGAACCCGTATCGCAGCGGGCATGCGCGGTACGTGGAGATCGACGAGTGACTCTCGTAGGCCGGCAGCGGGGCATCGGTCATCGATGGGGGAGCGGGAGCGGCATCGGGGGTCGGGGGCGTTGTCTCGATCGTTGTCACGGTCCGATCTTCCGTCGGCGCTGTGACAGCTCTGCTGGCACGGTTGCGGGGCATTGCGGAGGCGCGGAGTTAGGACTCCTCCGAGACGGCGCGACCAGTTGTCACGCGACCGCATCACCGCCGACGCAGGATGAGCATCATCAGGGCACCCCAGCCTCGTGCGGGCTCGTCCGTCAGGGTCGTCAGGCGTCTGCGGCGTTGACTCGGATTCTGTGCTTACGCCAACCGCTGGGCGAGAACTGGCGGCGCGATGACCACGAGCTCCGTGGTCGCCCGGGTCAGCCCGACGTAAAGGAGCTCGTCGAGGCGATTGCCCTCGATCGGGAGCTCGACGAGGACGACGACCTCGCGCTCCATCCCCTTGAAGCGCCGGATCGACTCGAAGAGCACCTCATCCGGCTCGTCGGGGACGTCCTCGGGCGCGAGCCCCCTTGACCTACCGTCGTCATGGAGGGCCGAGTTGCAGAGGACCGCGTTCCCGAAGCGACGATGGCGCCAGACCCCGCTGGCGGTCACGGAAGCGCCCGAAAGCACCGCGATCTTCCACGGTGGAACCCGTTCGTCCTCAACGAGCCGGTGGAGCGTCTTGCGGAGCGCATCGATGGTCTCGGCGCCGGGCTCGGCGGTGATCAAGGTGTGCCGTCTTCCCGTATCCCGGAAAGCGGAGACCTCGTCGCCGCCGCGATAGAACCGGCCGGCGAGCGCGGCGATCGACTCCGGGTTGCGGTGGTTCTCGAAGAGCTCGTGACGCTCGAGGCCGAGCCCCGCCACGACGTCGGCCCGGATGAGCGCCTGGCCCGGGTCGTGGAAGACCCAGAAGACATCATCGCGGTCCACGAGCAGGCGCTGCAGCAGCTCGAACCAGCGAGCCTCGAAGTCCTGGCCCTCGTCGACGACAACCGCGTGGTAGCGCAGGTCGGGCCGCGCGGCGACC